>Ga0208919_1000582_pt1 | contig 24061 bp, 26 predicted proteins | sample 4_EtaG_FD_184076 | JGI IMG/M metagenome (GOLD analysis project Ga0208919, IMG submission 184076) | Marine viral communities from the Subarctic Pacific Ocean - 4_ETSP_OMZ_AT15127 metaG (SPAdes) (version 3) | ecosystem: Environmental > Aquatic > Marine > Oceanic | place: Pacific Ocean | collected...
AAGATACTTCAGTATGTTGCCTTGCAGGTAATATTTAAAATTAGGTAGTAGTGCAGCTTCTATTGCATCTATGCATTCTATCCCACTCTGATTATAATGCGGTGGGTTGTTTACCATATCTTTTTTCATGTATGTGTCCTAGTGTTTTGTTATAGGTTTATCATTGAAAGGAAAAAATACATCTTCGTCTGGTGCTTCGTCTTTAATTTCTTCATATTTATCATAGTATTTACTTAACATATGTTCTACATATGATGTATCTAAAGAGGGTAGTATGCACAGTATCTTTAACATATCTGTTATTATACCTTCTACCTCTGGGGTATCAAGTAAAGACGCATGAATAACAGGATAAAATCTACAAGACACACCATACTCATCATCGTTCTCTACTTTTATTAACAGACAAGCATAGTCCTTTGGTAGGTTTACGTCATCTTCTAACATTTTTATTTTTGCCTCTCGTTTTTTCGTTTATCCATTCTTCAGGTATAAGCTGATCGGCAAATTTAAAACCATGTTTGTTGCACCAATCTGCGTAAGTAGTCTTGCTACCTTTTCTTAATTTGTTTTTAGAATTAGAAAATACAAATCGTAGATCTAAATCAGGGTACTGTTCTTTTATCCATAGATGTTTCTGTCTATCTTGAACAGTAAACACCCCTTTTGTTTCTACTATTATATTATTAGGTAACCAAAAATCAGGCGTATAGTTTCTGTTTTTTTCTGGTTGAACAAAAGATATTTTTTTTATTTCATAACAGTCTAGTATATTTAAAAAAGCTAGTTGTTCACATACTCTTTCTTCTAAACCAGATCTAAAACCATGTGCTATTTTATAGTTGTATGCAACCATAAGTAGTTAAACCAAATTTACTTTGCATAATCACGCTGCTTCCTCTCCCATAGAGTTTAACTGTGTGTATGCTACCATAGGTTTGCTCTTAGCCTTAGAGAATACTGACTCCCTCTCTTGCATATTAGGCCAACAAGCAAATCTATATTTACACCAAGAACATTCCATACCAAGTTTTCTGTTTCCAGTAAGCACTCTGTTAAATGTTTCTGGCTCATCTTCAAAGCACCTTTCAAAGGGTGCATCTGAAACTAATGCATCTATCTTCTTCTCTGCTTCTTTTAAAATGCTAGATACTTCTTCTTTAGTATCCGTGCTTTCTATTCTGTTAAGTTCACCAGTAGTTATGTTCATTGCCCATATACCACCAGCAGGTTTGCCAGTAGCTGAAGCGTATACGTGTAACTGTGTTACGTATCCAAAAGAATCCTTTTCTTTCAATGCATTCCAACTGACAAATTTATTTCTAAAAGCAAAGTCTGAAGTAGATTTTATGTCATCAATTCTGCCATCATCAAAAGATAAATCTGCCTCTCCTGTTACTGTATGCTCACCTATTTTAGTAGTGAGATTTTGAGAAGATTTATATCCTTCTAGGTTAGTTTCTTTTATAACTCCCTTTAGTACCGCTTCTACTATATCTCCTAATATCATTCGTAGTAAAAAATTATATGAAAACGCTACTCCTTTTTCCCCTTTCTTTTCCATCTGCAATTGGCACAAGGGCCTACCAAGATTAGATGGTCTTACTTTAAATTCTCTTCTATTTGTTGAAGAAGCAAACTGCTTACGTAATGCGTCAGCTACATCATTACATACGGTGGAGATAGTGTCCTCTGTCATGGACACCTCCCCATCCATATTCTTTTGAAGCCAACTAATAACCCTCGCTAACTTCAAATCCATTAAGCAGCATCCTCATCAAGATTTATAAAGTCATCATCACCATCAGACCCTGACGCACCACTTGATGTTGTATGTTTCTCCATAACCCATTTATTAATTTGAGCTATGTGATCGTGAAACTTACCAAAGAGTTCTACAGTATCATCGTTCATGGGGTAGGAAGTATCATCCGTAACAGATATATCTATATCATAGTACGTGACACCACCAGATACTTTCTTACTCTTCATTTGTACTACTCTAGAGTTAGGAAGAACACGTTTTTTTGAAACCATATCTAAGAAAAATTTAGATAAAGTTTTACCAGAGGTCTTACCTGATAGTTCTATTTCTACAGGTAAAGTAACTTCTGTTTTTTTACCCTCTTCATTGACACCTTTCATAGTTGCTTCGCCATAAAAGATAATCATTAACCTACAAGATCGTAAAAACTCTTGCCTATCTTTGCTAAGAGACTTCCAATCTTTAATATATTCAAGGGGTCTACCACACTGGAAGTCACCATCGTCTGATGGGGCTTCATCGCGTGGCCCTTTAACTAGTACAGAGTGTATGTATGATCCCTGTACTTTGTCACCATCTTTAGTGGTACGCTCCGCATACGCATCATATCTTTTATATCTGTAACGATGCTCATAATATCTGAAAGATACTTCTTTTGCATACACTTTACCATCTTCTGTAGACACAGAAAAATAACCAGAAGGACATATGATATCTCCATTACTATCCTCAAGGTTTTCTCTCTCTATCCGTAGTCTAGCAAGAGAACTAGAAGAGGTAGACTCACCTCCAGTTTCACCAAAACTTTTTGCTAGTTCTGCCAATACAACAGAGTTTTCTTGCTTTACTATTTCTTGTGTTCCAGTCATTTTTTTTCCTTTCTTTGTCTCAAGACAAGACCTTCAGTTATACTTAAAACTACCTGTTTTGTCAAGACATATTTAGCCAATTGCTTCCTGTTTTAGTATCGATAGGTAGAGGTACATCCATGTTTATATTGTAGTATAAATGAATGCGGTTCTTAGTTGAACTAGGAGATAATATATTCTCTACAAGTTCTTCAACCCTATCTATTTCTTCATTCGGACAATCAAGTAACACACTGTCATGTACCGTATTTACTATTGTAGTTCTTAATTTATTTTTTTGTAGCTCCTCTCTTAATGCGACCAGACATAATGGAACAATGTCTGCCGTAGCTAGTGCCTGTACAGGATAGTTCTTTATCTTTGTAGCTCCTGTTGCACCCCCTGTCTTAGTTCTTTTAGCATGGGGAAATGCAAACTGCCTACCTGTTGGCAACGTAATACACTTATTCTTAATAGCCTCTGTCTGTAAACTTTGATGCCATTTTTTTATACCAGAGTATTTGTCAATGAAGTGTAAGTTGTATGCTTTCTCAGCAGTTGTGCCACTCATGGCCCCATACAGTGGGGCAAACGTCCTACCCTTGGCCTCTTGTCTAGACGTAGGCTGACCGTTGTTGGTTAAATAGTCTGCTGTATATGTGTGAACATCAAAGCCTGTTTCTATTTCTTGTATGGCTGTCTGATCGGCAGATAAGAATGCAGCTACCCTAAACTCCAGTTGTGCAAAGTCAAACTCAAACAGTGTGCCACCTTCGCCATATCTAGACACGAATGCCTCTTTGACAGGAAACGTATTACCCCGTGGCATATTCTGCATATTAGGTGAGGAGGACGATAGCCTACCCGTAGCTGTACGACACTGATTAAAGTCAGCGTATAGCATATTACCTATCAGTCTTTTTTTGATGCCCTCTACAAACGCAGATAGGTATGTCTCAACAGCACCAAGACGCTCAACCTTTTCCAAGAACTCAATAGCATCTGAATGTTTGTCGGCGTTTAAAGATCTAAGTTGTTTAGCTAGAACCCGTAGTCTATTTTTATCTGTGCTAAATCCGTTAGCAGTTACCCATGTACTATCGGGTGGGAATATCTTTAGACCACCGACATCACCTGTTTCCATATATCTCATACCTGCACCACCGCACTCATGGCAGGTGTGCGCTCTTGAAAAGGGAGTACCATCTTTTTTTATCTTGTGTACTTTACCTGTTCCGTTACACGTTTTGCACACAGAAGCTACTGTTTTCATTACCTTTTTACAGCCACTGCGAACAAGCCTCCTAAATTTATCTGTGCTTATCCTGGGTCTAAACGGGCTGTCCAACTGATACATTATAGCGTGGCTCTTTTTATCCCTTGGAGTGTAAGAGAATATCATAGAGGATACCTGCTCTGGACTACTAAGATTAATAGGCGTATCACCCATGTAACTGTGTACTAATTCCTGTAGCCTACGTATCAGTTCCTTTTTTTCTATACGATAATTGAACTCAACGTAATCTAGCTTCGCCTCATCTATAGCCAACCCACCATACTCCATCTCAGACAGGCACATACACATTTTATTACTTAGATTTACTGTAGGCATAAGCGTAGTGTTCTCTAGATCTTTTATCTGAGCCAGATACAAATCTTTTGTAGCACGAATGTCTGCTCTGCCATACTCCTCTACAATCTCCCAAGGCATGGCCTCATACCCTATCCCCTTATCCCAATACTCTTTGGTTATGTCAGATTTTTTATTGGCTAAGTCTCGCCTCTCACAACAGGCACTAAGAGACATACTCATCCTCTCTCCTCTAGCCAGTATGTATTCACCTATCATAGTATCATATATGTCACCGTCATATGCAATGCCAACTGACCATAGCCATTGTAGGTCATACTTTATATTGTGTCCTATAAGGATGTCAGCATTCTGTATTTTATGCTTGACCTCATTTCTTCTATTTGTTCCATGTGAAACATCACGATGATAAACAGCCACGTAATCTTCTTCGCCCGTGTCTACGTCTAGTATACCAATAGAAACTAAATCATTATTTTTATTGTGAGGCTTGTTATCTATTATGTTTTCTTTTCTTGTGACACTATTTTCTATATCTACTACTAATCTTTTAGTCATCATACCTCGCAACTCTTCCATCTAACATTACATTTATTTGTCCATGCCAACCGCTAATTTTATTCTTAGCTATGTTGAATACTCTACGGGGATCACCCTCATCTGCTCCTTCTATCATAGCATACTTGCCAATCAGTATCATAAGATCAGCTTCAGCTGCCTTACCTGTTCTACTGTTTTCCATCATAGATAGATTAAGATTTACCCTGCCCTCTGCATCTGCTGACAGTTGGGAGTACCCAAAGATAGCACACTCATACCTTGTAGCTAGATCCCTAGTGCGTCTGTATATCTCACGTAGCTTTTCATGTTGAGCAGTTATGTGTTTGCTATCAGGCAATGTTACCTTGTCTAACATATCTATAACAAGTATGTCTGGCCTATGTTCTTTTAGGTGGGCTTCGATACCATCTATACCGTACGACTCCTCTATCCTATCTATAAATAAATTATCCTTTTTCCATTCGCCATTGATTAGACTACCGCCACCCCCTAGTAGTTCTTCTTCTGATCTATTTGTAGCCGAACTTAGATACCTCAGTGCTACCCTGTTGGCAGGTTCCTCATTACAAAGTACGTGTACCTTTGCCCCTTGCTCTATCCAACCATACGGCCCCATCGCAAACGATGCATGGCTAGAGGTCTTTCCCGTTTCTGGTCTAGAGCCTATCACTATGAAGTGTCCTGCTGATACACCCGACACCCTCTCCGCAAGGGAAGACACATTAAATGCCCATTTAGTTTGCACGTTCATGGAGTCAATTAATTTTTGTGGATCTAAATCTATACCTGAGAAGGGGGATGCATCCGTAACAAAGCCAGAGGCATAGTCATCTATTAGTTTAGATAAACTATCTAGGCTATTCTCATCACCCTCTGTCAGGGCATAGCCTATCTCAGATACTCGCCTACCAATTTCTATACGCCACAGATTATGCATAACGTCCTTGGCTACATCGACAGATATATCCTCCGACTGTTTCATCTTGGCAAAGAGAAGTTTATAACTATCCTCTTGTGCTTTTGTTAGTGAGTTATTGTTACTGAAGAATAAATTTTCTAATTCAGATAAGTTAATTGAATTATCATACGCATCCTGCGCGGATATAATTGTCTCTACAATTCGTTTAGGTTCTTTTTCAAAAGCAGTAACGGGTACGTTTCGTCCGATCTGCTCATATATTTCTTTGTTGCATAGTGCCTTGACTAGTTCCAACATTTTGTATTTCCTCTATAGCCATATCTTTAATGTCTAGTTCTAATGCAACTACCTTACACTTGTCAACGCCAACGAATATTCGCCTAGACATTTGTATAGCTTTATCCGTTGCATCTTTATCAAGAGCGATAGTTACATTCTTGTATGTATCCCATATCTTATTTAGATTGTTAGTAGATAACGATGTGCCTAGCAATGGCATAGCATCTGTATCTTTTAAATATGTTACTGCTTTCCATGCCGATATAATATCCTCTACTATAATTAGATTAGGTTTTGGTGGGGCATCAAACGGTACAACAATCGCACTGTCGATGTCACTATATCTTTTCCATTTGGGCTTTCGCCAAACGTCCAACGCCCTACCAATAGCGTCCACATTTTCGCCATATTTCTGGATCATAAACGCTACCCGTCTTTCTAATGCATCATATAGAACGGGGATACCTATATTGTTTATACAATAAGTGTCTAGAAAATCGCTACAAATATTAGAATAACCCAGACGATTGACATCAGTGGTTCTGACATTTTGTGTTCCCTTCATTTTGTTTCGTTGTTGTTGATAATTAAATCTAATGTCTTCAAGTGACATACTTGAATTGTGTTTTACACCGCTATAGTTACATGATGCAGAGTAGCAATTCCATTTAATGGTACTGCCTTCTCTACTTAAAGTAAAGGTATTGTGACGATGGCACTTGGGGCAACTACCCCTTTTGCTTTCGCCAGATCGTATGTCATCGAAGTCAATATTCATTTGTAAAATATATGATCCTCTATCTGAATAAGATACTGCCTATTCCATTGGGGATCTACATTAATAGAGTGATAAAATACTGCCCCGTCAAGTAAAGGAATAGACAGACCATACGTATAGTGAACCTCCTCTGCTATACGTATAGCTTTATTCCAGGATCTTTTATCTTTTGGTACATCTGATAAGCCATCACAGTAGAATGAAAATTGGCAACGATGCTTCACTGGATAGTTTTGTTTCCAGCTATACGTAGGCCCCTCTTTTACCACACCGCACACAGTGTTAGGCCAACGGCTATCATGGGTACGGTTCAAGACCACTTGTGCGACAGCCATCTGACCTACGGTAGGTTGATCCCTAGCCTCAAAGTATATTGCTTGTGCCAGACAGGTTATGGATGCACCGAATGCTAGGACTGTAGCTTCAAGCATTACCTGTTATCTCCGCTTCCACCTATCTTACCGCGATCCATGCGAGAGTTTAACTTATCTAAATTAATTTCTACAGCCTCAGTTAGATCTATATCAAGATCGTCAGCAACACGGGCTAGATACCAAAGAACATCACCTATTTCTTTTTTAAGATCAGTCTTTCGTACCATACTTATTTTCCCGTTATCATCACGGTATATTTTTTTAATCTGGTTCATTAGTTCGCCCACTTCGCCAGATAAACCTAGTGAGGGGTAAATGATATCGTCACTGTAGATCTTGGTCTTACGGGTTTCGATTTGGTATTTGTTAAAGTCTAACATTTTTACTCCTGATAAAGTTTTGGATAAGTGTCTTCAATAGTATATCGAAGCGCATTACGCAACGTCTTTTTATCTTTCTTTGATCCGATAAAATATACGTAGCGGTGTTTCGCTGATCTATTAATTCTGTTTTGTCTATCGCCTAGATGATGACGCGAGTGCCTACCATCTTTACCTGCTATATCTGTACGGGCTTTTGTTGTGCCAGTAAATAGGAAGTTACAGGCTTGATAAATAATACCAGCATGGTCTTGAGCAGTGTCAGCATAAGACACTACAACTCTAGGTTTAGGTAATAGTTTTAGGGATCGAGACACCAAGAACGATGCCTGATTAGGTAGGTTATCTTTTAAAACTAATCTGTTTAATTCAATTACGTTATGCTTATGTTCCTCACCGCATATGCCTTTACACAAAGAAGGCGATGCTGGTGTGCCATAAGATACCATGCCTACCATTTCATCATAATGATACAAGCCATACGCGAAGCTAATGCTAGGCATTCTTTTCGCATAATGGATATTGAGTATCCAGTTTTTTGTTGCAGAGTATGGGATCTGAACCACCTCATATTCGCTCTGCATTTGGTTTGACCAACCAACAAACATAACACCTCCTATATAAACTCTATTTGCTTTGTCGTTTTGTTGAAGTTTTATTGGGTGTTATGCCACGAAGCGGTGGTCTTGGATAACCCCTACTACATATCCTTTAGGATAAGTACGAAGTATACTATCGTATGCTTTACGGGGGGTTGTCTCATAAGATGGTAGCACTTCTACAGTACCGCCATATTGTTTTTTATAAACTACTTTAAAAGTAGGAAAACTTTTTAGTTTTATACGCATGAATTTGTATCCTTACTTGTTTGTGTTTTAATTAAAGATTGTTATATCACAATATTGGTTGAAAGTCAAATAGTTTTTAGATACTACTGTCTTACTTTTACTTCTGAGATACCCCAATCTACTGCCTTATAATTAGATTTATATTTGGCCTGTTTGCCAAGACTATACACCTTCTTTACATCCAGCCCATGCATATCTGCTATTAGTTGTGCAGTTTGCATAGACCATTTAGGGTTAGCCTTGGCAGAGTGCCAGATAAATTCCATAATAGAATTATATTCTATCTGTTGTTGTATCTGTCTTTTAGTTAATGTCATTTTTAACTAGGCCATCGTGTACTAATACACACTTTAGATCATCCATTTCATAGTCTTCCCAAGCAGATAGTTTGACGATAGACCAATCTGACCTGTTGTGATATTTCTCCTCATTTAATCTTTTAAAGATGCCAATAACATCACCAGCTTTCGTATGTTTGTTGAGGCCAGATATACTAATTCGTTTATCGCCTCGCGTCTTGGCCTTGTAGCATCGTATAACATTACTTGTGTTATTGTAAAAGTATTCGCCTCTAAACGCTATGCCATCACCGTTTGATATAATGTCATATGTTTTATCAAACAATTTAATTACACTTTTGTTAGCGTCTATGATGTGCTTGTCGAGCATGGTTTGTGTTACCTTAATCTCAGCATAGTCAGTGTTAAATAAAGAAGTCATATTTGTTTTTCCTTTTTGTGTTGTCATTGTTATTGTTAGTTTGTTTTCTGTCGTATGAGCCTTTACCCTTCTTGGGTTTTACTATCTGTTTACGGGGGCGGTCATACGCAACCGCCCTCGCTACAGGATTGATAGGTTTTATCCTATCCATTATGCTACAAGTAATTCATTAGAATACTGGGGGCTATTAGATACAGCATCAAGCCACGGCGTAGACTGCATCCAATCCCTAACTTGAAACTTCCTATCAAACAATCTTTCAACCTTGTTGTCAAGATTACCACCCGTACTGTTGAGTGAAAAACCATTCCTATCATCAGCGTAGGTAGCATAGTTTGTAAAAGCATTTGATACACTGGCTAATGTGTTGCCCCAGTATTCGGAATTATCATTAGCTAGTTCGATCATACGACCATTAATACGATCTTGGGGTATGATTGCTTTTATTAAAGTTTCCCTAGCACTTTCACTTATTACAGCATTAGCTAGTCGTTGTTGTTCATCAATTACCCTTTTAAAAACTATAGCATTCTCGCTAATGTCGCGGAGATACTCAGATAGATTATAGTTTTTTGTATTTTTAGCGCGATGATGTTCACTGCCATCCTGTACACCGTACAAGTTTTCATTCATACACCAGCTACTAATAATAGATGTTGTCACATTGTTAGAAGTGCGACCATCTAATGACCGCCATGCCAATACTTGTAAAGAGTAATTGGTTTTACCACCCAGTAAAGAATGAACAACGCCTGATACTTCTTTAAAAGTATAGTTTTCTAGATGCCATAAACCACTACGCGAAGTATACGCCCGTATCATAGGCGTACCTAATTGATACGGAATTGATTTACGAACACCCGTAAAGAAATCTTTATGTTGTGTTACTTTATATTTGTTTCCAACAATATCTAAATGTTCACCAGTTTCTGAGTTAACAATATATTTTTTGGTAGGTACTAAAGTAGGCTCAGTAGTAACATTAAGATATGATACAGCATCTACATCAAGTGATTGGTAATCACCATCGTGAGCAAAACTTACTTTAGATTTAAGTGCAGTTGTTGAAGTCATATTTGTTTTCCTTATTTTTTTATTGAACATAACACCTTATTGCATAACCAAATTAGATTGTCAATAAATTATTTTATTTTTTTTTAATTTGACGGGCGTGTTTTTTGCTGGTAAACTACATTCACTAATTGGCTGGGGGTAAAATATATATAAAAAACTATTTGCTATATATAATAATATGTGATATTAAAATCTAATTACTTTTAAACATATCTACTGGAGCAATACAAAATGCCAAGAGATCCTAATCAAATCCATATTTCAAAAATGACTGGTAAATTAGATAGTTTACGGGCCATCAATACGAACACGGTCACAAATGAATTCTGCATCGCACAATATAATAGTGGTAAAGATAACGTAATCTGTACTAGATGTTATTCACATGAAAGTTTAGACGGTTACCGTAAAAATATGCAACCGGCATTACAAGACAACAGTAATCTTTTATCTAGTTCTATTTTAGATGATGATAGATTACCTTTTTTACTAGACGCATATTTAAGAATTGACGGCCACGGCGAACTAATAAACGATACACATCTAATTAATATATATAACTTGGCCTTAAAAAATCCCCACTGTAAAATTGCAATATGGACTAAGCGAATACCTATTGTTAGATCCGTTGCCAAGAAAATGACAACGCCCGATAATATTATTTTGATTTATTCCAACCCCATTATTAATAAAGTAAAATATCAAAAAGATATTCCAGAATATTTTCACAAAGTATTTAATAATGTATGGAGTGATCATAAAATAGAAGAACAAAATTGCACGGGCCAGCAGTGCAAAACGTGCATGGTATGTTATAATTTTGAAACGTCTGATATTATTATTGAGGCAGTAAAAAAGAACGGAAAAACAAGGAAGACAAAACATTAGATGACCAGAGAAGAAAAATTAAAAGAGATAGATAGACAATGGCAATTAATACAGTCGTTTCCATTGCCAATAAAAAAACCCCCCAAGCAATACAGCAAGGGGGGCTAATAGTTTAAGTAAGTTTTATAGATCTTTATGGATATTACAAAACAGCCATACAGCAATAACCGTAAATGATAGTGCTATGATATGACCGTGAGATAAAAATAGATCGTGCATTGTTTCAATAATCATCTTGATATCGCCTTCACTATCGTTTCTAAAGATTTCTGACCGCTCAATAAACGTAAGCATTCCCGTCTATAGGCTTCTGTGGCCTGTTCAAGTTTTGCATTCTTCTCTAAGGCATCCAGTAATTGATCTTTATACGAAACACCGTTGCGCTCTAAACAATCTGCATCAACTTCTAGTTTGTGACGGATCATATTATCTCTTCTAAGCATTGTTCATATCTCCTATGAAAAAGAAGGGGGGAATAAACCCCCCGTTAAGTTATCCCGAATAAGTCGTACGCTTTAATAGTTCGGTTTCCTCAATTTCTAAAGTGCCGTTTTGCACATCAATTCTTTCCAGATGTAACATCCACAAAACATACTCATCAAAAGGCATCTCTGCCTCAATAGCGTCTGCGAATACATCCGGCCAGTCATTGGCCCACTTGGAATAATACGCAATCACTGGATACTCTTTACTAGCTGTAATGAAAGAACTGTCTTGGTCGTAATAGTTTGTATGGGTCATGTTTGTATCTCCAATAAAGTGGGGGGAATAAACCCCCCATTAAAGTTTACCAGTAACCGTGCTGGCCCTGCTTCTCAGCATAGAAGACAGGGTCATGTTTCCAGTGATCAAAGTAGCTAATGAAATCGGACCAGTAATTGGCTAGTGTTTCAGTGCCTTGTTCAAAAGACTGGATGCAACTTGTCGAGAAGTGGCCATCAAAGTAATAGCCCTCTTTCAAAACTACATCAACAAGGAAATCAGTCGGGGAATAATTCTGGATAAAAACTTCCTCCACAATATCCATCCGCTTTTTGCCCAGTATCTTGGCTACTTTGTTTTCTGTCATCATCGCTTTTTACTCCTTCGCGATTGGTTAAGATATGCAAACCGTAATCTAATTTTATCTATTAATCAAATAAAAAATAAAAAAAGGTTTCCAGTGCCGGTATATCGACCAGGGGGGTTATGTTTTTTTTAAGCACTTTTGGACCGTTGCGCTAGAAAACCGACACCCTATCGCGTAAAACATAGGGCATAAGCACCCAATAACGCACAAAATAAGACAATACATGGCCTACATTGCGTAAAATGCGCCATAATTACACGCGATAAAGGCATATTTTGGCCTTAACGCATACGGGCAGGGGCCACCACCCCCATGTGGTACGATATATATGAAGTGTGCAACGGATATGGAAAATAGAGTGTCAACCACTTTGTCGCATATTATCAGACCCACACACGGCCTACACACAAAACGTTGACATATCGCGGAATATTAAATATAGTATTATTACTTGCGAGTTAGGGTATATATTTACCCCTCCCTATTCGATAACGAATGTTATAACACATAAAGAGGAGTTCGTCAAGTAAAAAAGGCAGTCTAATGAAAAAAAATAACTTGACAAACAAAGACAAATCCATACAACTATATTCAGATTCAGGTAAGTATTTACTAGAACGGTTCTACGCCGTATTAGAGCAGGGGTTTTTAGTTGACCCATTGTCTCTACCAACTAGCGATCAATACTATATCTGGGTAAGATTGCGAGAATTGTTTCCATCTCGTAATTTGAAGTTGGGCGAAGTATGTAGGCTATTGCGTGAAGAGGGTTATACCAATAGTAAGGGCATACTGACATCTGAAGAGGAAGTAGAGGGGGAAGACCAGCCAACCTAGCTATGCGGATTCTTGCGAGGTTTGTTGTGGTCTAGGTTTGGACAGACGGTAGGGTACGGCAGGGTTGTTCGTAGTCCTCATTGGTGCGAATGCCCTGTCTTTTTATTTGTTATCTTAGAAAGTGTCAATATGACTTACGAAAAAATAATGGCTAAAATACTTGAGCTAGAACTAGAATTAAATTCTACGAACATACGACCTAAAAAAGAACAATTAGAAAGACAAATAAGTGATTTAAAATCTAGGGCTGCTAGATTAGAAAAAAATAGACCTGCTATGTCTTTTGGTAAGAAACTATCTTCTGATAAAATTGAGCCGTTTCGTAAAGGAATAGAAGTAGGACCTCCTCCATTTAGTAATGCTACTATACCTTCTCTTACTAAAAAGAAAAAAATGCCTACAATTGACAAAGAAAAAATTGCTAAAGAAATAAAAAATAATAGGACTAAACCTGATGCTTTAGACAAAGATCCTACAGACGAAGAAATGAATGTCTTAGAAAAACTTGTAAGTAAAATAGTTGGTCGTAGAATAAAATTTGAAGACATACCCGATGACGATCCAGAATTTGGACAGGGCGAAGGGGGCATAGAATATCCAGCAGGTAGACCCGACTTGCGTATGGGGGGCATGACCGCTAGATCGGGCGCGACCACTAAATTTAAGAAGCCACTTGGTATGAAGGGTGGTGGAGGATTATCTAAGGCTCAGAAGCAACGGATAGCTAGACTCACACAAGAGTATAAACAGAAGAAAGCTAGAAAATCTAATGGCAAAAGAACTAACAGATAGACAGAGTGCATTCTTAGACTGCTTGTTTGACGATGCCAATGGCAACATACGAACTGCTATGAAGATTGCAGGGTATAGCGAAAACACTAAGACTAGTACCGTACTACAAACACTACAGAACGAGATAATAGATAGGACGCAAATGTATCTAGCGTCTAATGGGCCTATGGCAGCAATGGCAATGACAGGCGTACTAACTGACCCTACCGCTTTAGGTAATCGGGATAGGATATCAGCAGCCCGTGAAATTCTAGATAGAACGGGCATAGTTAAAACTGAAAGAATAACAGTACAGGCTGAACCAGCAAGTATGATAATGTTCCCACCAAAGGCAAAGCCAAAGTATGAAGAGGGTGAAGATGGAACAAATAGCGACTGAAAACACTTGGAGGCCCGTTGTAAGAAAGAGCCGACAAATACCGTTTGGATATAAGGCTGATCCAAATGACAATACTATACTGTTACCTATACAGGAACAATTAGATGCATTACTTGAGGCTAAAGAATATTTAAAAACGTGTAGTTATAGAGAAGTTTCTAGATGGTTATCTGCTAAAACAGGAAGGACTATAACCTATCAGGCACTACACAAATTAATAAAAAAAGAAAGAGATAGACAGAATGCAGTCCAATCGTACAGACATTATGCCTCCAAAGCGAAAGAGTACGCCGAAAAGGAAAAGAGCATCCAAGAAAAAATCCTCTACGCTTCAGTTGAACAAAGAGGCGATAGAATCGACACCGAATGGGCAAACGGACTCTTATCCTCCCAAGGTTGAAGAACTTGTAGAACAAGAATATGATCCTAATAGAATACAAATAAACAAAGGTCCACAAGAAAGTTTTATAAATGCACCAGAGCGAGAGGTATTGTATGGTGGTGCTGCAGGGGGAGGTAAAAGTTTTGCGCTATTAATAGACCCACTAAGATACTGTCAGTATCCTGATCATAGCGCACTTATACTTAGGAGAACAAATGACGAACTTAGGGAACTTATTCACAAATCTACTGAACTATATCCGAAGTTTTATCGTGGGGCCAAATGGTCTGAAAGAAAAAGCCAATGGACTTTCCCTTCGGGTGCGAGAATTTGGCTCACGTACTTGGAACAGGATAAAGACGTATTGCGTTACCAAGGTCAGAGCTTTTCGTACGTGGGTTTCGATGAGCTTACGCAGTATCCTACATCGTTTCCGTGGGATTATCTCAGGTCGAGATTGAGGTCAACAAACCCTGAGATAGATGTATATATGAGAGCTACTACAAACCCAGGAGGGCCAGGACATTCATGGGTTAAAAAGATGTTTATAGATCCAGCAACCCCAAATAAATCGTTTTGGGCTAGAGATCCTGAAACAAAGGAGGTACTAAAGTACCCGAAAGGTCACAATAGAGCAGGAGAGCCATTATTTCAAAGAAGATTTATACCTGCTAGTTTAAAAGATAATCCATATCTATATAACACAGGTGACTATGAAACAATGTTGTTGTCTCTGCCAGAGGTACAAAGAAAACAATTACTATACGGAAGTTGGGATATTGCAGAGGGTGCTGCGTTTACAGAGTTTGACAGAAAGACCCACGTAATAGAGCCGTATGATTTACCTAGTGGGTGGAGAAAATTTAGGGCGTGTGACTATGGTTATGGTTCTTATTCTGCTGTTCTTTGGTTTGCTGTTACGCCAGATGATACGTTGGTTGTGTACAGGGAGTTGTACGTAAGAAAAGTCCTAGCAGTAGAGTTGGCTAGAATAATATTGAATTTAGAAAGTCAAGATGGTAAAATGGCGTATGGGGTTCTAGACTCTTCTTGTTGGCATAAAAGAGGGGATACAGGCCCTAGCCTAGCGGAGCAAATGATACTAGAAGGTTGTAAGTTTAGGCCATCAGATAGAAGTAGAGGTAGTAGAGTGAGTGGTAAGAACGAAGTACACAGACTACTACGTGTAGACGAAGATACTGATATGCCTGGGATACAGATATTTAATACGTGTACAAATCTAATTGCACAATTACCTATCTTACCACTAGATAAAAGAAACCCAGAAGATATAGATACACATTCAGAAGACCACCTATACGATGCACTAAGATACGGAATACAATCTAGACCAGTGCCTAGAAACATATTTGATTTAGATCCTTCAACATCAGGTAAAGAGGCATTTAAACCTGCTGATGCAGTATTTGGATATTAAGAGAAGGTAAAGTATGGCTGACGAAACAGACTTTTTAGAAGATAGCACCAGTTCTTATTTAGAAGATGGTAGCCAAGAAAATGAAGATGCTTCTGGTATAACTGACCACATATACAAATTATTTTCTAGGGCAGAAGATGCAAAGTATCAGGAAGAGTCAAACTGGATACGTGCATACAAAAACTATAGGGGCATATACTCTCCTGATGTACAGTTTACTGAGGCAGAAAAGTCTCGCGTATTTATAAAAGTAACAAAGACAAAAGTGTTAGCAGCGTATAGTCAATTAGTAGATGTACTACTTGCTAACAATGAGTTTCCTCTATCTATTGAGCCAACAACTTTACCAGAGGGCGTAGCAGAAACTGTAAACTTTGATCCTAACGAACCTAAAGATGTAGATGTTGGCGAGATGCCAAAAGATCTATACGGGTACGAGGGTGATGGTAAAGTTTTACCTGCTGGTGCTACAGAACTAAATGACCTGACAGAAAAGTTAGGACCACTAAAAGATATATTAAAAGACGTAGATATTCTTAAAGAGGGTTTTGGCATAACGCAATCTGCTGTCAATTTTCATCCTGCAATGGTAGCTGCAAAGATGATGGAGAAGCAGATAAAAGATCAGCTAGAAGAATCTGACGCTAGTATGCATCTAAGAAACACTGCGTTTGAATGTGCTTTGTTTGGCACTGGTGTACTCAAAGGGCCGTTTGCTACAACTAAAGAATATGCAAACTGGAATGATGATGGTGAGTATGATCCAACAATTAAGACAGTTCCTAAAGTATCGTATGTTTCTGCTTGGAACTTCTACCCTGATCCTGATGCGTCTAGCATGGAAGAATGTGACTACGTAATAGAGCGTCACAAACTTACTAAAACACAATTAAGAAATCTACGAACTAGACCTTTCTTTAGAGAAGAAGCAATTGCAGAGGCAATAGATATAGGGCAGAACTACAACATTAAGTGGTGGGAGTCTAGCCTACTCGATTCTCAAGACGAAGAAAGTTCCCGTGGATACGACACATACAGATACGAAGCCCTAGAATATTGGGGTGTAATGGACAGGGAGCTTGTAGAAGAGTCTGGCATAGAAATACCAGAAGAATACGAAGACGTAAATGAACTACAGGTAAACGTGTGGATATGTAATGGCGAAGTGCTACGGTTTGTGGTCAACCCATTCCTACCAAAGCGCATACCATACTGCGCTGTTCCGTATGAAGTAAACCCATATGCTTTCTTTGGCATTGGCGTTGGTGAAAACATGGACGATACACAGACACTAATGAATGGTTTCATGCGTATGGCAGTAGATAACGCAGTCCTGTCAGGTAATTTACTAATAGAAGTTGATGAGACAAACCTAACTCCAGGACAGGATCTTACAGTATACCCAGGAAAAGTATTTAGAAGACAGGGAGGTGCGCCTGGACAGGCTATATTTGGCACTAAGTTTCCTAATGTAAGTAGTGAAAATATGCAGTTGTTTGACAAGGCTAGAGTGTTAGCAGATGAGTCAACGGGCATACCATCATTTTCACATGGGCAAACAGGTGTTACGGGTGTAGGTAGGACGGCAGCTGGTATCTCTATGTTAATGGGGGCCGCAGCAGGTTCTATAAAAACAGTTGTTAAAAACTTTGATGACTATATGCTACGTCCATTAGGTCAGGCAATGTTTGCATTCAATATGCAGTTTAACTACAACAAAGATATAAAAGGTGATCTAGAAGTTAAGGCTAGAGGACTAGAAAGTTTAATGCAAAACGAGGTACGATCACAACGTCTTATGTCTTTCTTGCAGATAACTAGTAATCCTGTACTTGCACCGTTTGCTAAGTTCCCTTACATAATACGAGAGATAGCTAAGTCGATGATGCTAGATCCTAACAAAGTTACTAATACGCCAGAAGAAATGTTGAGGCAAACATACTTAATGCAACAACAACAGCAAGGGCAACCACAACAGGGCGAGATGGACATGACAGGTGCAGGTAATGGTAACATAGGTGTAGGAGGAGTACCAGTACCAGGAGAACCACAGTTCTCAGGTAACCCACAACAAGCACCACAACAAGCACCTCCACAACAACAGATGCAAGAACCACCACCTAACGCAGGATTACCTCCAGGATTATTACAATAATGGAGTACAAAAAATTACGGGATATAGTTACGCATCCTCGATATGAAGAATTAGAAAAGCACATAGATTACATGAGAGAAAGGGCTGTTGCTAATCTTTCATATGCAGATGCTCCTGTAGAAATACACAGGTATCAAGGCCAGATATCTATATTAGATCAGTTACTAAAGCTAAAGGCCAATGTTATAAATGATGGGAATAAAAAATAAATGGCTAAAGAACCACGCCGTAATTTAGAATCAGCTTTAGAACGTCTTAGAAGAGAAGACCGACTAAGAAGATCTTCAGAGGGATCTCCATTATATAATATAGCACAAACTTTAACAGAGCTAAATACGGAAGAAGACAAAGTACCGCAAGTTGTTTCGTTAGAGGCTACCCTTAACTCTATTTACATGGTTCCTACATCTATAGCTTTTGGATTACTTCACGGTTTAGGAAAGATAGGAGGAAACTTTGCGTCACTTGTAGGTGCATTAGATCAGGAGTATGTAGATACTCTTAGCAAAAGTGTATCAGGTAAGTTCTTAAAATTTGCTAGTGAACAGGCCCCAGAAGAAGATGCAGGGGGCAGACGTTTGATGGAAACTATAGGAAAATTAGGAACGGCAGGTGGTGAAATGGTTAGTTTTGCAGTTCCTGCTATAGGTTTTGCAAGAATATTCCAAGTAAGTTTAGGCTTTAGGCCCATAGTAGCAACAGCAACAGCAGATGCGCTAGTTGGTTTTGGCGGTATGTCACCAGACGAAGAAAACTTTTTTAATTTTGTAGAAGAAATATCTAAAGAAAATAACATAGAGGCACTAGAAACTTTAGGTAGAATACTTGCTACTAATCCTAAGAATACAGAATTTGAAAACCGTGTTAATAACGGAATAGAAACATTAATAGCTTTGGGTCTTTCAGAGAGTGCAGTTAGAGGTGTTATAAAACTAAACACCATGCGTAAAATGGCATCTGCAAAAGTTAAAGGAGAAGATACAGCAGATAAATATGAAGTCGTAAAAGAAAAATTATCACCAGAAGTTTCAGAAAATTTAGACAAAGCTGTTGAGCCAAAACCCACAGACGAAGAGCCTATAGGAACTACTGTAGTAGAAGCAGAAAAACCTCCTGTAGATAAACAGACAGAAGAAGTACTTACAGATGCAGAGAAAAAACTTGCAGTGCAAGAGAAGTTTAATTTACCTACATCTTCAAATATAGAAAAAGAAACAGTAGATAAGTTAATGAAATCTATAGAAGATGGTTTACCTTTAGCACAAGCAGATGATTTAGATTTTGCTACTATAGTAAATAAACAAGAAGCAAAGATAGATGAGCCAGATCCTGAATTTAAAAAAGAATTTGATAAAAAAGCAAAAGAAATACAACAACAAATAGACGATGCTAAGATAAAACTAGAAGAGGATAAGATAGAATCTACAGAAAAAACAACTACACCTAGCGCACCAGATATCCCAACATTTAAAGTAGTAGGTAAAAAACCAGGTGGTTCTACAGAAGGAGCCATGATAGAGGATGTTTCCACAGGAATAAAATATATAGCAAAATATCCTAAGAACATAGAACAAGCTGCGCAAGAAGCAATAACATCTCGCGCCTATCAAATAGCAGGTATTAAAACTCCAGAAGTAAAAGTGATGTTTGGTAAAATAGATGGAGAAGAGAGGACGTTTTTAGTATCTGAGTTTATCGAAGATCTTAAACCATACAATGCAAATGAGGTGTCATCAGAAGATATAGGAAGATTACACGCTACCGCTACAGTAATGAAAGATTGGGATACTGTTGGGTTAGAAAAAGACAATATAACTTTGTCTGTAAATCCTGGAGGTAGGACCATTCTAGTGCAAAATGATGCTGGTGGTTCTATGGAATTTAGAGCGCAAGGCGGTCCAAAAGATTTTGAAAAAGACCCTATGCCTCAGTGGGCTTCGTTTACTAGTGGTGATAACAAACAGGCTACAGAAGTATTTCGTGACGCATACAAAAAAGACCCTATTGGATACATGAGGGGTGTAGAAAATGCATTAGTTAATTTAAAATCAAACGATATGGCTCTACAAGAAATTGCAGAAGAATCATATTTAAATATAGCTACAGCATTAGAAAATCCTAGTGATTTTGCGACCATAAATAAAGCAGATAAACTAGTAGACACTATAGTAGAAAGAATAAATCTTTTAAGTGAGGGATTAGAAGAGCCTATACTTATTAATAAATACATACAGACTAAAGAAACTAAAGATACTGTAATAGATCCTAATAGTGACGATGTTACTAAAGTAGTTTTTGACCCTGTTAAAAATAAACCAAATAAAAAAATACAAAGAATTATAGAGAAACAAAAAAATGTACCTGAAGTAATGGCAGAAAAAATGGGATTTGATCCTACAGGAGGTGCTACTAGATTTGAACAAGACTTTGGAACTCCACAAAGAGGAGTTGTAACTGTCACAGACATTCCACAAAAAGATTTTCCAGAACAAAAATTATTATCAGACAAAGATAAAATAATGCCACCGCTTAGTGAAGAAGTTAAGGCTGTTTTACCTGATACTAAAACACAAAGTATACGCAATAAAAATAGAATAGCAGAAGATTATTTTAATACACTTCCACTAAAAGACAGAATAAAATTAATAGAAGAAGATGATCTATTTAAAGAGTTATTTGAAGATACAAAAACATTAGCAGAAAAAAGCAAAGTATATAATGAAATATTACAGTTTCCATATGTTAAATCTAAACCTGCTGAGATATCAAGTATAAGAGAAAAAATATTGTCTCTTAGAATGGCAAAAAAACTAGGTAAACCTACAAATGTAGTTTCAGGAAATACACCAGCAGGTCAATTTGACAGGGAAACTGTTGGTGAAATAAATGAAAAACTAAAAGAAAGTAATGTAGATAAACAAATATCTCAGATGCTTGATCCTCGCGGAACTAGAAAGTATGTTTTAAAAAACTTTTTAGGTGTTAATAAAGGTGATCCATCGGTTGTTGGACCGTCTTATCAAAAAGATTTAGATGCGTATGGAAGAGGGGCAGGAGGTTTGTATTCTGGTCCTATGTACAATAATGCATTTGTTTTTGATGATGGAGTTGCTTCAAAAAGCCACGTACTGCTAACAAAAAGACAATTAAAACAAGCAATAGTAACAGCAGCCCAACCAAACTTTCCCCTTCCCCCAGGAAGTATACCTACTCAATTTTTAACTCTTGGAAAATCTATAGATATACACGTACCTAATAGTGTAGAAAGTATAGTACTTCCTCAAAATCCTGATTTTAAAGAATTATTAAAAACATATGAGAATGTTCAAAAATCTCTTTCAGCAAATTATGGTAAAACTCCTAATGACAAACTTCATGTAGTTCAAGGTTATACCTCTTTAATATTTCATAATGCCTATGGTAGACAGGTTATGAAAAAAATAGAAGCCGTAATGTTTAATCCTAGTATGAATATAAATAGTACAAATATTTACACTGATAATAGTTTAAAAACAGTTGGAAATATTAGTGGTGATTTAGAAATAAAAAAAGGCACTAGGTATAAAAAATTTACGTATGGCCCTAATAATCCTATAGGTAAACAACAGTATAAAGATCACTTTGGTGAGGAATGGTATAAAGAAACTTTTTTTGATTCAGGAAAAATATCAGGTTGGACAACATCAGAAATCAATGGGTTTGGTGTTAATAAATTTTTAACTAGATTAAATGAAGGTATAACAGATCCTAAAGATGCATTTTTAAGTTTTCCAGTTGCAGATGAGGTTACAACAACCATAGGTCATGGAATAAGTAGTATTAATAAATTAAAAAGTAGTAGATTGCCTTTTGCTACAGTTACACTTCCACCAATACAAGCAAAAGAAGTAGTTAAAGAAAGTAGTAAAAAAGTTAAAGATATATTTAGAGTAGGCGTACCTGATGAGTTTATTACTACAATTAAACCTATATACTACAGTGAAAAAAATCCTAATAAAATAGACAAGGCGCGATCTGCTTTGTTTGAAAAGTTAGATTTAAATGTACTTGCATCTTATGTTCCTGCTCCCTTACTACTAGCACAACTTGCACCACCGAAAGAAAAAGATCAAGAAATAGAAATAGAACCTTTACAAAAGTTTGTACCGTTAGATCAGGGAGAGTCTATACGAGAAGAACTGCCTCAAACAGAATTAGATACTACGCCCATAACTAGAGAAGCAACAGAAAAGTCTACGTCTTCTACATTAGAAGATGGAACAGTTGTATTGCACCCAACAATATTTAAAGACAAAGAAACAAATATACCGCAAGAATTAGGTGGGCAAGATGCATTTGTTGCAGCGATGGACTTTGAGGCACGAAACCCTAGTCTTGAATTTCCACGATTTAATACTGTAGAGGAAGCAGACCAGTACTCAAGAGATAGAAGTGAGGCAGGTGGTGCAAGTGATATGCCCTTGTATCTAGACACAACCGAAGATGAGTTAGATATTGACAGTCAAATGTCAGATTTAAACCTTGGAGAACAATCAAATGATGAACTACGACAACGAGTCTGAGGAGAACGAAGCACCATTTGGCTCTCTTGAAGAAGAGGTAGCTGACGATATACCTGTGATGCTATCAGAGGGTGAGTATGTAATACCTGCTGATGTTGTGCGATACTGGGGTCTAAAGCATTTAGAAGAAATGCGTATGATGGCAAAGTGTGGTCTTATGTCTATGCAACAGGACGGTAGATTACACATGGTAGATGAAGATGGCGAACCTGTAGAAACAGATGAGCCAGAAGCTCCACAAATAGAAGTTGTAGAAATAGATATACAGGCAATGCAAGATGATGCGTCAGAAGAAGAGGATGATGATGATGAAGACATGGACAAACAAATGGAGTTGTTTGAAGATAATGTAATAGAGGTAGATTTTGATGGTAAGAATAAAGATATATTAAAGTTAGGTGATGGTGGTGATGTAGGTAACGATGAAAATAATGATGAGAATAATGATGAGAACGATGACGATGATAATGATGAAGCAGATGACGAAACAGGAATGGGTACAGCTAGTATGCAAGATATAACTGACATTCAAGGGAAAGATGCTGGTAGGAGTATGTCAGGTCCAGAAGGAAATGTACCTGATGATGTAGCAGGTAATCCTACAGGATTTGCTGGCCCAGATGCTTCTTTAAAATCAGGTTTGGATGTTTCAGGTTTAACAGCAGTTGAAGTTGCTATTGCAGATCTAGCAGAAAAACAAGGTGCAGATAATCCTATTGGAACAGCAAGAGCAGCAACATCTATGGGATATACAGGAGTAAATGAATTTAGTACTGATACCCCTGTAGATACACAAGTTGATCAGGCAATAGATGCAAGAGTAGCAAACAATCCTACTGCTGCACAATTAGGTATAAATGCACAATTAGAAAAAGGCTTTCAAACAGCTAACCCAACAACGGTAGCAGCAACAAACGCACTAGCAGGATTGCTTAGTAAAACAAGTCCAGCTATTGCAGCTACTTTAGCAGTAGGTAATATTGTAAATGCAGCTACAGGAAGAGAAGGATTAGGTGTAGGAGAGGTATTTGGATTAGATATATCAGGTACAATAGGAGAGCAACTATCTGGAATTGCACAAGATGTAGTTGATTTTTCTGAAACAGTTCCTGGTAATATAGAAGATACAATAGATGCAGGTGTAGAGGCAGGAAAAGAAGCTGGAAGTACAGATGAAGACTCAAGAAAAAAACAAAATACCTTGCCTGATCTAAATACGCTACTAAATAAAACAATGAAAATAGATGGTATTAATGAAGAAATTCCTGTTAGGAATAGTTTAATGTCACAACCAATAACTACATGACATTAATTATTACGGGCTACCCGATACCCCTTTCAAGGTGAAAGGCTACTTGAGGCCCCTGATGCTAGGAGAATACTAATGGCAATCGAAGAACAAATCGAAGATACGTCCAACAT
>Ga0208919_1000583_pt1 | contig 24043 bp, 28 predicted proteins | sample 4_EtaG_FD_184076 | JGI IMG/M metagenome (GOLD analysis project Ga0208919, IMG submission 184076) | Marine viral communities from the Subarctic Pacific Ocean - 4_ETSP_OMZ_AT15127 metaG (SPAdes) (version 3) | ecosystem: Environmental > Aquatic > Marine > Oceanic | place: Pacific Ocean | collected...
AGTTCTTAAATTGTCATTACTTTTATCTATTTCTTTACAGTTTAATATTGCTTTACCTAAACCATCAAGGTATTGGTCTACTTCAGGGTTCACTTCATTCGCCCATATTTCTTCAGCTCTTTTCTCAATATCTTCGAGGAAATCAAAGTGTTTCCAGTAACCTAAGTGATGGTCATTACCATAACTATCTGTTACGCTTACACTATAAACTGTATTATTTTGGTATTTACTTATATTTATTTTTCTACTCATATTATTTTACTATTAATCCTTCATATTCATAAACCGCTTGTGCTGTTTTCTCACAACACTCTTTTATTGGTTTTTCTTCTAATTGTTTAGTGCTTCCACAACTTGACAATAATACTATTAATAATGTTAGTAATATTATTGTAGATAACACTACATTTCTTGCTTGTGTACATTCTTTACTCATAATTCTATTTCTCCATCATAATAAGCGGTAGATAGTTTAAACTGCTCAGCTTTCTTTAACGCCATTATTCTACTTTTAGTTTGTTTTTCTTTTAACAACTTTATTAAAAAAGGTGTCATTTTCATTGGTCTTCTCATATTTTATATTTTAGTGGTAGTGCAGGACTTGAACCTGCTCCATTATTGGGCCGCCATTCTACCTTGTCATTCGCATTATTTATAAGACGCTAAACGTTACTCAACTACGTCTCCACCCACCACTCGCTACTCAGCACTTCACGAGGGTATTTCTCGGGTGAGTTTGCCTACTACTCGCAGATTTCTCTGGCTACTACTGGCACATTATTACTTGCAGTATAACTTTTATACTTAGTCCAGCATGGTAGTGTTGCTAATTTTGACTTCATAACTTCATACACTTTATCGTGATTATAAGTGGCACTTTTACCATTTTTGAAGTTTACTGTTATTACTGCTTTTTTACCGATTAGTGACTTTCTCACTACAAATCTTTTAGAATTTAATTTCATAATTTTACTTTTTTTAATTTATATTTATTTTAGTTATTTATATTATCCATTTGTCTTCGTATTTACATTGTAAAAGTATATATATTGTTTATATGTTATTTTTACTTTGTATGTATTGCTCAATGTTTCTTTGTGTGCAATTTATTTTATTTATTTATTTGTTTTTCTTTTTACATATATATTATCGAAATGTATTCGTATTTAGTTTGTAAATGTTGAATGAAAATGTTAAAAGTTTTACGAAATTTATATATATAGTTGTTATTATATATTATAAAAATGTAGTGGAAAACGTGGAAAATTCTGTTGAAACGATAAAACGCAGAGGGGGGCTGGGCTTTTCATTTTCGGTTTTCGTAACGTGCTGGGTACCAGGGGAGTAGGGGCAACACTATACCCCAATATTTATAATGTGTTTTTTTTGTGACATTAGGGTATTAATAGGATATAGTAACAGGCTAGTGTCACACTGCTGTGTAAATCACTACTTTAACATGTAATAATACTACTATGAAATCATCACCAATAAAGCTTAAACAAAAACTATCTCCATCTGCCGCTAAAAAGAAAGCTATAAGAGACAAAAAGTCTGCAATGACCAAGAAACGTAAAGATCGCAAGGCAGAAAACCAGAGAATAGGGCAGAGATCAGATTCAGATCTACACCACAAATCAGATGGAAGCGTTGTAAGGATGAGTAAAAAGAATAATCGTAACGTGTGGAAACACGGAGAACGATAAAAACATAGGGAAATACCCTAGACCAAGTTATTAACCTAAAATAAAACCAAAATGACTTATTTATACTACAAGACTAGTACAGTAACTAGCAATGCAAAACCGAATGAAAAAACTATTAACCAGTGGACACATCTAGCTGACAAAAGTAACTGGCGTATTACCCAATTACCTAACGGTTTTTATCAAACTGAAGTAAATGATCCAGAAAATGATAAAAATTGGCATGATGTTACACGTAGAGAGACCATAGAAGGCGCTGAAGCAGCAATTGACGGAAGCGTTGACCATTTCTCGAAGAAATTAGAGGCTACAAAAGGCCCAAAAGTAGTAAAAACATTCGAATAAAACAAAATTTAATTTAATTTAATCAAATATGGAATACAATCAACCTAGTGAGATTGTCAAAGACGTGAATTTTGGCGATATTGCTAAAAATAAAGTAATTACGGGTGTAGAAAAGCTCGCAAAAGCAGTAAAATCAACCTTAGGAGCATCTGGAAAGTGCGTAATTTACGAAGACGCCAGAGGACTCCCGGTCATAACCAAAGACGGTGTAACAGTAGCAGAATCTGTTGTCTTATTTGACCCGGTTGAAAATATGGGGGCAACCCTTATTAAAGAATCTGCTAGAAATACGGTGAGAGAAGCAGGTGATGGTACTACTACAGCTACCGTCCTTGCTGAATCACTATTAAAAGAAGTAAATAGTTGCAGTGGTATAACTATTAGAGAAATAAAAGATGGGATTAAATCCGGTCTTAAAAAGGTAAATGATTACCTAGATAAGATTTCTGTCAAGATCGAGGGCGATATGCTGGAATCTGTTAGTTCAATAAGTTGTAATAATGATGAGGAACTAGGAAAGATTATAGCAGAAGCTTATACTAAAGTAGGTAAAGAAGGTGTGGTATTAATGGAAGAGTCTCCAACTGAAGAGACATATGTCGAAGTAGTTGACGGCGTACAAATTGACTCAGGACTCACATCACCACATTTCGTTACTGATAAAGATAAACAAGTTTGTGAACTTGATAATCCGTTAGTATTAATCGTAACATCAGAAATACCAAATATCAGAAGAATACAAAAAATACTAGAGCATGTTATAAAGACGAAAAGATCTTTATTAATTGTTGCTCCAGTTGATCAACAAGTAAAAGCTGCACTTCTTATGAATAAGGTAAAAGGTAATATTAAAGTTAACATTATAGATACACCAGGCTTTGGGCCAACGAAAGATGATACAGTTGCGGATCTTGCTTTCCTTGTAGGTGCTAAAGTTATAAACGAAGAACTTGGTGATGATCTTGATTTAATAGATATTGACTGCTTAGGTGAAGCACACACAGCAATAACTGACGATAAAAATACAGTTTTAACTATAGATACTCCAGAAGATCAAATGGAAGAAAGAATTGATAGTATTAAGAAAACTATAGATAAATGGGAGAAAAATCCGTTTATACAAAAGAAACATCGACAAAGATTAGCTATGTTATCAGGATCAGTAGGTATGGTAAAAGTAGGTGCTAACTCTAAAGTTGAAATGAAAGAGAAAAAAGACAGAGTAGAGGATGCTATCTACGCTACTAAAGCAGCTTTAAAAGAAGGGATAGTACCAGGTGGTGGTGTAGCACTATTAAACGCTTCACAAAACTTAACTGCCGCTACGGTTGGAGAACAAATACTTTATGATGCTATTAAATCTCCTTTTTATACAATATTAAGTAATGCTGGTATAACTATGGCAGAAGGATATGAAGATCACGAAGGTTATGGTATTGATGTTGTAACTGGAGAAAGAGCTACTATGGTATCGGCTGGTATTATAGATCCTGTACTTGTAACTAAATCAGCACTTAAAAATGCAGTAAGTGTAGTATCAACGATTATATCTGCAGATTGTGTAATTTCAAATATGAGAATGAATGAAAGCAATTAATAATTATATAATCGTAGATAAAATAAAAATAGAACCTAAAAAGGTTGCTGGTCTTATAATGACAGAAGAAATAGACGAAGATAACAGATATATAAGAGCAAAAATTATATCAACTGGAAATTTTGTAGAAGGACTACAAGATGGTGATATAATATATTATGATAAACATGCTGGTCATGGTATTCAATGGAAAGATACTTTATACCAAGTAATACGTGACAGAGATATTGTATTAGTAGAATAAACTTAACATAAATGGAGTATTACTTAATTTTTTACGTAAGTGGAGTAGATTCAAACTCAGTTACAACCGCGGACAATGGTACAAATATAGATTTAGCATCTTTCCCTGCTTCAGCTATTTCGTCTATTGTAGCGGTAGAAGATACTGTTATTATTTATTTTAGAGATGCCGGTATACTTGAAGGTGGACCAGTTGGTTCCGCTACAGAATTGCTAGAACAATCCGTAGTAAGACTAACAGTTGCAGAAGGAAAAGAAATAGATGTTATAAAAGATTTAACAAATCTTCTTTCTTATACAGGTTCACGCTCCGGAGTAGCAACAAATATTTTATTTGACGCTGTAAACGGTACTTGGCCTATTAGCAATGTTACAGGTATTCAAATTAGAAGACATTTAACGACGCATACAATCGCGTCTGACTAAAACTTATTATATCACTTTTATATGTGATATACTATATAGATTAAGCCCAAACCATAACCCAAAAACCTTAAACTTAAAAACGAAAACGAATTATTAATTAAAAAAACAATTACAATTATGGGAACTTATGCAAATGATAAATTGGTTATGCTTTACTTCCAAACTGGTGATGGTGTTAATGATGGTGCTGATGAAGGATATGCAGCTCCATTAAAAAACTTCAGAGGTTTTAGATTTATCGCTGATACTGACGCTATTGAAATGCAGTTTGACAGTATGATTGGTACTGGTGCTGATATAGCAGCGGTAGATAAAGTTGTATTAAATATAACTGCTGCAAAACAACATTTAGTTATTGCTGATATTACAGCTGCTATTAATGGTCTAAAATATGGTGACGGATTCGTTACTATTGCTGATGACGCTACAAGCACTTATGTATCAAGTGATATATCCTCATGTGGTGCTATTACAGTTACTGCTGCTGCTTAATCTTGAATGAGATTAACCGCGCAAGATTTGCGTGAAATGAATATCCTTAAGTATTACAGGCTCACTAGAAAGTGGGTCTGTAAAACTTACGGGTTAAAAGACGCAGATTTAGAATTATTAATTTATTTAGATTGTAAAGGAAGATTTACACGAAACGATTTTATCAACGGAGTTTATACATACTCGTGGGATAAAGCAAGATGGGAGAGATTAAAAAGAGAAGGTTGGATAGAAACCTGGAGACATCGTAATAGAACTACTATTATGTACTCTGTATTTAAAACTTCTTTTAAATGCTCTCAAATGATAACTAGAATATATAGAATACTCTTAGGTGAGGAAGATCTTCCAACATCTGAAAGAAGTATATTTTTTAATAATAAATCATATACAGATAAAGTTTACAATAAAGCTATAGATGATATGATTAAAGATAAAGATAGATAATGGGATTTAAACTAGGAACAAATAGAGGTAATTATGCTGTTGGTGGAGAGATCAAAACTAAAATGCGTTTTAGTAAAGAAACTGGTGGTGATGCATCTGTACCTGGTACACCTGTTATAAGAAAAAATTTAGGAGAAGGTATTATGGGTGAAGCTAATATGGATGGAAGTATATATATTAGTGATAAAATAGTACCAGGAAGCAAAGAGGAAAAACAAGTTATAAACCATGAAATGAGACATGCCACTGATATTAAAATTGGTATATTAGAATATGGTGATGACTATGTTAAGCATAACGGTAAAGTTTATCTAAGAGAAACAAGAAATGGTAAAGACATGATACATATAGATGGTACATGGAAAGAAGCTGGTGAAGAGGGTTTTCCTTGGGAAAAAGAAGCAAACGGTGGTAATGGAAATATTTAAAGATAATAATAACTGGAATGAAAAATCTATTATAGGTTTTGTTGCATTTGCAATAATGTGTGTGATTATGATAGTGGATCTTATAACTGGTTGGTTAGGAAGAGATCTAATGATAAATGAATTTGTATATGATTCATTTGTATTTGTAGTGTTAGGATCTTTTGGAATAAGTGGATTAGAAAAATTTGCGAAAAAATAAAATTAAATTATGTTAGGAAATTTGTTATCTGGAGGAGCTGCAGATTTAGTTAAAAATGTAGGTGGCGTTATAGACGAACTACATACTTCTAATGAAGAAAAGCTCGAAGCAGAAAGAAAAATAAAAGAATTAGTTGCTAACTACGAGGTTGAAATGGAAAAAAACATTACATCTCGTTGGGAAGCAGATTTAAAATCAGATTCATGGCTTAGTAAAAATGTTAGGCCTATGACTTTAATATTTTTAATAGTATGCACCATGCTATTAATATTTATAGACGCTGGTGCATTAAATTTTGAAGTTAAATCATCTTGGGTTGATTTACTTCAATTAGTATTAATAACCGTGATCGGTGCTTATTTTGGTGGTCGATCATTTGAAAAAGTAAAAAAATAAATTATGGGACAAAATTCAACAGAAGTAGCTTATGGATTTGGACAATTTGGATCTACATATCTAACTGGAAATGCCGCTAAACTTCTTTTAACAGCAGCTACAGCAAAATATTACGTTTGCGCTATATCATGTACAGAAGATACAACTTTTCAAGCTTTAGAAGTATTAGATGGTGGTGTTGACTTAGGTATGGGTGATACATACTTTGTAGCAACAGATGGTCCATATCCTTTAGATACAGACTGGCATGGAGCAGCGGCAGCTGATACAACAAACGAAACTAATGAAGATAGTGATCAAATTACAACAGCGCATGTATTTCCAAAAGGTATAACGTTATATGGCATGTGGGATAATGTCACACTTAATAGTGGTGCTGTTGTTTGCTACGTAGCTCCAAGACCAGATTATAGAAATAGAGCATAATGACATTAGGATTAGGAGTAGGATTTTATAAATTAGCTGGAGATGCCGGTGCGCCTACGTTGGTAAAGACTAACAATCCTCAGTCTATGAATTTTAATGGCGTAGACGAGTCTGTTCAATGTAACAATATAGGTAGTGCAATCAACGGAGCAAGAGAGTCGTTTTCTGCGTCTGCATGGGTTAATATTGATACAACCTCAAATACAGGAATTATATTTAAAGCTGTAGCAGAGGGAGATAATAATAACCAGCTTAATATGATGTATCATAACGGAACAGAAGAAATGAGATGCACTATAAAAGCTGGTGGTACTTTAGACCAACCAGCTTATGCAGTTGCCGCTGGAGAAGCGTCTGATGCCGCGTTTGAAAACGATGGTAACTGGCATCATATCGCTATGACTGTTAATGATGCGGCAGATGAAATAATTTTATACGTAGATGGTACTGCGCGTCAAACAAAAACTGGTCTTGGTACTTTTAGTGCTGCTATAGACACATGTAGTATTGGTCAAAACACAACAAATGGTTCGTTTTTTAAAGGTGAAATAGACGAAGTAGCATTTTGGAGCACAACATTAACGGCTGCTAATATAACTACATTGTACAATAGTGGAGCTCAAGATGGTGAAAAATCCTTAGACCTAGCTAGTGGATCTCACGTGCCAATTCCATTTGCTTGGTATAGATTTAACGAACCATCAGGTACAGTAGCTATAAACACAGTAGATAATACTAAAAATGGAACATATGTAAATGCTCCAACAATTTCAAGAACATCACCATAATGGAAAAATACGTAATAATAAACGCAAGTGAAGTATCTAGTGTAGACTTTAGTCTAGTAAGACAAACTTCAGTAGACACAATTAGATACTCTTTAGATAGATCTTTAGCTTTGGTGTCTTTCACTGGAAGTACACCTAGCTTTTTAAATGGTAAAACAACATATACACACCAAGAGATTTTAACTGAAACAGCTAAATCTACTTGGGAGGACGATAGTCAAAACGAATAATAAACAATTAAATTAAATTAAATAAAATGGCAAAAAAACAAAAAGAAGAAAAAGTATTAGACAAAATAGTAGAAGAATCTAAAGACGAAAAAACAGTCTTTAAAAGTGATTTTTCAGAAGGTGTTAAAGATGTAGATGGTAATAATATAGGAGAAACTCCTAATTTACAAGATTTTAAATCTGACGTAGAAAAACCTGAAAAAATAGAAGAACAGGAATTAGCTATGATACAATCTATGATTAAAACTATAGAACAGTTAACTAATGAAGTTGGTCAAATAGAAGTTAGAAAACACGCTTTAATGAAAGCCATGGAAAATGTTCAAACTAGATTAGAAGGACAAAGAGCAGCTATGCAAACTAAATATGGAACTGATAATATAAACTTACAAGACGGAGCAATAAATTATCCAAATGCTGCTCCTCAAAATAATACAACAGAAAATGGCAAAGCTAATAAGAAAGATTAGTGTAGGTAAAGATTATAAAAACGACGCTATGCACTATGCTGTTGGTCAAGAAGTATACGGAGGTCATACTATTTGCGATATAATAGAAGAAGATGATAAGTTTTCTGTTTATATTAAAAAAAATAAAGATGTGTTACCTTGGAAAGACTTTAACAAAAACATGGCGGTATCTGTAGAATATAATCTAGAATACTAATGAGAAGTGTTTACAACTTTGTTGTAAAACCAAAAGGAGGAAGATACAACAATAAGAAAAAGATAGGTGATAAAGAACTTATACTTAATACTGAAATTTTTAATCATCAATATATAAATAAAACTGCTATAATAGTTTCTACACCTATAATAATAGAAACTGATTTAAAACCAGGAGATGAAGTTATTGTACATCATAACGTATTTCGTAGATGGCACAACGTTAGGGGTGAAGAAAAAAATAGTAGAAGTTATTTTGATGAAAATACTTATATTATAAATCAAGATCAAATATTTTTAGTAAAATACTGTAAAAGTTTTTCTGATAGTAATTGGTATGCTCCAAAAGGTTATTGTTTTATAGAGCCACTTAAAGATAACGATAAGTTTAGTATAGATAAAGAAAAACAGTTTATAGGTATTGTAAGATATTCTGATGGTACTGTAAACGTAGGAGATATTATAGGTTATCAACCTAAAACACAATCTGAATTTATGGTAGATGGAAACAGATTATATAGAGTTTTATCAAATTTAATTACAATCAAATATGAACATCAAGGAGACGAAGAAACGTATAATCCAAGCTGGGCACAAAGCAGTTGAGGAATTAATTAAAGTAGCGAAAGAAGCTATTGTTGATTCTGATGATGATATATCTGCTGATAGATTAAAAAATGCCGCTGCTACCAAAAAACTAGCTATATTTGACGCATTCGAAATACTTAACAGAATCCAAGAAGAAAAAAACTTACTCGAGGGCAAGGCACCTGAAGAGAGAAAGGAAAAAGTCTTTAAAGGATTCGCAGAAGGTAGATCTAAATAATGTACGAGCAAAGTTTAGTTAAAATAATAGAACCCATTAAAAAAACTACGATTACTAGAATGAATCGTGGTAAAAAATGGAAGTATGGATATAATAAAGAACACGATGTTATAGTTATATCTAAAACAGGTAAAATAGGAGAAATATATGAAATCCAAAATCTTAAAATTGCTTTACCATCTATGCCCGTGCAAGTATGTAAATTGCAAAAAAATAAGTGGTCAAGAATAGAACAACCAAAAGAATTAACTCGTTTAAAAAATATATTTGATTGGAGAAGTTATCCAGATGAATCAAAAAATCAATGGTTTGACTATATAGATGAAGAGTTTAAACGTAGAGATGAAGGTTTTTGGTTTGTAAACAAAAGCAAACCAACTTATTTAACTGGTACACATTATATGTACTTACAATGGAGTAAAATAGACGTTGGAGCTCCAGATTTTAGAGAAGCAAATAGATTGTTTTATATATTCTGGGAAGCTTGTAAAGCAGATAAAAGATGTTATGGTATGTGTTATCTTAAAAATCGTCGTAGTGGTTTTTCTTTTATGTCTAGCGCGGAAACAGTTAATTTAGCTACTCTTGCGAGTGATAGTAGATATGGAATCTTATCTAAAACAGGTTCAGATGCTAAGAAGATGTTTACTGATAAAGTAGTTCCGATAAGTATAAACTACCCGTTCTTTTTCAAACCTATACAAGATGGTATGGATAGGCCAAAATCAGAATTAGCATATAGAGTACCAGCTAGTAAGTTTACTCGTAAAAAAATAACATCTAATGAAAAGTTAGAAGATTTACAAGGTTTAGACACCACTATAGATTGGAAGAATACAGGTGATAATAGTTATGATGGTGAAAAACTTAATTTACTAGTACACGATGAAAGTGGTAAGTGGGAGAGACCCGATAATATTTTAAACAACTGGAGAGTTACAAAAACATGTTTACGATTAGGTAGTAGAATAGTTGGTAAATGTATGATGGGCTCTACTTCAAACGCATTAGATAAAGGTGGAGACAATTTCAAAAAATTATATAACGCATCCGATGTCACTAAAAGAAATAGAAACGGTCAGACAAAATCTGGTTTATACTCTTTGTTTATCCCAATGGAATGGAACTACGAAGGATTTATTGACGAGTACGGACTTCCAGTATTTACTACTCCTGACTCAGATGTACTCGCCCCAGATGGCGAATTAATAGATATAGGTGTAATTGATAATTGGCAAAATGAAGCTGATGGTTTAAAAGATGATCAAGATGCTTTAAACGAGTTCTACCGCCAATTTCCTAGAACTGAAGAACACGCTTTTCGTGATGAAACTAAAAATAGTATATTTAACTTAGTTAAAATATACGAACAAATAGATTATAACGAAGAAATGTCTAGAACATTAGGTATTACAACTGGTAATTTTCAATGGGTTAGCGGTATAAAAGATTCACAAGTAATATTTTATCCCGATCCAAAAGGAAGATTTAAAATAAGTTGGGTTCCTAAGCAAGAATTACAAAATAGGGTTATACTAAAAAATGGCATAAAATATCCTGGTAATGAACATATGGGGGCCTTTGGTTGCGACTCTTATGATATATCAGGGACCGTAGATGGTGAAGGTTCTAAAGGAGCTCTACACGGACTAACAAAGTTCAGCATGGAGGACGCTCCTGCAAATAGCTTCTTTTTAGAATACTTATCAAGACCACCTACGGCTGAGATATTTTTTGAAGATGTTTTAATGGCGTTAGTGTTTTATGGAATGCCAATACTTGCAGAGAATAATAAACCTAGATTGTTATATTATCTAAGAAGAAGAGGTTATAGAGGTTTTAGTATGAATAGACCTGATAAAATTTGGAACAAACTATCTACGGCTGAAAAAGAAGTTGGAGGTATACCAAACTCAAGTGAAGATATAAAACAAGCTCATGCCGCAGCAATAGAGATGTATATACAAGATCATGTTGGCATGAAACAAGATGGTACATTTGGTAATCTTTACTTTAACACCTTGTTAAATGATTGGTCTAGATTTGATATAAACAAAAGAACAAAGTTTGACGCAACAATAAGTAGCGGTTTAGCTATAATGGGTTGTAATAGACATTTATATGCGCCAAATGTAAAAATTGAAAAACCAAAATTAAATATACACATTTCTAAATATCAAAATAAAGGTAATGTGTCTAAAATAATCAAAGAATAAATATGGCAGAGTCTGTTGTAAAAAAATATTTTCCAAGTCAAGTTGTAAGTGATGCTGAAAAGTTAAGTTATGACTATGGTTTAAAAGTAGCTAAGGCTATTGAAAGTGAGTGGTTTTATAGTGAAAATAGAGGAAATAGATATAAAAATAATAAAAATAATTTTCATAATTTAAGGTTGTATGCTCGCGGAGAACAATCTATACAAAAATATAAGGATGAGTTATCTATAAACGGTGATTTGTCCTATTTAAATTTAGACTGGAAACCAGTTCCAATTATACCTAAGTTTGTAGATATAGTTGTAAATGGTATAGCTGAAAGAATGTACGATATAAAAGCTTATTCTCAAGATCCATTTGGAGTTAGTAAAAGAACTGAGTATATGGAATCTATAATGAAAGATATGGCTACCAAAGATTTTAATGAAGTTGCTTTAAGTAATTTTAATATAAATCTTTATGAAAATGAAAAAGAAACGTTACCAGATTCTCAAGAAGAACTAGATTTACATATGGCTTTAAGCTACAAGCAAACTGTAGAGTTAGCAGAAGAGCAAGCTTTAAAAGTTTTATTTGAAGGTAACAAATACGAGTTAATAAAGAAAAGATTTTATTATGATCTTGCTGTTTGTGGTATAGGAGCTGTTAAAACATCATTTAATACGTCAGAAGGTGTTACTATTGACTATGTTGATCCAGCTGATTTGGTGTATTCTTACACTGAATCTCCTTATTTTGATGATATATATTATGTTGGTGAAATAAAATCTATACCTATTAACGAACTTGTAAAACAGTTTCCACACTTAGAACATGAAGATTTAGAAGAAATTATAAAAAATAGTAGTAATACACATAGTAAATATAATCGAAATATAGATGAAGATAATAATAAAGTAGATATTCTTTATTTTAATTACAAAACTTACATGAACGAAGTTTATAAAATAAAAGAAACTGGTACTGGTGCTGACAAGATTATACCTAAAGATGATCAATTTAATCCACCACAAGATATGGAGGGCGGTTATTCTAAACTATTAAGATCTATAGAAACTATATACGAAGGAGCTTTAATTTTAGGTACAAATAAACTACTTAAATGGGAAATGTCTAAAAATATGTTACGCCCTAAAAGTGATTTTACTAAGGTTAAAATGAATTATTCTATTGTAGCACCTAGAATGTATGAAGGTAAAATAGAATCTTTAGTTAGTAGAATAACTGGTTTTGCGGATATGATTCAATTAACTCATTTAAAATTACAACAAGTGTTATCAAGAATGGTACCAGATGGTGTTTACTTAGATGCGGATGGACTTGCTGAAATAGATTTAGGTAATGGAACAAACTATAATCCACAAGAAGCTTTAAACATGTTTTTCCAAACTGGTTCTGTAATTGGTAGATCATTTACACAAGACGGTGATATGAACCCAGGTAAAGTACCTATTCAAGAAATAACATCTGGCTCTGGTGGTAACAAAATGCAAGCGCTTATAGGTAATTATAATTACTACCTGCAAATGATAAGAGATGTAACCGGATTAAACGAGGCTAGAGATGGTAGTACGCCAGATAAAAATGCTTTAGTTGGAGTGCAAAAAATGGCAGCAGCAAATAGTAATACAGCAACAAGACATATATTACAGGCTGGATTATTTTTAACATCTGAAACAGCTGAGTGTTTATCGCTTAGAATATCTGATATTATAGAATATTCTCCAACAAGAGATGCTTTTATTCAAGCTATAGGTTCTCATAATGTAGCTACGTTAGAAGAAATGAAAAGTTTACATTTATATGATTTTGGTATATTTATAGAATTATTACCAGATGAAGAAGAAAAAATGATGCTTGAAAATAATATTCAAATGGCATTACAACAACAGAATATTGAAATGGAAGATGCTATTGATCTTAGAGAGATAAATAATATTAAACTAGCTAATCAACTTTTAAAAGTTCGTAGAAAAAAGAAATTTGCTAGAGATCAACAGTTACAGCAACAAAACATGCAACAGCAAACAGAATCTAATATACAAACAGCTGAAGCAGCTGCTAATGCTGAAATGCAAAAAAATCAAGCTAAAGTTCAAGCCGAGGCTCAACTAGAGCAAATGAAAGCTCAAATTGATTCTCAAAAAATGATGCAAGAAGTTGAGCATAAAAAAGAACTTATGAATTTAGAGTTTCAAATGAACATGCAATTAAAAAGCATGGAGATTGAAGGTACTAAAAGTAGAGAAGCTGAAAAAGAAGATAGGAAAGATGAAAGAACAAAAATTCAAGCTACTCAACAATCAGAAATGATTGAGCAAAGAAAGAGTGGAAAACCACCTAAAAACTTTGAGTCCGCAGGTAATGATATACTAGGAGGCGGGTTTGATTTAGGCGCGTTTGATCCTAGATAAAATTATTAATTATTATTATATTATATTATGAAAGAAAAAAATGAAAAAGTAGTTGAAGAAACTACGCAAGAAACAAAGGTAGATGATAAAGTTGAAAAATTAAAAATAAAGAAAAAATCAACAATAAAAAAGTTTAGCAACGATCCTGATGGTGTTATAAAAGTAAACTTAGATAAACCAGTAAAACCAGAAGAAAAAGAAAATGAAACTAAAGAAGATAACGCTGACGACAGCGGAGTGGTTGCAGAGTCTGAAAACGCCGAGTCCACAGAAAAACAAGAAGAAATACAACCGGAAGCAGAAACACAAGAAACTCCAGTATTAGAAGAAATAACTGAAGAAGAGGTTGAAGAAAAGGTAGAAGAAATAGCTGAAGAAGCTGAAGAAGCTATTAAAGAAAATTTAGAAACTGGAAAACCACTTCCTGAAAATGTTCAAAAGTTAATGGACTTTATGGAAGAAACTGGTGGTACTTTAGAAGATTATGTAAAAATTAATCAAGATTATAGTAAGTTAGATGATAATTCTTTATTAAGAGAATACTACAGGCAAACTAAAAAACATCTAAACGAAGAAGAAATTAACTTCCTTATGGAAGATCAGTTTTCTTATGACGAAGAAGAAGACGAAGATAGAGATATACGAAGAAAAAAACTAGCGTTAAAAGAGCAAGTTGCCAACGCTAAAAGCCACCTGGACGGGCAAAAGTCCAAATACTATGAGGAAATTAAAGCTGGGTCAAAGTTGACTCAAGAACAACAAAAAGCTGTTGATTTCTTTAATAGATATAACAAAGAATCTGAAGAAAATCAAAAAATAGCAGAGGCTAGTAAATCTAATTTTTTAAAGAAAACTGATCAAGTTTTTAATAACAAATTCAAAGGTTTTGAATATAATGTTGGTGATAAAAAATATAGGTTTAACGTTAAGGATGCTAATGGAGTAAAAGAAGCTCAAAGTGATATTAATAATTTTATCAAAAAGTTTTTGAATAAAAATAATTTAATGGAAGACGCTACGGGTTATCATAAATCTTTATATACAGCTATGAACGCCGATACTATTGCAAAGCATTTTTATGAACAAGGTAAAGCTGATGCTATGAAAGATAGTGTTGCTAAAGCCAAAAATGTTGATATGAATCCAAGACAAAGTCATGGTGAAGTAAAAACAAATGGTATGAAGTTTAAAGTGTTAAGTGATGATAATTCTTCTAATTTTAAGTTTAAAACAAACAAAAAGTAAATTATAAATTTAAAAACAAATAAAAATGGCAATTTCAAATCCTGGAGGTAATTTAAATAGTGTTGTTGCTCCACAAAAGCAAACATTATCTTCAAATTACATAGATTTTACGTCCACTGCAACGCAAGGTTGGGCGCAACAATATTTACCAGATCTTATGGAGAAAGAAGCTGAAGTTTTTGGAAACAGAACAATTTCAGGATTTCTTTCACAAGTAGGGGCTGAAGAGGCTATGACATCTGATCAAGTTGTCTGGTCTGAACAATCAAGATTACATATAGCAGTAAAAGGTACGGTAGCAACGGCAGGTTCTACAAATGGTACATTTACTGTAACTAGTGATATTGATGGAAACGATGCCGATGATGGTTTTACATTAGCTAATCACGGTGTTAGAACTAACGATATAGTACTTATTGCAAGTGCTGGTATTGTTACACAATGTTTGGCTGTTGATACTGATACGGCTGTTATACAGGTTGAACCATATGACAAAGCTGACTTAACTGGTCACGCTACAACAGCTGGTGGATCAACTTTATTAGTTATTGGTTCTGAATATGCAAAAGGTGTAGCTTATGTAGATGGTAATTTTGCTACTGCTACTTCGCGTACTCCAGCTAACGAACCTAGTTTCAAATCTTTTACTAATAAACCAATTATATTAAAAGATTACTACGAAGTATCTGGATCTGATTCAGCTGCTATCGGTTGGGTTGAAACTACTAGTGAAGAAGGTCAATCAGGTTACTTATGGTACTTAAAAGCTGAGGCTGATACAAGAGCTAGATTTACTGACTATTTAGAGATGGCAATGTTAGAAAGTGTTAAAGGTTCCAACTCTACGGTTGTTGATACTAGTTTAGGTGCTTCCGCTGATAGTGGTGTTGGTACAGAAGGTTTATTCGAAGCTGTTACTAACAGAGGTAATATTACTACAGGTGTTACAGGTGTTAACTGTGCTACTGATTTAGCTGAATTTGACGCTATTTTAGCTGAGTTTGATAATCAAGGAGCTATTGAAGAAAATATGTTATTCGTAAATAGAGCTACTTCGTTAGCGGTTGATGATATGTTAGCATGTATGAATTCTTACGGTTCTGGTGGTACTTCTTACGGAGTATTTAATAACTCAGAAGATATGGCACTTAATTTAGGTTTCTCTGGATTCCGTAGAGGTTCTTATGATTTCTACAAATCTGATTGGAAATACTTAAACCAGAAAGATGGTAGAGGTGGTATTAATACTGCTGCTACATCGGCTGCTACTAGAGGTATTATTATACCTGCTGGTGTTTCTTCAGTTTATGACCAAATGATGGGTAAAAATATGAAGAGACCTTTCTTACACGTTAGATATAGAGCTTCGCAAACTGATAATCGAAGATTAAAAACTTGGGTTACTGGTTCTGTTGGTGCTGCTACATCTGCTTTAGATGCAATGCAGATACATATGTTATCTGAAAGATGTCTAATTACACAAGGTGCTAACAACTTTATGTTAATGAAGTAAGCACAATTATTTTAAAAGACCGGGGCTTCGGCCTCGGCCTTTTATTTTTATTAATTTTATTATATATTATATTATGGCAAAAAAACAAAAAACAAAAAAAGACTCTTACCAAGGAGATCCTGGTGATGAGCATGTAGAAAAAACAGTAGTTAAAACTAAAACAGTGGAAACTCCAAAACCAAAAAAAGAAAATTGGGAAATAAAAGATAGGTTATATTATTTAAAAAATAATAAAAAACCTTTAACTTATATGATGAAGTCTTCTAATATATATTATTTTGACGAAGAAAAAGGTCACGAAAGAGAACTTAAATATACTGAAAATCAAAGAACTTGTTTCGTTGATGAAATGAAAGGCGACCAAAGATTAGCGCATATAATATTTAGAAATGGTAATTTATTTGTACCTAAAGAAAAAGTAGTTTTACAAAAATTACTTTCTTTATATCATCCACAATGCAACGTTTTGTTTTACGAAGACAAACCAATTAAAAACGCTGTAAACGAAATAGCTGTATTAGAAATGGAAATAGAAGCGTTAAACGCTGCGCAAACTATAGATATAGATATGGCTGAAGCAATTATGCGTGTTGAGATTGGTTCTAAAGTATCAGAGATGAGTTCTAAAGAACTTAAGCGTGATTTATTACTATACGCTAAGAAAAGTCCTAGATTATTCTTAGATTTAGTTAATGATGAAAATGTTCAACTTAGAAACTTTGGTATCAAAGCAACTGAACTTGGTATTATTAGATTAAGTTCTGATCAAAGAACATTTACTTGGGGTTCTAACGATAGAAAACTAATGAACGTTCCATTTGATGAACATCCATATTCAGCTTTAGCCGCTTGGTTTAAAACTGACGAAGGAATGGAAATTTATCAAAATATTGAAAAAAGATTGAATCAATAACATATAATAGTGGTTACCCTTCGGGGTAACCCTTTTATTAAAATATAATAATATGAAAAACAATTTAAGACATTATGCTGGGCCTTCTAGAGGTTTAGGTGATTCAATAGCAAAATTCACAAGAGTTACTGGTATAGATAATTTAGCACAAATGGGGGCTAAAGCTATGGGTAAAAAAGATTGTGGATGTAAAAAAAGACAAGAAACTTTAAACAAAGCGTTTCCTTATAAAAAATAAAATAAATGGTAAGTATAGATACGGTATATCAAAGAGTTTTAGCAATAGTAAATAAAGAACAAAGAGGTTATGTAACTCCTTTGGAATTTAATTTATTAGCTAACCAAGCTCAAATGGAAATATTTGAACAGTATTTTTATGATTTAGATCAATTTAAAAGAAGAGCCACTGATGATGGTACTATGTCAGATACTATAGAACTTATAAAAAGAAAATTAAGTTTTTTTACTACCGTAGAGCAAGTTATAAATGGAAGAATATTTCCAGAAAATTATAGAACTGGTAAAGTTTTTATTGGTACTGGTAATGATGTTTTTGAAGCTAAAAAACTAGATACATATGTTGATGTAACACGTATATTTAACTCTAGATTTCATAGAGAAGGTCTTAGAGAAAATCCTGTATATACTGAATCTACAGTAAGTGGTGAAGATATAATAGCTGCAAATAATGACGGTATTGGTTTAGGTCCTGCACTTGTAAGAGTAGAAATAATAAGAAAACCAACAAAAGTAGAATGGGGTTATGATGTTGTAAACGAAAGAGCAATGTACAATGTTGCTAGATCAAATGATTGTGAACTTCATGATTCAGAAGAAACAAATCTAGTGTTAAAAATACTAGAGCTAAGTGGTATTATAGTTAACAAACCTGGTTTAGTACAAATAGCTGATCAGGAGCAAATTAAAAAAATTCAACAAGAAAAAATGTAAATAAATGGGATTATTAAATCAAACGCCAGGAGAATATTATCAACTAAATAGTAATTATAATAGTAATACTCTTTTTAATACTTTTGGTAATTATCAATTTATACCTTTAGGACCAGGTAGTAGCAATGGTAATAATATTATAGATAATTTTCACGCAACATACGTTGGCGAAGGTAAAATATTAGAAAACGTAAGTTTTGGTGATATTATATTTCATGCTAATAGAGCTTTAGCGGAATTAAGTTTTGATACATTAAAATCTTGCAAATCACAAGAAATAGAAGTTCCTGCTACGTTAAAAATGCCTTTACCACAAGATTATATTAACTATGTAAAGTTAACGAGAGTTGATTCATCTGGTATAGAACACATAATATATCCTACTAGAGATACATCAGCTCCTTTTCCTTTGTTACAATCTGACGATGGTGGTTACGAAATAGAAGCGGTGGCAACTTTAACTGGTGGCTCTAATGTAGTTGTTTTAGATGGTGAATATAAAGAAATAATGGTTGGTGATCGTGTTATAGGACAAAGTATACCAAACAGTAATAATTCTCAAATAAATTTTACACAATTTGGAACATTCGTAAAAAGAGTAACGAATTCTGGAGGTATAACAAGGATAGAATTAGAAGATGGAGACGTGCCTCCAAATGACGTTGATATACCAACAGGATTGGGTTGGAGTGGTGCTTCAACAGGATCACAAGAAACAATAAGAATATACCCACGTGGAGGAGGTGGTATGGCTAATAACAATGTAGAAAGACAAACAGAGTCAACACATATTGTAGAAGGTTTAAGTTTTGACTCCACGAATAATCAAATAACAGCTTCTTCCGCTGGTGATATATCTGATATAAAAGTTGGAATGAGAGTATCTCACGATTCGTTTCCGCGAGAAACAAGAGTTATGAGTGTAAATAATACTGTTATAGTTGCCAGTCATAAACCATCTATAGCTGGGTCGCCATCGCTTGGTACTGGTGAAATTACTTTTAGATCACTGATTACAGAGTCTAACGCGTGGAGTAATTATAAATCATCTACTCCTTCAGAAAATAATAACAATGATTACGAGGATGATACATATTGGCCTAATATAGGGCAAAGATATGGTTTAGATCCTGAAAGAGCTCATGTTAATGGTTCTTATTTTATAGATTGTGATTCTGGAATGATACATTTTAGTTCAAATTTATCTGGAGAAACTATAATATTGAAATATATAAGTGATAGTTTAGGTAGGGATAATGAAAAAATAGTACATAAATTTGCAGAAGAAGCCATTTACAAGTGGATAATTTACGGATGTTTATCTGCTAGAATAGGTATTCCAGAATATGTAATGCGAAGATTCAAAAAAGAAAAGTTTGCTGAAACTAGAAAAGCAAAATTAAGATTATCAAATATTAAATTAGAAGAGATTACTCAAGTATTTAGAGGTAAATCAAAACAAATAAAACATTAATTAAATGGCGGAATTGAAGCACAATTTCATGAAAGGTCGAATGAACAAAGACCTTGATGAAAGATTAGTACCACAAGGCGAATATAGGCATGCTGTAAATGTCGAGGTTGCCACTTCCGAAAGCTCTAATATGGGTTCTTTACAAACTTTGTTAGGTAATACTGATTTATCTTCATCAGTTATAGATCCAAGAAATAATCAAACATTTTTTTGTGTTGGTAGTATAACTGATGAAAAAAACGATAAACTATATTGGTTATTAGCTGGTGAAAGTATAGATGTTATTGCAGAATATGATTATAAAACACAAACAGTTTCTCCAGTAGTTATTGATATATTTGCACCTGGAACAATAGCTCACAACGAAAGTGGTAGAGCTCTTAATTTTGATAAAGCTTTTTTAGTTACCGGTATTAATATTATTGATGATGTATTGTTTTGGACAGATAATAATACAGAGCCAAAAAGAATAAATATACCAAGATGTAAAATGGGTTCTGTAAATTTTACTACACAAACTCAATTTTATGTAAGAGATAATTTAACATCTATAAACGAAATACAGTACATACCGTCTGGACCTATTCAACACGAGCATTTAACTGTTATTAAAAAAGCCCCACCTACAGCTCCAAGTTTAGAAATGATAAATACAGCTAGGGAGGATTTAGATGAAGATAGTAGGCGTGGCGAATTAAACGGTATTATATCATCTACTGAAAATATATTTATAAATCCAGCAACTGGTCAACTATATGATGTACCTATTAGTATACAGTTTGATGGTCCTAATTACCCAGATTACAAAGATGGAGATGTGTTAACTATAAAAGCTAGTGGTGGCGAACAATCTGTTAGAATAGAAATAATAGATGGTGAAATAATACAACCTGGCTGGGATGGGCAATGCTTAGTGAGAATAATATCTGGTAATATGTATTTTGCTTCTTCAAATTATGAGTTTTCATCAGAGTTAGAACAAGAAAAAGCCTTATTTAGATTTAAATTTCCAAGATTTGCTTATAGATATAAATATGAAGATGGTGAGTATTCAACGTTTTCACCTTTTACAGAAGTAGCTTTTTTACCAGATAGATTTGATTATTTACCTAAAGAAGCTTATAACTTAGGTATGGTTAATAGATTAAGAAATTTAGTTATTAAAGATTTTGTTGATCATAGACAAATACCTGACGATGTTATTGCTGTAGATATACTTTATAAAGAATCCAACTCTCCAAATATATATTCTGTAAAAACAATAAAACGTACGCTACCAGATCCAACTGGTAAATACGAAGAGTGGAATGCTAATAGTGAAGATACTATTTTACCAAGTTTAAGCACTATAAGAACATCGGGTTTTGTAAAAATAACAACGGAAATGATACACGCTGTTCTTCCGTCAAATCAATTATTAAGACCTTATGACAACGTACCTAGAAAAGCTTTAGGTCAAGAAATTGTTGGTAATAGATTAGTTTATGGTAATTATTTACAAAACTATAATTTATTTAACTCTGTACCTGTTACTTCTATCGCTTTAGGAAAGCTTAGTGACACTGGAGTATTTAGTCCTTCTATTTTAGATGCAGAAACTGATATAAATATTGAAATAAAAACATCACTAAGAACTAACGATATTGGAAGCACTGTTCCTGAGCAATACAACCCAAGAAGAGCATATTCATATGTACCAGCTAAATCAATAAAAACATTACGACATTATCAAATTGGTGTTATTTATATAGATGAACTCGGTAGAGAAACACCGGTATTTTCAGATAGTAATTCTGATAAAAATTCTATATATGTTAACAAAGACACAGCTGATCAGCAAACAAAATTAAAAGCCCAAATATTTAATACTTATCCTGAGTGGGCAAAATCATTTAAATTTTACATAAAAGAAACATCTGGCGATTATTATAATCTAGCTATGGATCGTTGGTATGATGCTGAAGACGGTAATATATGGTTATCTTTTCCATCTGCTGAAAGAAATAAATTAGACTTAGATACGTATTTAATACTTAAAAAAGGACATGATAGTGATGAGTTTATTTCAGGACCAGCAAGATATAAAGTTATAGCAATAGAAAATGAAGCTCCACAATTTGTAAAAACTTTTGAAAAACCACAACCTAGTATTGTTGATAAAACCGCCAGTACACCGCAAGTTATAGGACAAGCTACTGGTGATGGTTTTCCACTTGATGGCGGAGATTTTATATATGTTCTTAAATCAGAATTTGATGATAATTGGAAAAATAAATTAGTAGATTTAAATCAAGGACCATTATATGAATACAGATTAAGGTTTAAATCTAGTTATGGGGTTAGTAAAGCCTACGAAATAAAAAGTATAATAGAGCTAGGTACTTTACCTATGCCAGGTACTGGTACTGGTGCTTGGAAAATAGTGTTTAAAAAGTCTTTAGGTCCTGATGTTAATATAACATCAACTGATGGAAGTTTTGCTACCGCTGTAACAAACTTAGAATTATTATTAAGTAAACAAGAAGTATTAAGTAAACCAGAATTTCAAGGTAGATTTTTTGCTAAAATTAAAAGAGATCAATTTATAGATAATTTTGTAGCAACAGGTTTTGGTACTTCTTCAAATTATAACGTAGTAAATTCTATTACTTCGCAATATATAAATACTAGTATACCAAGCGCAATGAATCCAATTGGATATGGTAATGGATGGTTTGGTTTTGATCCAGGTTTTGGACCAGGTTCTAGTGGTGAGCAAAAAATATCTATTAGTTCAGATAATAGCACAACACCTTTTTGTGCTGGTGGACCTGGACATGGTGAGGCGTACTGGGATCATGTTTCTGGACAATCAGATACAACAGCTTCTAATGGTTGGTTTATAGATAAAATAGAAGGATTTAGACCATTTTTTAATTCAGATTTTTGGTATGGGCATGATTTTAAATCTCAACACCCTGCACCAAGAACAAATGTTATAGATTTAATTTCTAATAATTGTTGGCTTGAACTTACTTATCTTTGTGCTTCATCTCCAATTGCTACAGTTATTGAAGAAATGGCAAAAAATGCTGGTGGAAATGAAGATATGGGTATGCAACTTTGTGGTACTGGTGAATACAATGGTGGAGGTACAGCACAAGGTTATTTAGGTGTAACAGATATGAGAGGACCTTTTTGGGATAATGATGGTTTTTCTATAGGACCAACAAATCCTAATTTACCATTACCAAATCTTGGTTTATTACAAAATATGCCAGCCTCTGACTTTGGTAGAATACCTCCAGCTAGTGGTATACACGGTGTTGATGCTACAAATAGTGGTCAAGGTGTATTTCTTGGCGCGCCAGGACCAATGCCACGTCATAATATTATAACTTTATCTAAAGCTGGTTATGGCGAAGATTATCAAAATAACGCTTATCATTTAACTAGTTTATCTCATATTTCATCAAATTTTAATATGCCAAGCGCTACGTGGGCTGTAGATAAAGTTGATGAAATGGATTTTATAAATTCTATTACAACTCCTGGTTCGATATGGAGATGGAGAGAAGATCCAGGGCAAACTATTTATAGAACAAAAACTCCACCTTTTCCTGTTAGTTTACCTATAAACACTTTATCATCGTCAGAATGGTCTTTTAATCAACAAGATTATATGTTTAGTCCTGGTGAAAAAGGTGTTTTTCTTTATAATTATGCTAATTTTGGAGATTACCCTGTAGGTCATGATCATCTTCATGGAACATCTAATATAACCCATACAAATTGGGTTTCTCAAACTATGCTTAATGGTTGTACGGATAGCGCTATAGGAGATCCAAACAATGGTTTACACTGGCATGGAGATACTGCTTACCAACCTTTAGAAACTTCTGGAGGTTGGGGTTCTAATGGGACTAGTTCTCCTTGTGGTGTATTTGGAGGAAACAACTATACCACAGATCCTCATCACAGATATCCTTGTAATACACTTGATTGGGATCATTCTAGAGCAAGAAGAAGAAGATATACATTTTATGCTGAAAGTTTACAAACAGATAGTAGTGGACAAACTTATGGTATAGGTGAAGCTGGACCTCATTATTATTCACCAACAA
>Ga0208919_1000584_pt1 | contig 23992 bp, 28 predicted proteins | sample 4_EtaG_FD_184076 | JGI IMG/M metagenome (GOLD analysis project Ga0208919, IMG submission 184076) | Marine viral communities from the Subarctic Pacific Ocean - 4_ETSP_OMZ_AT15127 metaG (SPAdes) (version 3) | ecosystem: Environmental > Aquatic > Marine > Oceanic | place: Pacific Ocean | collected...
GCTTGTTTTAAAGGGCTACACGGGGGTGTAAAGAAACCCCCGTGTATGTTTGTACCCCCCTAATATGTATTATTCGGGCATTTCCCATCTATAAAAGATATGAGCATTAATCCTCACAGTTTGTGTGAAAGCATCTTTCCAATATGGCTGGACGTAATGAGCATGGTAATGAGTAGAACCATCTGTTACATCAATGCTCACATGATTGTTGATAATTGCATAAGACAATTCTTCAGCCCAGCGATATGCCTGCTGGTCGGATATATGTTCGGGTTTACCATCACAGTAAAAGCTGAACGCACATTTATTACGAACAATTTTTCGGCTATCCCAAGAATATCGAAGTCCATCAGTAACTACCTCACAGACAGTATCTGGAAACCGATAGTCCGAAACCCGATTCATAATAACTTGCCCGACGGCTAATTGCCCGACAGTAGACTCCGACCTTGCTTCAAAGTATATGGCATGAGCCATACACACTAAAGCAGTTGCAGTTTCCAACATCATTTGACCATCTTATTTTTTATATAGACGATACGTCTAGCTTGACTAATTGTAATGTCAAAATGGTCAGCCAAGTCCTGCAACCCGAACTTTTTATCGACATTCATTTTCTTATGAACCCCCGATTCTTCAGTATGTTTAAACTTGCCTTTGTTATCTTCCCAATACTTTTGCACAGCAAAGATAAAAGATTCATGAAATTTAGTCATTAAGCAGTACTCCTTTTATCTTCAAAGGGTTTGCTTTGTTCTTTTATTGTATTGCAATAATCCAAACAATCATTCCAAACACCGATCCATTGGCTATCAGTAACACCATAAGACATAAGAGCCTTTTTCATAACCCTAGTTGCTGTATCTGTCCACACAAGAGCATTGACCATAGCATACTTCCATGCACCGATTTCTCTTTCCAATGTGTCGTTTTCAACACTTTGATTGACACCGAGTAAATGTCCGAGTTCATGGAGTGCTGATACATAATAGCCCGTATTCTTTGTTGGACGAATACAAATTGTTCTATTGTTTTGATTAGCATAATATCGTGGCACCTCCTCACTTAGTGATTGATAACGAACCCTAACATCATGCTTTGCACATAACTCTTGTACATGCAAAGCCATATCAATACGTTTTACTAGTTCTTTTTTCATAATTAACCTCGCTTTCTCTTAATTAATATTAGTGTGAGTGACCTGTAAATTATATAGAATATGACTTCGGGCAAAACTACTTTAATCATATATAAGATTGTGTAATTGGGTCAGACCCCACAGAGGGCAATCATAATATACGACATTTACAGTTAGGATACACTCACTTACCCAGAAAGGTATTTTTTTGCCTCCCTCATTCATTAAAACTCTAAAAATGTAAGACTAAACACGGGCAATAAGGCGACGCTTCCCTCCAACATATACCCCCTAAAGATCATCAGATGTCGTGTCTCTGCTAGTACATACGATCATAGCCGACTAGAACAACTCCCGTCCATTAGCTTAGTGTCGGACACTACCAAATCACTCGTATATGTCATCTGTTTAGTCTTACCCTTTAATATTATAGGAACAATACTACCTAGTCAATACATTTTTATTTTTTTTTATTTTCATGTCTGTAAACAAAGGAGCATCACCTAAAATTCTATTTGTACCTATGTTTAAATAATCTTCATTTAACTCAATTAATGTTGCGTTACGACCTAATCTGTCTGCAACTAATCCTGTCGTACCCGAACCACCGAATGGGTCAAGAACATGACCATCTTCTGGACACCCTGCTAATACACAAGGTTCAATCAACTCAGTAGGATAAACAGCAAAATGAGCTTCTTTAAATGGTTTTGGTGATACTGTCCAAACCGATCTTTTGTTCTTAGTTTCGTAAGAGCTTTCTAATCCACTATGGGGTACTAATCCCGTACCCTCATTGTGATACTTGCCATTTGTCCTGTCTCTTGTACCCCAATCACCTATTACCTCTTCTTTTATGGCATCATTGTCATAGTAATAGTTTTTGTTTTTTGATAGCAGGAATATATACTCATGTGACTTTGTACATCTATCTTTAACGCTTTCAGGCATAGGGTTTGGTTTGTGCCATATAATATCTTGGCGTAAATACCAACCATCTTCCTGAAGTCCAAACGCTACACGCCAAGGAATACCAACCAAATCTTTTTGTTTTAAACCTTTAACAACTGGTGGTCTGGTTACGCCATACTCTTTATCACCTCTTACAGTCTGGTTTGTTGTTGAAGTACGACCACCACTGGAGTAACTGTCACCTAGATTCAACCACACAGTACCATCATCTCGAAGCACCCTGCGAATCTCCCTGAAAATCCGAACAAGAGTTCGGACATATTCTGCTGGAGATTCTTCCAGACCAACTTGTAAATCTTCTCTTACTGCACCACATCTCTTACAAGTTTTTTTGTAAATAGAGTCTGCTATACCACCATATTTTACAGATTTTTTATGTCCTGTTTGAGTGCTTTTTGATTGATGACTCTCTCTAAAATGAGAACAATTTGGATCTCCACCAACCCATGTACCAGTTTGATAATCTCTTAATCCCCAGTATGGTGGTGAAGTAACCACAGTATTAAAATGTTTTTCAGGTAAAGTTTTTAATACTTCCCTGCAATCTCCTGTTAAATATTCTACTGTCACGAATGTAATCTCCCCTTTTCTCTCAATCTTTTTTTTATTATGATTTCTTTTTTATCCAGTTCTTTTAACTGCCTATCGCATGAACCACAGCTAACATCTGTTCTGTCTTTGTAGACCCGACCTCTGGTTTGTTTACCACACCAATCGCAATCTATGTGCTTTTCGTAGTACCTCCAGTAAGCATCTGTCATACATTATCCCTCGCTGTTGTTGCTTCATACTCACCTCTACTCATTACACCTGACATAGTTCCAAGCCATTTACGACCACCTGACGTAGTAAAACTGTACTTGTTAATCCTGCCTTCAATAATTAATTCACGAACAATGCCATCAACCACACGTTGAGATAAGTTATGTAACGCTTGAGGGGAGTCGGCATCACTCATTCTATTCAAGACACCATCAGCAGTGCCTTGTTGACATAATGCTCTACCTTCTCTTTCACACCTAGCTATCCATTCATACAAAGATGTTTTTCTTACATCTCTGTTTGTTCCCATGTTCAACTGTTCTATCTCATCAGTGCGATCTACCAGCAGTCCAGTGTAAGTATCCCGAACAAATCTTCGGATTGTACGATTTGCAGGACCATTTGACTTAACAACTGCACCATCAAAACATCTGTTTCTTTGATACTCTATGTTTAATTCCTTACACTGGCGTTTCGCTGTTTTCTCGTCTAACTGCCATAATGCAAAGGCACACCGAACCCCGTCAACCAAAGCTGACGTACCACGAATAAGGTTACGAGCTTGTTCTGGTGTGGATATGACAGCATCATCTTTTACCTTTGTCATGTGGTGACACATCATCACTGACGCACCAGTTTCTGACCCGATTTGTGACAACAATCCAGTAAGTGCTGCTCCTGCAGCAGGGTCTGCATTGACATCTGCGTGGACAAAAGAAGCCAGTGGATCAAATATAATTAGTTTCAGGTTGTTAATCTGTAATATTTGTTCGTATATACGCTCAAACTCCTGTGAAGTTGTGTACTCTCCATGTATGTTCTGCATGATTGGAAACACACCACCAAAGTTTGGTAACGATACAACTCTCAACTCATGCTCATAGTAAAATCTTTTACCATCAGGATCAAGACGTTCAATACGTCTGTGCATCTCACCTTCATCATCTTCTGCTGTGAAGATAACCACATTACCAAACTCTTGTACCTTACCTCCAAAGGCATTTTGTCCGTCTAGTCCAGACGCTACCTTCATACCCAAGTCTAATGTAAGCATACCTTTTCCTGCATCTCCAGAGGCACTTAATATGATTGGCACATTAAGAGGAAACGTAGCATCAACTAGGAACTTTTGTTCAGGTGCTGTGCCAGTAAACCTTGATACCAGTAGGCTTTCGTCCAGTAGATTTATGTTTTGCTTGGTATTTTTACTGGTTGTATTAAGAAAAGTATTAATATCAAAGTTCTCAGATATTGCATCTGCCGCATCCCACCCCTCTGGTTTACCTCTGGGTGGTGTCAACATAGTTACAGACCTTGCACCAGCATTAAGTGATAGTTCTTGCACCAGCTCAGCAACTCTTCTACCAGCAGTGTCATTATCCTGCCATAATATAACTTCTTTGCCTTGCAAGGGAGAGAAGTCATACTGTGACGCTGACTTCTTTGTAAGCATGCCAGCACCTCCCATTGTACAAGTAGCTGTGTGTCCTATGTTGTTCAAAGCATCTGCACACTTCTCACCTTCTACCCATATAACTTTATCTGAAGCCAAAATGTTCGGGATATTATACAATGGTCTGACATCAGGCATACGAGGATATGGGTGGTCGCCAGTGAATTGCCTGAACTCTTTCTTTGCTTTACCATGTGAGTCTAATACAGGATTGCCAGCACCATCACGAACAAGATACTTCCTGACTAAACAGATTGTGTTACCATCTGAATTTAAGTATTTATACTCAGAATCATAAGGTGTCTGGTGATTTATCTGTGGTTTTACTGGATTCGCTGGAGGATCTTCCCGAACAAAACTTCGGGTTTCATCTATGTAGTCTGCGAACATATCTTTGATTTCAGGCAGTCGCAACCCTTGACCTTCCATCAATATCTTAACGATACCTCCGATACCGACACCACCATTAAAATCCTGACCTTTCATAAAGTATGGACTGCGTGGATTAATGTCTATTTTCAATGACTTACCCGATTCGCCATGTAATGACCCGATAGAGAACTCATCTCCACGAGTTGTACCCTGTGGAAATGTCCTCTTCAAAACATCTATTTGCACTTGTCTTGGAACTTTCTCGCTTATTAATTGTACCAGTTCCTTTGCTGACATATTACTTTTATTACTGTTAAATGGTAATACTCTCATTCCCTAACTCCCAACATTTTTTTCTAAACTCGCATCTTTTACACGCAAAGTAATCTGAATTAACAGCTATGCGTGGTAGTATTTCATTATGTTCTACAGCTTTTAAAATGTCTACAGCCTTATCGCTAACTTGCTGTGCTAACATTTTATTGAACGGAACCAACTCAAAATATATATCGCATGTATTTTTATTAACTACTGTAAATAAAGCAGGATTACTTAAATCCATATATGCTTGATACAGAGCTATCTGAGCTGCATAAATAGGGTTTACCTCACTGACCCCTTTCCGAACAAATTCATTAAAACTTTTGTCATTTGCTGATTTACATTCCCACAGTGCAGGATACTCCATATCAACAGACCCACCACAAATTACACCATCTATGTGACCTTTAATCTTATCATCAGCTATAGAGAACCCATATTGCTTACCATTTTTATCAGAACTTTTTAAATCAAATCCTGCATTGTATAACCAACCATGAGCCATATCTTCAATCACATGACCAAATTCAAAGATACGCAATACCTTTGAACTAAATTGATTTTTAGCATCAGGTTCTACACCCATGTAACGATATTGTATTTTTCTCGAACACGGATCACCTAAAGATGAAGCACCCAAATATTTTCTCTTTTCTTTTTTATTGTTTTGTTCTTGGATACTGTCATCAATGACACTTAATATCTTATCACAAACATCATTTGTTTTGGTATTTGAGCCAGATGTCTGCCAAATAAGTTTCGTTAAACTCATGTTCTAAATCCCCTATCTCTTCTTTACAAAGCATTATTAAAACTAAAATCTTTTCTTCGTCTAGTTCGGACAATCTTGTGTTCCAACCAAACTTTCCAAATAACCAACCTATTGACTTTAATGAATTGTCGGATCGTTTTGATTGAACATTGCTTGATACTTCCACCGATCTTCCTCCCTTCCTTTAAAAAATGAAAAAGTAAATAATTCATCTCCTCTGTAAAATGCTACAGCCAATCCTGAATTTATATCTTCTTTCATTCTATCTAATATTTCATCAACAGAATCGGACACACTTGAACAAAAGTAATCATCAAAATCATCTGGATCTAAATTGTTAGGAAAAATAACAGTTGTATAAAAATTAACATTCTTATCTCCCTGCTCTGTTTTTACTAACATTCTTACTTCTACTAATGGTGTCATATCTGCCCATATTCCTCTATTAATTTTTTTAGGTACCATTTTGCTTTACTTAAATCCTCTACTCCGTTTTTATGTCTATATCTCCAAATGTATTTTATTATATTACCTTGAAGGTAATATTGATAGCCTTCGCCCGTTGCTGAACGAATAGCATCAATACATTCAATCTCATCTTTAGTATAATGTGGTGGGTGGTTTACGTTATCTTTTTTCATGTTTCTCCCTAACATTACTAACCATATCGTCCACTCTACCCTTATTCCACAAATAATTCAAATAACATGCTGCTTTATACTTTGTCCAAGAGAAATCAAAACCTGATACTACAACACCACTACGTCCTAACATCTCTCTTTGCTTGTCACTCATTCTTTCATTCAACCATCTACGACCTTTCTCAGCACTGTTACCATCTTCAATCTCTCTAAGAAAGTCATCAGCAGACGCAATAGCTTGTTTTCTTGTGCCAATACTAATCATTCTAATCTTGCCACCAGAACGCTTTATAAGACCACATGACAAATCACCTACATCTATGACCATTGCAAAACCATTGAACCCTGTCGCTGCGACACATTTACCCGTACCAAATATATCCAACCAACGAAAAGGAGATCTATCAATGAGGTCAATCTCTGTCATGGTAAATTCTTCTAATTGTGAATTATCATTCTTTCCAAATTCAAAACCACACATAGGACATTCTCTAACACCTAAAGGCACTACTGAATTACACTCTGGACAAACCTTCTCAGGTGCATCACCTTGTAACTCTGACTGCGAACCCTCTAAGTTTACTTCTTCTTCAAGTGAGCCATGCGTTAAAACAGATGTACCAAAGTCAAGAACAACACAATCTGTCTTGACAATATCTGGATACTCATTCTGGTCTATGGTTCGCAAACCACGACCAATCATCTGAACCATTGTTGATTTATAAGAACAAGGACGGGTTAGAACAATACAGGATACAGGAGGTGAGTCAAACCCCTCTGTTAATACAGATACGTTGACTACGACCTGTGTATCCCCACTCGACAAATCCTCCAAAATCTCTCTTCTCTCAGTTTTGTCTGTGTTCCCTGTAACTATCTTTGCATTGATACCTTCTTCTACAAATTCCTGACATAAATCTTCTGCATGTGCGACTGTAGAACAAAACACTACAGTCTTTCTATCATTGGCTTTATCTAACCATTCGCTTACAACTCTTTGATTGATAGCTCGCTTGTTCATAATACGAGCTACTTGATCCATATCGAAATCAACCACTGTTTTCCGAACATTCTCAAGTTCAGAACGTACACCCACGTCAATGACGTAGGTTTTTGGGGAGACAAGAAAACCCTCACGAATAAGGGTTGATATTTCAATCTGATGTGAGCAATTGGTAAAGACTTCACGCAAACCTTTCTTATCCCCACGATTAGGCGTAGCAGTGAACCCAACAATTTCAACCTTGTCATTAATTTGTTTAGCATGATTAATTATCCGAGTGTAAGTGTCGGCTACCACATGGTGGCTTTCATCAACAACCAACATGTCCATAGCTTTCATGTTATCTAAATTGTTCGGTCTGGATAATGTCTGCACCATAGAAAATACAGTATCTCCATTCCAATCTTTTTCTTCAGCGTTAACAATGCTGGTCAATATATTGGGGTTTATGCGTTTAAACTTATCCATATTTTGATTAACCAGCTCATCTCTGTGCTGCAGAACCAGAACATTTCTTCGGGTTTGACAGCGTTTGCCTATCAAAGCAGAAAGCATTATTGTTTTGCCTGCACCCGTTGGTGCAACAACAACAGTATTGCCATGCTTATCCAAAGCATCTATAGCCGAATTAACAGCAATCTCTTGATATGGTCTTAAAAGCATAATGCCTCCTTTCTTTTAATTAAATTACTCAACAGCCACAACGCAACTCAACTGAACCTAACTCAGCCAACCTCAACTGCCTAAACATAACTAACAGCACCTCTCCCCAAGATAACAGAACTCAACTGCCTTAACCGAACCTACCTCACCCAAGCATAGATGACCCAAACACAACTGCCGTAACACAACATAACGCACCTCGCCTGAAACCAACGCACCTAAAATCGCCTGAACATAACTCAACAGCCTGAACTTATCGCACCCCTACATAGAATATCGCACCTCACCCCAACTGCCTAAACCGACCATAACGGATCCAGCCGCACCCCTAAATATCTCAGCCAACCTCAACTCACCTACAACTGCCACAACGCAACGCAACTGACCTGAATGTAACTCACCTCACCCAACAATAACTGCCATACCGAAACGCAAAGTAACTCAACGCAACTCTCCTCACCTCAACAATAACTGCCTAAACGTAATGAAACGCAACGCAACGCAACTGACCTGAACGCACCTCGACTGCCTAAACGGATCGCACCACAACGCACCCCTCCCAACCACAGACTAACAAAACTCAACTGCCTCAACTGATCCTAACTGACCCAAGAAAACCCAACCCCAACTGAACTGCCGTAACTTAACATATACCAACGCAACATAATCCTAACTGACCTGTCCCCTCCTCAACACGACACAACAGCCAATCCTCAACGCAACGCATCTTAACGGACCTCTCCAAACCCCAAGAGGACTGCCTAAAAAAGTGAGGCTTATATAACCTCACTCTCCACACTATGTTCTTCCAAAGAATTTGCTACTTCTTCAAGGTTCTCTATATCTACTTCTTTTACAGCACAGATACCTTTATATCTTTTAGTCCAAGATCTTAATTCTCTACAGGCTTGACGACATAACTCAGCAACAATTTCAGGATTATCCAAGTCAAACTTTTGATAACCACCACCCTGTGCTCTACCATCTATAGGAGAGATATAAGTAGGAAACTTTAACACCTTTGGCTCACTAATACCAATACTATCTGTTACATCAACAGTATCAGGTGTTACATCTTTATATTTAATGGTTATTCTACAACCTGAGAAAAACTGACGAATTTGCTGTATTCTATATTTAATTGCAGCTTTTTCATCATCCCACTCTAATACTTTATACATTGGGTGGTCAGGCTGTGTAGACAACCATTCGTGAAACTCGGCAGGAACAATAGTGTTCCTGCCTGTCTTATTTAAATAATCATCAACAATTGCTTGACGATCTCTTTTGCCAAATCTTTTAGGTTTAGCCATTAAGCAACTTCCTTAATAATAGCCGCTCTTTTAAGCCTCTCTTGCGTAATTGCTTCATAGAGTTCGTGGCTCATATTATCATGTGCCTCAATCTCAGGATTTTCTAAAGCAAGTTTTTGACAAGTAGCACCCTCTTCTTTGACTAGACGATCAAAAATCTTTTGATCATCTTTTGTTTGGACGATCCTATATCCTCCCATTGGACCACCCTTTTCAATTCGCCAATCACCCAAGCCACATAACGTACCTGCATTAACGAGCAATGCCGTAATGTCAAGCTGACTAAATGTAGGGTTAATATAACGAACTGTAACTTCAGTACACCAATTAGGTAATTTAGCACGGGTGCGAATATCAGGTGTTCTGTTTATATCAGAAGAACGAACAACAGACATATTCATATAGGGTTTACCCCATACATTAATATGTTCACCCACAACGTATATACCACGATTGATACTAGCTTTTGTTACACCAGCAGTTTCAAGAGCCGCAGTTGCCATGCCTCTCTTAATACCTGTGGACGGGAAACTAAGATAAGAACCATTAGTACCATTGATATAACAACTATCTACAAACTCCTCTTCAGGATTATGTTTGATCTCTTTTTTCTCAGCGGCAGTCTTCTTCGCTGCACCCATAAGCAAAGTCTTTTGTGCTTTCAAAGACATTGAATTATAAATTAAAGGTGCAGTACCTATAATTTTAAAAGACACTTCTGTCTGTTGTAATGGATCAATACTTAATCCCATTTCTTTAACTGTAGTTTTTTTAGCAACCATGAGTTACCTCCTTTCGTTAAATTAAAATTAAAACTGAGGGGTATAACCATACACAAGCATGTCTTTCCACCCCTCTGGTGGTCTTTAAAACGCTCCGTTCTCCTCAAAACTTTGCGTTTTTCACCAAAGATTTTAAAAACTGCACTTTTGATACGGAAAATCCTACACTATCTTCAAACGCAGTTTTCTTATTTAAGAACTCTTCATTCTCTTCATCACTAAAAGTAATGTTTACAGAATGAGGTGTTCTTTGTTTTTTTCTCAACGATTGTCTTCTTGCATATTCTTTTGCAGACAAATCAGGACTAAGCTCAATATTATTATCTTCCATTATTTCGCCCAATCTGGCACATTGCCGTTCTGATTTTGTTGAGGTTGTGGAGTACTAGCTGGTGCAAAATTAGTTGCACTAATATATCCTGCATTATTAGGAGTTAATGGTGCAATCAATCTATTACGATCTGCATATCCATTTGTTCCTTTTTCAATACCAATTTTAACACATAGCTCCATATTGTTTAAATCCTCAATGCTATTGAGTTGTCTAGCTTGTTGTGCATTTGGTGTTGTATCATCAGGATTGATGTTACGAGCACTCTCTATAATAGAACGCATAGTTCTTAAACCAATCTCTTTGGCGACAGGAACATTACGTTCACTCATTTTATCACCATCGACAAAAATTCTATGCCAAACTTTACGTCCATTATAATCACCACCCTTGATGGTAAATACGACAGGCATCCACTTAGCCCTACCACCACCTTGTGATGCTTTGAAAAAGTTACCTCTACCAAATTCAGGGATTTCTAAACTCCCACCCTCTAGTTGCAAAGTAACTCTTGCAATAGTATTTTCTGGAATAAGTTCAAACTCTCCAGATGAACCACTACTAGGTTCTATATCATTAAAATTTATAGACATCATTTACCTCCTTCTTCTTTTAAGCTAAAGTCTAATTTTCTTTCTCCTATTGGTAGATTGCCTGACATTTTGCTAAGCAACTTACCTAGATTAGGCTCTTCAATTAATTCAAGTTTGCCTGATCTATCTTTTGCAGGATACCCCCACTCATTAAGAGTGTGACAAATAAATGCACGATAAGGTCCTGTGTCTTCAGTGCCTGGCATGATAGCCATAGTGATAACTTCATCTACAATACCTGGCAATTCTCGTCCTGTTTTAGAACCTTCTATCTGAAGGTCATAATTGGTGCGACCATAGTCATCTACTTTGCTATCAAGAATACCTACGAATATTACATTCTTATCTCTGATATGTTGTAGATGTGTTAGCCAAGACATCATCTCTCGACCTTGCATACCATAGACAGCACGAGTATCTAAACGACCACTTGATGTCTTACAATCGGGTTGACCTTGACACCATTGAAAACAAAGACGACCAGCAACAGTAATACTATCTATAAAGATGTTATCAAACTTTGATAGCATCTCTGTAGGATTGCCATACTCTTGGCAAACTCTTTCGTAATGACTAGCTGAATATATTTGATCTTCGTTTAATGCAGGATTTGCACCTCCAAGATAACATGCAAAATCACGACATTCTTCCCATGTTCTGGGTCGAATAACGTCTATGGGCCACCCTTGTATAGCGGCATCTCCTGCCTCTAAATCCATAAACAAAGTGGTTTCTGATGGCAGTGTGCGAACAAGAGTAGTCTTGCCTACACCACTAGACCCACCAATAACTATTTTATGTCCTCGTTTTTCTTTGAGCCGAGTTTCAGCATCTATAATTTTAAATACCATTACTCAATCTCCTCAAAAGTTACTTTGATACCTTGAAGACTAACTGTTCTAAATTCCTTTAACTTTTCCTGCACCTCTGGTACAGCATTAGCAAATTTAGCCTCTGGAACAGTGATGCTAACTTTAGCATAGTGAGCTGCATCTTGTGGTGGCAAAGTTTCTAAGAAATCTCTTAAACCATCTTTCTCCCAATCCACCTTCTTACGCATCTCAATTTTTATTTTGTAATTATTTTCGATTAAAGTTGCAGTGCCAAAATCTTTACCTTCTTGTTTTAGCATCTCTTTAGCAGTATCAGAATATCTGCTCTCAAGTGATTTGTTAAAATCCTCCAACTCTTTCTTGGCTTGTTCGTACTTACGAACTAAAGTTTCTTTATGCGTTGCCAAGCTCTCTGCGATAGTAGCTATTGCTGTCATAAATCCTCCTTCCTGTTAAATGATTAAAAACCTTACCCATTAAAGGTATGGGATTTATACGGAAATAGCAAGTACTTTTTTTATTTTTTTTTAGAAATTTTTATATTTATATTGTATATTGCTTTCATCAGCTTTTTTTTAATAATGAAATCAGTGGTTTGAACACCTTTAGCATCTTCAACAATTTCTTCTTCTGATCCGTCTTCGTTTACTAATTTGTAAACAAAGTCTGCAATATAACGACAAATTTTTTGATCGTTAACTACAATATCATATTTAATTTGACGTTGTAAATCTTTTATTACTCCTGCCATTTGCATAGATGCAAGTTGACCATAACGCTCTGCCTCCCATTTGGAATCAAATTTAAATCCCATAAAGTCAGTTTTTTTAGCATTATACTTATTGTACTTCCCATACTGTCTAGGATAGTGTATACTTTTTTTAATCATATCTTAGAAAGGATACATTAAATGGCATCAAATGAAAAGTGGAAAAGTGTCAGTGTAAACGTAGATACTTATGCAAAAATAAAAAAGATAGCACAAGATGAAGACAGAAAGATAGGTCAACAAATATCTAACCTTGTCAAGAAAGAATATGAGAAAAGATATAGTAACTTAGGTATTGGTTCTGCTAAGCAGGTTTAACTTCTTCCATACGTTTACATAAACGCTCTGCTCGATTTGGCACCTGTTTATGCCACCTCGAGTCACGCATCTGATTTGCACTTTCCTGCCAATTGCCGTCCATGACAGCTTGTATATGTTTACGAAACTTGCTGTATCTTGGTCTGCCAAGATTAAACATCATATTTGCTACAATCTGTTTTACTTCTTCTGGTAAGTTATCCCAATCATCATAGACTTTCTTACAATCTTGGATAACAGTTTGTATATCTTGTTCAAAAAGTTCTGTAACTCTGTTTTCAGATACTTCTGCACCTAACTCCAGATCAAACTCTGGCTCGTCCTCTCTGCACAAATGTCCGATTCCACATGTCTTTAGGGAAAGGTGATCGAGATATGTTTCATACTTGACCCCCTCATCAATGATGAGTTGATCTTTTAATTTTGATATGTCCATTATATGCTCCCGAATGTTGCTCTTGTTGTTGGATTAGGAACAAGTGTAGGGTTGATATTACCAGAACTTGATGCTGGTTGAGTTACATTTACTTGTCCTAAACCAAAAGCTGGATTAGGCTGTGATATATTTTTTTGTAGATTTGACAGTTGATTTCCTAACTGTTGCACTTCTGGTGTATTTTTAATTACAGCTTTTATTTGACTCTTTGCTTCATCTACACCTGATTGTGTTTGTTGAACGGCTGTTTGTCTTAATCCTCTTAAAACAGTATTCCAAGCATTAGCTAAGAATTTTGGTCTTTCATCAACAGGCAATCCTCTTGATTGTCTCCAAGCTCTGTTAAGATCATCATGTGCTCTTTTACTTGACATGATTTGACCAATAACAAATATTCTTGCAATCTTTGGTATGTTAGAAAGAAAGTTAGTAACAATATTACCAGCAACTAAATCACCAGATGCTGTATCTTTTGACATTAACTTTAGAACTCTACCAAACTCAATCATACTTTTAGCTTCTTCATCACCAAAAATTAATTTTAGTTTACCTGGTGTTTTAGCTATACCTGACAAATCAGCTTTTAAAATTCTATCACCCCACTGACCCATATCTTTAGCTGATATAGTTACACCTATATCATCTGTCATATCTTCTAAAAATTTTGTACGTATTGCAGATAAGGCTTCGTTATTACCTTTATAGTAATTCATTATCTGCCCTATTTCATCTAAAGTTGTGCCTTGAGCAGTTATTAAATTAGCTGTTTCTTCAGGTGTTGCTTGATCTCTTAAAATTTTTCTAAATGTTTTACCACTAAAATCATCAGAATAAGTTTTAGATACATCTAAAGCTCTACGGACAGCAGATACAATATCTCCTGATTCTTCTAATCCATTTGCTAAAGCTGTTGCTAATAACTGTTCATCTATTTTTGAAACTTTTAAATCTTGAAACTTTGAAGCGTATTGTTTTAATTGTTTATATCCAGCAGTGCCGAACAATTCTTCGCCAGTTGATCCTAACTTATTAACCTGATCTATAAATTCATTTGGTTTAAATTTATTTGCTATGGTAGAACCAAAACCTGTTTTAGTTAAAGCATTACGTGTCCACTCTTCACCTATTCTTTTCTTTAAATTATTATAAGTTTTATCATTGTTTATAGCTTTTTTTAAAGACTGAAGTTTTGTAGGTTTATTATTTTCTATTAAATTAAGAACAAATCCTTTTATATTTGGAATAGATCCGTCAACTCTAGCGTTGTCTATTAAATCTTTATAACCTGTTGCTCTTTGAACTTCTTGAAAATCTTTCATACCTTGAGCATAAAAAGATCGTGCTTCATCTAATGAATTAGATGCAGATTTAAGTGCTTTTTTATCAAATCCTTTAGGTAATTTTGTTGATTGAACAAGACTATCTAAATTTTTTGTTGTTAATAAATCATCTAAATTATTTAACAAATATTTATAACCAGTAGTAAGTGTTTGAGAGTTTCTTATAATTTTAGAGTTTGCTACTATGTTACGTATAACATCATCTGCTGCACCTTCTGCGACATTTACATTTCCGTGTAGTAAGTCATTAACTGTTTTTCTCAAAGTGTATAATTCTTTAAAAGATGTTTTGCCACCTAAATTTTGCAATTGTTCTTGTAATTGCAATGCAACTCTTCTTTCAATAGCTGCTTCTCCTACATTTAAAGCTCCTGTAGGATAATTTAACATTAATCCATCACCTACTTCTTTCAATGATTGTGTTGGAACAAAATTTGTTGTGCCAGTTATGTCATCTAAAATAGCATTAACTTGACCAAATTTAACTTCAGACGCTTCTTCAAAAACTTTAAAAGCCTGATTTATATTTTTTAAAGCGTCTTGATTTATTTTAGAATTTTTATTTAATCCGTTTGAAATAGTATCTGCTGAGTCTTTTACACTTTTTAATATTGACTTTAATGCTTCTCTTTCTGCTCTTATTATTTCAGCGTTAGGTCCTGTAGGTGATTGAATAACATCTCTTAATAATTCACCTGCACTTTTATCACCACTAGATGCACGTAATGCCTGTAGTTTAGCTATCCAATCACCATGATTTTTTACCATAGCTTTATGATTGTTAGTCATTCTTGCAGAGAAACCAGTAACACTTTCTGCTAATGATTCTGTTCTGGCTAATAGAGGACTTAAACCTAATGTCTTTTTAGTTAATTGAAAACCACGCTCTGTAGCTAGACCAGCATCATCAAACAACTGACCTCCTTGTTGAGGTATGGTTGATTTTGGTGCAAGTTTACTAAATAATAAAAATGGTGTTCCAAAAGCTAATTCACCACCTGCCGCCCAAAGAGCTTCACGACCTGCATCTTTTGCTACTTCTCCTGCTGTCTGATCGTTAACACCTACTATGGCTTCTCCAGCTTCTTCAGCTACAGAAGCAGTAGCGGCACCTGCTCCTGCTCCAAGAGCACCACCAATAAGTGTACCTACAGGTCCAAATGCAGTTCCTGCTGCAGCACCTTTTAGTCCTCCAGCAACAGCACCAGCAACTTCAGGAACAATACCAGCTAAATCAGCAAAGTCATACCTACTAAGACCACTCTCATCAATGATAACATTTTTGTCTGTCTCTAAACCAAATTGTTTTGCACCACTTGGTGTTAAAGCAAACTGTCCACGATTATCTTGTGTAAAATCATTGTCAGATAAACCAAACTTTTTTAAAACTTTAACTTTTTCAGAATCTTTTTCAGCAACAGATAAAGAAGCACGGAGCTTGGCATTTTTTATTCCAGTGGTTCTGTCGAACATTTGTTCGTCTTTTTCTTTTGCTTCTGTTTGTTTTTTATCTGTTTTTATACCTGTTCCTCTTTTATAATATTCAGGAACATCTAATCCACTTGGTTTATCTCTTAATGCTTTGTAAGCATCAGCAACTGTTTCAAATTCAGGAGTGCCTTTTTTATCTTTATTCGCTACTATCCAATCTGCATATTTCTCTAATTCAGCTTGACTCATACCTTATTGTTCCAATACTTGATTAGCTGCGTTTACTTTTTCTGCCACAGGTCCTAAATTGTAACCATATTGACCTAACTCTATGTATGCTCTGTCTAAAGAATCTCTTGATGCTTTGACAGTCAACTCAAAAACTTTTTGTAATTTTTCAGCTAAAAACTCTGGATCACCACTATCAATTTCTTTAAGACTTATTGTACCAACAAAGTCTTCTACTAAAGCTCTATCACGATCTGATATTGTTTTACCTGCTTCACCTAATATCAAAGCTGCATTTCCTGCTTGAATTGTTTTTAATATGTATTGTGCTCTTTTAGTAGGATTATCCATGCCTTTAGCCATACCAAAAGATTTAGCCCAACTAATTCCTAAACTTTGTAGTTTTGCTGGTATAGTAGTTCCTCCATCTTGTGCTATTGCATTTACCTCTTTTAACTCATCTTCTAATTTAGTATATGATCGTTCTCTAGTATTTAATTCTTTTGCTATTGATGCTATTGGTGTTAATAACGCACCAGAAACTTTGTCTGAACCTTTATAATTTTTATCAGGAAGTTGAACTTGAATATTTAATTCTGGCAATAATTCAATTTTAGTTGCTTTACTCATATACTTATCTCCATATTCTTCTGGAGTCATTTGAGCAATTCTTATTTCATCATCTAATTGTTGTTTTTGTAAAGCTAAATCATAAATAAATTTTTGATTCATTTTTTGCATGTCGTAACTTTGACCAACACCCATTTTATTTAATTCAAAAATTTTATTAGCAATGTCTTGGCTTTTAGCTTGATTAGTGCCTATGTCTTTTTGCCTTTGCCCTAAAGCATATTTACCTGCAGCTAATTGACCAGCTCTAGCTTCTGCTTTTGCTTTCTCAAGAGCAGGCAATGCCTTCTCTCCAGCCTTACCAACCTCACTTAATATATTACCTACATTAAAACCTTTACCTGCTTTGTTCTGCATAAGAGCTAAACCAAGAGAAGTTAAAGCCATAGACTTATCAACTTTACCAGAAGCATCTATACCTGTAGCTTTTTCAAACTCTTTTTTATAATCTTCAATGCTACCTACCTCAACATCTTCCCCTAAAGCAGCTATATATGAATCCATACCAGATTTCATCAATTGCTCTTCTGGTGTTAATCCACCTGTGCCTGTGCCTGTATCTGCTTTACCATCAGCTTTAGTTGTATCAGGTGATATTAACCCCTCATCTTCTTCTTTTCTTAATTCAAAATCTGAAGAGTCTGTTGCACCTTTAGTTTTGCCTTTTTGATTAGTTAACTTGTTAATTTCTTTTTGAATATTAGAGTCTATCAATCCCTGATCTTCTTCTACTCTTAATTCATCAAAAGGAGTTGGTGTATATTTTTGTAACGGACCAAAAGGACGCATTAATTTTAATTCTTCTTGTTTTTTTTGTTCTTCTAATGCAGATGCACTTGGACTTGCTAAATATTTAGCAGTATCAACAACAACATCACCTGGCGTTGGAATTTTGTTTGCTTGATCAATTGCAAAATTACCAGTGTTATAAATATCTCTTATAATATCTATGGCTTCACCACTACCACTTGCAATTGCATTTCCTATACCTTGTAAAAGAGATCCACCTTTTGTTTTAGCACCACTAAATAAATTAGCACCAGCTTCACTTAATCCTCTGCCAGGTCCACTATATCTTCCTATTTGTACCATAATTTACTTCCCGTATGGAGCAACACCCTGTAAGGCTGTATAAGCACCTATACCTGCTAGGAATGGGTTTGTTGCTGGTGTTACTGTAGATTGAAATGTACTTGCTATGTCAGAGCTTGGCATACCTGATAAAAAGCTAGAACCTAATTGAAGTCTTGTATAAGGCTCCATAATGTTCTGCATTTGATTTTGTCTATAAGAATCAAGCATCTGTTGTTGATAGTTACGACCCATCTGACCAAGACTCGTAAGAGAACCTATATCAGCACGACCAAGCTCAGATGTTAATCTTCCCAAATCTCCAGTAGTGCCAGCAAAACGATTATAGACATCACCCAGACCTCCGAATTTACCACCAATATCTCCAAACCTCGTACCTACCTCTCCTAATTGACTACCCAATCTACCAGATAATTCTGTACCACCAAGAAAATTTTTCATAGCATTTTGAAAACCAGATGAACGTAAACCACCTAATGTTCGTGCCTTTTGATCTGCTGTGTTTCTAGCTAATTCTGCTTCAAGAACAGCACTACGACCACTACCACGACCTGCACCTATGCCTTGTCCTTTGCCTTGGAGTCCACTCAATAATTGTTGTCTCTTTTGACCATAATCTCTGTCAATATCTTTCTCAGCTTGTTGTATAACTTGTTCTTGATATGGATCAAAAAACTTTTGAACACCTGCTGATGGATCAGCTAAAGCACCTATACCTCTAGATATAGCTGTTCCTGCTGCACCTAATGGTGTCATAGCTGTTCCTAATGCTTGTTGTCCAGCTCCTAAAGAACCTAGTCCTTGACCTACTTGATCAGATGCACTTTGTACAAATGGTGCAAAAGAACCGAACATTTGTGGAGCATATGCAAAAGCCATTTTTTGTAATGGATCTAAGCCAGCTAATTTAAAGTCAGGTAAATCTATAGGCTTATCAAGTAAGCCTGGCGTTGTTTGAGTTTCTCCATCAAACGTACCAAACAAACTTTGCAACATACGTTTTTGCAAACCCTCAAGATAAGGTGGTAGACGTTTTACACTCTCAACTGTTTGAACTGACATTACGCCTTCCTCTCTAAATCACCCATCATATCATAGGCTCTTTGTATACCAAGTCTCTGATTCCCATTACCTAAACCTTTTACTGCATCTTTTGTTAATACAAACTCACCAGCAGTCAACATAGCTGGTACATCATCTTTTGTTCCAGAACCCTCAGATGGGTCTATACCACCATCACGTCTAGGAAATTGCATCTCACCACCTTGAGCTTTATAAGATAAAGGTAATCCACCTACTTGTCCACCAGGACCTCCACCACCAAAAGGTCTTTGCTCAAATCCATAAGGAGATTTCTCCTCTTCATCTCCTGATGCTAACAATTGTGCTAATAATCCTGCAGCCAAACCTTCTCCTACATTTGTATTTAAAAATTTACCTAATATCGAGTCTTCTAAACCTAAAGATTGAGCAAATTCACCAGCATATGTTTTTGGTTCAAATTTTGGTGCTGATTCTATATTTGTTGTCGATGCGTCAGTTGTTTGTGTTTGAGTAGGTTCTGCTCCTTTATTTAATCTACCCTCTTGTCCACCATATAAAATACTAAGTCTGGGATCTGTTCCTTTATTTAATCTACCCTCTTGTCCACCATATAATGCACTAAGACCTGATGGTAATCCTAACTTATCAAGAAGAGCACCTTTTAACATATCTTTTGGATTCTTACCACTTAAAGCACCTGACAGTAAACTCATCACGGCAGGACTGCCTAATCCCTTACCCATACCTGGTGCTATCGCATTTACAGCTATGGGAGCTAGTTTTTTTAATATGTTACCTAAATTCATACTTTTATCCTAACTTATTTCTAAATAACTTACAACTAAATGTAAACGATTAGCTGTTGCTGCTGTTGCTTTTAATATTTCAGAGTCTTGTAAAACCAATGGTTGAGTCAATAACTCAACTGTTGTATTTGCACCAACAGCTTTTACTTTAAATAAACTAAACACTGCACTATCTGTATCTGTAATAGTTAATGTAATTGTATCTGCATTTCCACTGTCTTCTGATGCTAAAATAGATTTTATTATATTTGTAGAGCCAACAGGTGTTGTTAACACAGTTGTTGCACCTGTTGTTGTTAAATCTACTTTTGCATTTTTGTATGTATTAGCCATTATCCTGTAAACCAACCAAATGCTTGTGCATCTTCCTCAATAGTGCTTGTTGTTTGTTGAGAAATAAATAATTCTAACGCTCTTATCAAATCTTCTACATATTGTCTATCAATTTGTTCGGGTGGTTCAGGTAATCTTGGAGGTATAACAACTGACATTATCTTCTCCCATCTGGTCTAATATTAACTCTAGGAGTACCTAATTTCCATTTCATACCTGTTGCACTTGAATCAACACGCAAAGCAAATGAACGACCTCTAGCTCTTAAATCTATTTGATTGGTAAATAACTCAACGGGTGATGTAGCTGTTCTTGTTGCTGTGCCACTAGATGTATTACCATAATCTTCACCAGGCTCATTCCTTGCTTTGATTGTAAAGTTAGCCGCAGGTGTACTTTGATTAACAGAACCCTCAAATGTCAAATCAGGTATAACTTTTTGTATAAGCGTAAACTTATCACCATCACCTATATCCATTGGTGCTGACTCAATAAATGATGTCATAGCAGAGCCATCATCATCATAACCTGTTTCGTGATTAAATAAATTAGGACTTCCAGCAGCTATTGGAAATGTTCGGATACCTCTATCTAGCCAAGCAGTTCTTGCTAACGTACCAAAATACCATATCTTTTGACCATAGTTATATACAACATACTTATCTATATCACCCGTGCCACCATTGTTTAACGAGTTTGATTCAGAAGGATAAAACCATATGACTTCTGTGTATTCAGAATTAACTCCTGCAATAACTTTGTCTGCTTGTTGACTATTAAAATCAAGAAATACTTTATCTTTGACAGTACAAGGTAAAGTCTGCGTACCACCAGCATATACATAAAAATTATCTTTACCCATCCAAAATACAAAATCTTGTGTAGCAACAGCTGCTTGCGGTCCCATGATTGTTATATTAGATGCTATTTGTTCTATACCATAATACAATGGTGCACCTAAATATCTAAGTGTATGTAAAGAAATATCAGTAAAAACAAGTATTTCACGTTTTGTTTTAACAGCTTGTACAAACTCAGAGCCAGATCCTATACTTAAAAAACCTGCACTCGTTGTTGCTGATACAGTGTAAACAAGTGGATTGTCAAAAGATGAAAATCTTACTAACAATGGGTCTTGTGTCGTTGTTGCATAAGTATTAGCACCAAAGGCAAATACGTGACCTTGATCACTTACAAGAACTTGTTTTGCTATGGTAGGCACATTTTCTGCACCAGATATAGTGCTAAGTTCTACTGCTCTTGTTGACAAACCATTTGTTTTATCCCAACGAAAAACTTGACCATCTCTAGGATTTATTAATAAATCCTCACCAAAGTTGTCATGTGACCATGTTCGTATTTCACGAGTTGTACCACTTACAGCAGCTATACCCCAACCAGTAAAATCATCGTCAGATGACGCATTGCCTACAGCAAGCCGAACAATTGTATTGTCATCGTGAGCCACAGCAGTTGTACCACTATGTCCTCTTGCAACAGTGAGTGTATTATCGTCAGTTGTTGCTGTTACAAGCATTAATTCTTCATCAACTAGTATAACATCGTTATCTGTTGTAATACCTGTCTCATCATCTACATCAACGGCTGTCTCACTGTTGTCTAATGCTTCGTTTAACTGTGTTGTCAAAGCACCTGCTGTTGTACCACCAAACAGTCCAGCACCCCAACCAGTACCACCAACCTGTGAGTCAAGACCCACAGTTAGTTGATACTCTGCATCTGTTGCACTGCCACCATTACCACTGTCAGATGCGTTAGCCGTTACACTGACTGTAATAACATAAGTATTTGCATTAGTTACAGATACAATTTGATGTTCTGCATTAAGTATAGAAGCTGTAACCAAGCCACCTAAACTCACAGCATTGCTAAAAGTAACAAAATCATTCTCTGCTGCACCGTGATTAGCTTCTGTAACAGTTATGTTTGCAGAGCCGTTTGTAGCAGAAAATGTTGTAGAATTTGTGGTTGATGCACGAATAGGTGTAATGTCATTAAATGTACCACCTTCTTCTATATAATATTTAAGATGTGTACCAACACCAAGAAAGTTTGATCCATCAAGTGCTAACCAGTTATGTAAACGTCTTGCTGTGCCTTCGTATTCATTACTAGTTAGTTTTTCCCAACCACCAAACTTCTCTGGATAACCAAAGCGAAAACGTATTTTATCACAGTCAACCCAACCACCTTCGTTACTATACTTTGTAATCTCTCTGTTGATACCTGGTTTAAACTGTAGTTTGGTTAATGGCATTATCCCTCTGCTCCATATAAATCAGAAAAAGATATAGCACCAGAAGAAGGAACACCAGAGTTTACAGTTATGGTTTTGTCTTCTTGACTAGAACTACTTGTGCTAATATTAAAACCAAAAACTATTTTTTCACTTGAATTAGCCATAGTTATTGTTACTGTTTGATCTGCTGATACACCTATGGTTGCTTTTAAAGCATACGAATTACTTACAGATGTAGCTGATATATTTCCAGAGTCTGCACCAGATACTGTAATAGTGCCGAAATTATCTAAATCATAACCCCACACATAATAAGTTCCTGCTCTTGCAAATGTTATGTTATGTACAAAACTTTTAGTTTGACCTGAAGCACTTGTTCCAAACATAGTCATTATTGTATCAAAAGTAGTGTTTTTAGCTGCTCCGTTCATAATATAACTAGCACCACTGCTTTGTATGCTTGAACTAGCTGCTTGATTATTAAATAAATAACCATATTGAAACGGAAAAGGACCGCCAAAGTATCCAGTTGCGACACTTGATGTATTTAAATTGCCTACATTATATCTTTGACTATATCCACTATTTCCATAACCTGAGTCAGAAACACTTGATATGGCATTTGTTAACTCTTTAGTGGTAGGAAATTCACTACTTGTATTTACTCTATACAAGTCACTCATAGATATAGCACCAGATGTACCAATCTCTGAGCGTATTTCGCTCATACTTATTGCACCACTACTCTGAAGAGCCACAATTACACTCCTGCTTATGGTCGTCTAATTCTTTCTTTAAATCTTTTATTGCTTCAATAAGAACGCCAACTATATTTCCATATGCAACAGACTTATATTCACCATCTGTTACAACTTCTGGTAAAACTTTTTCTACTTCTTGAGCAATTACACCAATACCTTTTTCAGCTTGTTTTGTATAAGATACCCCACGCATATTCATAACTTTATATAAAGCGTCATCTATCGTTTCTATATCTGACTTTAATCTCTCATCTGAAAAAGCTGTAATATCACCACTAGCAGTTATCGTACCAGTGTTGGCTATGTTTCTAAAACCAGTAATATCTTTGTTACTGTCAACGATTACTGCTTTTGATGCAGCTACAGTTCCTGCTGTTATACCATCAACTAAATTTAATTCAGCCGCAGTTGAAGTAACTCCATCTAAAATGTTTAATTCAGCTGCTGTGGATGTAACTCCATCTAAAATATTTAACTCAGCCGCTGTGGATGTAACTCCGTCTAAAATATTTAACTCTGCCGTTGTGACTGTCGCACCATCAAGTATTTCAAGTTCTGCTTCTGTAATAGTAGCACTTCCTATAGTAAAACTTGT
>Ga0208919_1000585_pt1 | contig 23975 bp, 19 predicted proteins | sample 4_EtaG_FD_184076 | JGI IMG/M metagenome (GOLD analysis project Ga0208919, IMG submission 184076) | Marine viral communities from the Subarctic Pacific Ocean - 4_ETSP_OMZ_AT15127 metaG (SPAdes) (version 3) | ecosystem: Environmental > Aquatic > Marine > Oceanic | place: Pacific Ocean | collected...
ACATCAGAGAAGAGTATATTTTTTAATAACAAATCATACACCGATAAGGTAATGAATAAGTCTATCGATGATATGATAAAAGATAATGAACGATGATAGGAAATGTAATTGGTAGTTTATTCAGTAAAGTAGTTAATAATGCAGAAGGAATACTTGATAAAGTTATTACAACGGACAAAGAAAGAGATGAAGCCAAGCTTGCTCTCAAAACATTATTACTCGAAGCTGAAAAAGAAGCGTTCGCAAAAGAAGTCGAAGACAGAAAGAGCGCTAGAGATATGTACAAAGACGACGCGTTTATTCAAAAAGTACTTGCAACGTTATTTACGGCTGCGTACTTTGGATTAAGCTTTATGATGTTTAGGGTTTTTGTGATGGGTGATTTAGATCTTGGAGAATTTGAGATAAGTTTTATTTCAACAATATTCGGTGCTATGAGTGCCAAAGTTAATACAGTTGTCGATTTCTTTTTCGGAGGATCGTCAAAGAAAAATGAACAAATAAATAATAAATAAAATGGCAAAATTTTTTAACAAAGTAGTTACACCTTTAGTAAAAGCTTCAGCACAAAGCGGAGCATTTGCTGCAAATGATTTAGTTTTTGACTGGGCTGCTTTTGATATACCAAGAGGCGGAGCAAAATTAATAGGTGTATCAACAGTTGTAAAAACAAGTAGGAGGGCGGATATTGTAACTTTTCCATCATACGTGTTTGCTAAAGATGATGGCACTGGAGCACCAACTTCACTGGGTACACCCAATGCTGCTGTAACTAACGGTCAAAGCAGCTATCATCAAGTGTTAGGCTATGTTGACACAGCTAAACTTGAACTTAATCCATCTGATGATGCAGTAACGCGTGTTAATAATGCAAATGCATTTAATATAGGTGTAGCGTCTAATATATTTTATAATACTACGCCTGTAGAAACAGGTATAGTTTTTGATAGTGAACCATACACTGGTGCAAACGTTGGTTTTGATAGATATTATATAGCTGCATTCGCTCCAGTAGCCGGGTTTCTTTTAAGAAGTGCTGTTAATTTAGATGACGATGTTGATATATCTGCTAACAATGGAACAATAACGACTCTTGATGGTGATGCTCCAAACCTAAATTTTCAACAAGGGGACTTAATACACGCGACAGATGATATTATTCTTGGGGAAATAGATACTTTAGATGCTAATAATATAACTTTTAGATTTGACGGTGGTACATCAAAAAACCAAGCTGTTTTAACTGGTACTGCAGAGTACACTATACCGGCAGATATAGCTGCTTGGAGAATACAAAATGGTGCAGGTGCGGCTGGTGACTTAGCTAATAATGAACCATTATTCAACGTGCATCCTCTTAGAATAACACTGCACTTTGAAAATTAAAAACAAATATAAATTAAATTAAATTAAATATGGCAAAAAAAGAAAAGGTTATTGACCTTAAGCAAAAGGTTGATAAAATATCAGATATTCATTTAGATGAATTACAAAAAATAGTTAATACTATAAATGGATTACAATTCAATATAGGTAAAGTAGAAGCTCAAAAACATCACTTACTTCACGGTCTTGATGAAGCTCAAAAAGGAGTTAAAACTATGCAAGATAAGTTAGCTAAAGAGTATGGTACTTATGATATTAATCTAGATGATGGTAGTATCAACTGGCCTAAAGAAAATAAAGATGAAAAATAATATCATCAGAAAAATTACTATAGGTAAAGATTATAAAACAGATTCAATGCACTATGCTGTACAACAAGAAGTTTACGGTGGACACAAGATATGTGATATAATAGAAGAAGAAGATAAGTATTGTATTTATATTAGAAAAGAAGAGGTGGTTATACCTTGGAAAGATTTTAATAAAAACATGGCTATATCAGTTGAGTATAATCTAGAATACTAATGAAAGCTTATAAAGATTTTATTGTATCTCCAATAGGTGAAAGATATAATAATTCTACAAAAGTTGGTGATAAAAATTTAATATTAAACACTGAAGTTTTTAATCATCAATATGTAAATAGATTAGCAAAAGTTATCGCTACTCCATTATTATTTCAATCACCTATTAACGTGGGTGATGAAGTAATAGTGCATCATAATATTTTTAGAAGATGGCACGATGTTAAAGGTAGAGAGAAGAATAGTAGATCTTATTGGAAAGAAGATAAATATATAATATCACAAGATCAACTATATTTATATAAAAGAAAAGATTGGATCGCTACACCTGGATATAGTTTTGTACAACCTATAAAATCTACAAATAATCTAACTAACGATAATGAGCAACCATTAACTGGTATTATAAAGTATACAGATGGTGCTTATAATTTAAATACTTTAGTTGGTTTTACACCAAATAGTGAATATGAATTTATTATTGAAGGTAAAAGATTATATAGAGTTTTAAATAAATTTATTACAATTAAATATGAATATCAAGGAAACGAAGAAGAATATAATCCAAGCTGGGCACAAAGCGGTTGAAGAATTAATTAAAGTTGCTAGAGAAGAAATAGTTGATTCAGACGAAGATATATCAGCCGATAGATTAAAGAACGCGGCGGCTACAAAAAAGTTAGCTATATTCGATGCGTTTGAAATACTAAACAGAATCCACGAGGAAGAAGCTATGTTAGATGGCAAGACTGTAGAAGCAAAAGAAAATAAGTTTAAAGGATTCGCAGAAGGTAGATCAAAATGAGTTACGAGCAAACACTATATAAAATAGTTGAGCCAGTAAAACTAACTACAATAAAAAGATTAAATAAATCTAAAAAGTGGGAGTATGGTTATAACAAAGAGAATGATGTTGTTGTAATATCTAAAACCGGCATGATTGGTGAGGTGCTTGATATACAGGGTTTAAAAATAGCTTTACCTAAACAACCTAAAGAAATTTACTCTTGTAGCAAAATTAAACAAGAACAAAAGTGGAAACAGTTTTCACTTAATCCTGATTTTAAAAAAATTAAAACAGTATTTGACTGGCAAATTTATCCAGATGATTTTAAAGAAAAACATTATGGATATATAGATGAAGAGTTTAAAAGAAGAGAAGAAGGGTTTTGGTTTATGAATAAAGGTGAACCAACTTACATAACTGGCACACACTATATGTATTTACAGTGGAGCAAAATAGATGTTGGAGCGCCAGACTTTAGAGAAGCAAACAGATTATTCTATATATTTTGGGAGGCCTGTAAAGCAGATAAAAGAAGTTACGGAATGTGCTATTTAAAAAATAGACGTTCTGGTTTTTCTTTTATGAGTTCTTCTGAAACTGTTAACATGGCAACTCTAGCAAGTGATAGTAGATTTGGTATATTGTCTAAAACGGGTGCCGATGCAAAGAAAATGTTTACTGATAAAGTTGTGCCAATAAGTTTAAATTACCCTTTCTTTTTCAAACCAATACAAGATGGTATGGATCGACCTAAATCTGAACTAGCCTATAGGGTACCAGCTAAAAAGTTTACTCGTAAAAAAATGAGGGAACGTGAAGAGGTGGATGATATGCAGGGTCTTGATACAACTATAGATTGGAAAAATACAGGTGATAACAGCTATGATGGTGAAAAGTTAAACCTACTAGTTCATGATGAGAGTGGTAAGTGGGAAAGACCTGATAATATAAAAAATAACTGGAGAGTTACAAAAACTTGTTTACGACTAGGTAGTAGAATAGTTGGGAAGTGTATGATGGGAAGTACATCGAATGCTTTAGACAAAGGAGGTGATAATTTTAAAAACTTGTATAATGATTCAGACGTTACCAAGCGAAACAGAAATGGACAGACTAAGTCGGGATTATATTCTTTGTTTATTCCTATGGAATGGAATTACGAGGGATTCATTGATGAATTCGGACGACCTGTGTTCACTGATCCTGAACAACAAGCATTTGATCCACATGGAGTAGAAATAGATCAAGGTGTTATAAACCATTGGGAGAATGAAGCTGAAGGATTAAAAGACGATCAAGACGCTTTAAATGAATTTTATCGTCAGTTTCCTAGAACTGAAGAACACGCGTTTAGAGACGAAACAAAAAATAGTCTATTTAATCTTATAAAAATATACGAGCAAATAGATTATAATGAAGGTAATAGAAACTCATCTGTAACTACAGCTGGTAACTTTCAGTGGATTGGTGGAAAAAAAGATACACTAGTTACTTTTAATCCAGATCCTGGTGGTAGATTTAAAGTTAGTTGGGTACCGGGACAAAAATTACAAAACAACGTTATAATTAAAAACGGTGTAAAATATCCAGGTAATGAACATATGGGTGCTTTTGGTTGTGACTCATATGATATATCTGGAACAGTGGACAAAAGAGGGTCGAAAGGCGCTTTGCATGGTTTAACGAAGTTTTCAATGGAAGATGCTCCAGCAAACACTTTTTTTCTTGAATATATAGCAAGACCACAGACAGCTGAGATATTTTTTGAAGATGTTTTAATGGCGCTGGTATTTTACGGTATGCCACTACTAGCAGAGAATAATAAACCAAGATTGCTGTACTACTTACGTAGAAGAGGTTATAGAGGTTTTAGTATGAACAGACCTGATAAAGTGTGGAATAAATTATCAGTTGCTGAGAAAGAAGTAGGTGGGATACCAAACTCTAGTGAAGATATAAAACAAGCTCACGCCGCCGCTATAGAAATGTATATCAACGATCACGTTGGTTTGTTACAAGATAATACTTACGGAACGATGTACTTTAATAGCACACTTAATGATTGGTCTAAATTTAATATAAATAGAAGAACTAAACACGATGCATCAATAAGTTCTGGATTAGCAATAATGGCTTGCAATAGACATTTATATAGACCGAACCCTAAGCAAAAAAAAGAACCACTAAACTTGCATATATCAAAATATAATAATAAAGGATTTTCATCTACGATAATTAAAAATAAAATATGAGATCAGAACACTCTATAAATTTTCCTTCGCAAGCAGTTAGCGATTTAGAAAAACTAAATGAAGATTACGGTTTAAAAGTAGCTAGAGCTATACGCCACGAATGGTTTTCAGGAAGTACATCTAAATATAATAGTCATAAAAATAATTTTCATACGTTAAGATTATATGCTAGAGGAGAACAACCTATTCAAAAATATAAAAATGAATTATCTATAAATGGTGATTTATCTTATTTAAATCTTGATTGGAAACCTGTACCTATTATTCCTAAGTTTGTAGATATTGTTGTTAATGGTATGGCTCAAAGAAACTTTGAAATAAATTGTTTTTCACAAGATGAGTTTGGAGTTAAGAAGAGAACAGATTATATGGAGTCTATACTTCGTGACATGAGATCTAGAACATACACAGATTTAGTTAAGCAAAAATTTGGCATTGATCTTTACGAAAATAATCCTGAAGAACTTCCTGATACCGAAGAAGAACTAACGCTTCATATGCAACTTGATTATAAACAAGCTGTAGAGTTAGCAGAAGAACAAGCGTTAAACGTTTTACTAGAAGGTAGTGATTATGATTTAATTAGAAGAAGATGCCTATACGATTTAACAGTACTAGGTATTGGAGCTACTAAAACCACTTTTGATTTTAGTACTGGAGCTCAAGCAGAATATGTTGATCCAGCTAATTTAGTTTACTCACATACTGAATCACCTTATTTTGAAGATGTATATTATATAGGTGAAGTAAAAGAATTACCTATCAACGAGTTAGTTAAAGAGTTTCCAGAGTTATCTGAAGAAGAAATAAAAGAATTAGCAAATAAATACGCTTACCCATTAGATTACGTTACAAGTAGAGATAAAAATAAAGTTCAAGTTTTATATTTTAATTATAAAACTCACATGAATAATGTTTATAAATTAAAAGAACTTGCTAGTGGTGCTGAAAAGATTATTGAAAAAGATGATCAATTTAATCCACCCGCAGATATGGAAGCTAAGTTTTCTAAACTTGAAAGAGTTGTTGAAACTTTATATGAAGGTGTTTACATTATAGGTGCAGATAAAATACTTAGATGGAAGATGTGTGACAATATGATGAGAACTGACTCTGATTTTAGTAGAGTTAAAATGAATTACCAAATTGTTGCTCCAAGAATGTATGAAGGTAGAATAGAATCTATTGTTAGTAGAATAACTAGTTTTGCTGATATGATTCAATTAACACATTTAAAGCTACAACAAGTTATGGCACGTATGGTGCCTGACGGAGTATATTTAGATGCTGATGGTTTAGCAGAAGTTGATCTTGGTAATGGAACAAACTATAATCCACAAGAAGCTTTAAACATGTTCTTCCAAACTGGTAGTGTTATAGGTAGAAGCTTCACATCAGATGGTGATGGTAATCCTGGTAAAGTACCAATACAACAAATAAATAATGGTGTTAACAGTGGTAAACTACAAAGTTTAATTACAACTTACAACTACTATTTGCAAATGATAAGGGATGTAACTGGTTTAAATGAAGCAAGAGATGCTAGTACTCCAGATCGTAATGCTTTAGTAGGTGTACAAAAAATGGCAGCAGCTAATTCTAATACAGCTACAAGACATATATTACAATCAATGATGTTTATTACGGCTGAGGTTGCAGAGTGTTTATCACTACGTATAGCAGATATAATAGAGTACTCACCAACACGCGATGCTTTCATAAGAGCATTAGGCGCACACAACGTGGCTACGTTAGAAGAAATGAAAAACTTACATCTTTATGATTTTGGTATATTTATAGAATTAATGCCAGATGATGAAGAAAAACAAATGCTAGAAAATAATATACAAGTTTCTTTACAACAAGGCTCTATAGATTTAGACGATGCTATAGACTTACGTAATATAAGAAATATAAAACTAGCTAATCAAATGTTGAAGATTAAAAGAAAACAAAAGCAAAGAAGAGATCAACAAATCCAACAACAAAATATACAAGCACAAGCACAAGCAAATGCTCAAACACAACAAGCAGCAGCTCAAGCTGAAATGCAAAAGAAACAAGCTAATGCTCAAGCTGATGCTCAACTAGAACAAACTAGAAATCAACTTAAAATACAATATTTACGAGAAGAAGCTAGTGTCAAAAAAGATTTAATGCAATACGAGTTTCAATTGAATACTAGACTAGAAGGTATGAAAAAAGAAGCTGCAGATAAAATGGAAGCCTTAAGAGAAGATAGAAAAGACGCTAGAGTTGATAGACAAGCTGGTCATCAAAAAGAAATGATTACACAAAGAAGTGAGGGTGATTCACTTAAAAAGTTTGAATCATCAGGTAATGATATAGTTACAGGAGATGCAGGTTTAGACCTGTAATCTTTATTTTTAATATTTTATAAAATTTTATTATGATAGAAGAAAACAATGAAGTTGTTGAAGAAACAACTGAAGAAAACGTAGAACAACCCGTAGAAGAAGTTGTTGACGAATTAGATTTATCTAAGTTTGATAGCGCTGAAGATCCAGATGTTATTAAAATAGATTTAGACAATACACCTGAAGTTAAAAGCGAAGAGGTTGAGCAACAACCCGTTGAAGAAAAAAAGGTGGACGTAGTCGAAGAAGCAGTAGATCAACCCGTGCTTCAAGAAGTTACTGAAGAAGAAAAAGTTGAAGAAGTGCAAGAAGCTGTAGAAGAAGCAGTTGAAGAAGCAGTTGCTACTGGAAAACCACTACCAGAAAACATACAGAAGGTTGTAGAGTTCATGGAAGAAACAGGTGGTGATTTACAGGACTACGTTAATTTAAACAGAGATGTTTCAAAAATGGATGACTCAGATATATTAGACGAGTACTATAGAAGCACTAAATCTCATTTAACAGCAGAAGAACGTAATTTTTTATTAGAAGAGAAGTTTGGTTATGAAGATGATATTGATGATGAAAAAACAATACGTAGTAAAAAGATAGCCCTCAAAGAGCAAGTTGCCGAGGCTAGAGCCCACTTAGACAGGCAAAAGTCTAAATACTATGAAGATATTAAAGCTGGGTCAAAGTTGACTCAAGAACAACAAGATGCTATTAATTTCTATCATAAATACAATAAAGATCAAGAAGGTCAGAAAAAGTTATCTGAAAAAAGCAAGAGAACATTTTTAAATAAGACTGATAGTTTCTTTGGACAGAACTTCAAAGGTTTTGAATATAATGTCGGAGATAAAAAATATCGGTATAACGTTAATGATGTTAATAAAGTAAAGACAACTCAAAGTGATATTAATAATTTTATCAACAAGTTTGTTGGTGAAGATAAGTCTACTATAGACGATGCTGCGGGTTATCATAAATCTTTATACACTGCTATGAATGCTGATGCTATTGCCAAGCACTTTTATGAGCAAGGTAAAGCAGATGCAATCAAAAGTCAAGTTGCTAAAGATAAAAACATTAATCTAGAACCTAGAAAAACTCATGGCGAAACAAATGTTGGGGGTGTTAAGTATAAGGTGCTAGGTCAATCTTCTTCTGAAATTAAAAATAGATCTTTTAAAATTAAAAAGAAAAATTAACAATTTAAAGAAAATATATTATGGCAATTACTGCAGGCGGTAGTTTGAATAGTGTTCCTTCTTCACAGAAGCAAGCATTATCTACAAATTACGTCGATTTTACAAGTTCAGCAACTGAAGGCTGGGCTCAACAATACCTGCCTGACTTAATGGAAAAAGAAGCTGAAGTGTTCGGTCCACGAACTATTTCAGGTTTTTTAGCTAAAGTTGGAGCGGAAGAGGCTATGACATCTGATAGAGTCGTATGGTCTGAACAAAGTAGATTACACATTTCATTAATTGGTACTGTCGATTTAGATGGTGATGGTGCTGGTGGTTCATCTAGTAAAGGTCAATTCACTGTTGTTTCTGATATTGACGGAAACATCGCTGGTGATGGTTTTGCTCTTGCTGATCACGGTGTTAGAGTTGGTGACATAGTTTTATTAGCATCTGCTGGTAAAGTTTCAAGATGTAGAGTACGTGTTGTTAACGCGACAGGTGGTCACATTGGTTTACATGCTTACGATGAAGATGTACTAACTGGTCACTCTGAAGTAGCAAGTGCTGCGACATTATTAGTTATCGGTTCTGAATTTAAGAAAGGTGATGACTATAACGGAGTAGCTAAAAGAACTGCTAATGAACCTACATTTAAAACTTTTACAAATAAACCAATTATCATGAAAGATTACTACGAAGTATCTGGATCAGACGCTTCTAGAATTGGTTGGGTAGAAGTTTCAACTGAGCAAGGACAAGGTGGTTACTTATGGTATTTAAAAGCTGAAGCTGACACAAGAGCTCGTTTTACTGATTACTTAGAAATGTCAATGCTTGAATCAATTCCAGGATCTAACTCTACAAATGTAGATGCAGACTTAGGTTTTTCAACTGAAGCTGACGCTGGTACTGAAGGTTTATTCTATTCTATTGAACAAAGAGGTAATGTTACATCTGGTGTTACAGGTGTTAATGCTGCTACTGATTTAGCTGAATTTGACGCTATCTTAGCTGAGTTTGATAAGCAAGGTGCTATTGAAGAGTACATGATGTTTGTTAACAGAGCTACTAGCTTAGCTGTTGATGACATGCTTGCTTCAATGAATTCTTACGGAGCTGGAGGTACTTCTTATGGAGTGTTCGACAACGACGAAGATATGGCGTTAAATTTAGGTTTCTCAGGTTTTCGAAGAGGATCTTACGACTTTTATAAGTCTGACTTTAGATACTTAAATGATAAAGCTACAAGAGGTGGTATTAATGATGCTGCTACTAGCGCTGCTATTAGAGGTGTTATGATACCTGCGGGTGTTTCAACTGTTTATGACCAACAAATGGGCAAAAACATGAAGAGACCATTTTTACATGTTAGGTATAGAGCTTCTGCAACAGATGATCGAAGAATGAAAACTTGGACAACTGGTTCTGTTGGAGCTGCTACATCCGCATTAGATGCAATGCAGTTGCACTTCTTAACTGAAAGATGTTTAGTTACTCAAGGTGCTAACAACTTTATGTTGATGAAGTAAGACTATTTATTTATAAGGGCGGTCTAGTATCGCCCTTATATTTTTATTAATTATATTATATATTATATTATGGCAAAGAAAAAGAAACAAACTATAGAAGAACCTATAGTTGAAGAAACAATGGTTGTGGAAGAGCAACCTAAGGTTGAAGCTCCTAAAGTAAAAGCTAAACCAAAAAACAATTGGGTTATAGAAGATAAAGTTTATTATTTAAAAGGTAGAATGAAACCATTGTCTAGATCTATAAAATCTTCAGGAGTTTATTATTTTGACGAAAAATTAGGTTATGAAAGAGAACTTAAGTATTGTGAGAACCAAAGAACCCCATTTGTTGATGAAATGAAAGGCGACCAAAGATTATCTCATATAGTTTTTAGAAATGGTGCACTTCATGTTACTAGAGAAAAACAAACATTACAAAAATTATTATCATTATACCATCCGCACAAAGACACTATATACTATGAGCACAAACCTCAGGCTATAGCTGAATCACAGTTAGACTGGTTAGAGTTTGAAGTTGAAGCTTTAGGTATAGCTAAAGATATGGATATAGATATGGCTGAAGCTATAATGAGAGTAGAAAAAGGATCTGACGTATCTAAGATGAGCTCTAAAGAACTTAGAAGAGATTTATTACTATTTGCTAGAAATAATCCAAAATTATTCTTAGATTTGGTTTCTGATGATAATATACAATTAAGAAACTTCGGCATTAGAGCTACTGAAATGGGTATATTAAAACTATCTCCAGATCAAAGGCATTTTAGTTGGGGTTCTAATGATAGAAAACTAATGACTGTACCATTTGATGAACATCCATACTCAGCGTTAGCTGCTTGGTTTAAAACAGATGAAGGTATGGAAATATACTCAAATATAGAAAAAAGATTTAATTAATATCTTTTAACTTAATATTAATAGCCACTCATTACGGGTGGCTATTTTTATTTAGGGCTAACCTTTCACTTTATTATGTAACTATAATATAGTAAAATATATTATAATATGAGCGAAACAAATAAATCAAAAGGACTAGGTGATACTGTAGAAAAAATTACTAGAGCTACAGGTGTAAAATCATTAACAGAGTTAGCTATGAGAGCAACTGGTTACACAGACTGTGGTTGTGATAAACGAAAAGCTTGGCTCAACAAACAGTTTCCTTATTATAAATAAAAATAATTATGGCAGTACCAATAGATAATGTTTATCAAAAAGTTTTAGCACTTTGTAATAAAGAACAGAGAGGTTATGTAACACCCCAAGAGTTTAACTTATTTGCTGACAAAGCACAAAATGAAATTTATGAAAATTATTTTCATCAACTTAATTTAGCTCAAAGAAAACCTAATAATCAAAAACAACACTCAGATATTTTAGAATCTATTGAGCATAAGCTAAGTGATTTTATAGAAAGTGAATTAATAACTGTTTCAACTGCCGCTGGTGGTGCAATACTACCTAGTAGTGTTAATCCTTATAGAATAATAAAAGTTGTAGGTAATAATACAGCTTCTGGTAAAACAGCAGAAAGAGTAAGTGCTAGTGAGCTTGATCATATTTTAAATAATCCATTAACAACCCCATCTATTAGTAGATCTATATATGTTCACACAGGATTGAGTGGTGGTAATGCTTTTATACAATTTCATCCTAATGGTAGTGATTTAATTGTGTCAAGTGCTTGGAGAGTTTTTTATTACAAAGATCCTACAAAGCCTAACTGGGGATATGTTTTAGCTGGTCCAAGTGGTTTTGAAAAAGCCCTATATAATGCTGGAACTTCAACTGATTTTGAATTACACCAATCTGAAGAAGAAAACTTAGTTAATAAAATATTAATCTTAGCTGGAGTAACAATACAGAAACAAGATATACAACAAGCTGGGGCAACTCAAATGCAGGTAAAAAATCAAGAACAAAATAGTTAACAATGGGATTACTAACTCAAAATCAAGAAACTTATTATGGATCTGGTAACGCCGCTAACTACGGTGATTATCAATTTACAACTTTAGATAATATCATAAATGCTTTTATGGTTGCTTATGTTGGTGAAAATAAAATAATAAGTAAAGTAAATAGAACTGATATTCAGTTTCACGCTATGCGTGCTATACAAGAATTATCATACGATGTATTAAGATCTTTTAAATCTCAAGAGATAGAAGTGCCTAATACGCTATCAATGATACTACCTCAAGATTATGTTAACTACATTAAAATAGTTAGGGTTGGTAGTGATGGTTTAGAAAGACCTTTATATCCAGCTAGAAAAACATCTGATCCTTTTGCTATAACACAAGATGCGAGTGGTGTATATCAATTTACAGCTAACGCTTTAACAGAGCAGACACCAAGTAATACTTCTACTAACTTTCAAGATGTAACGCCAGTTAATTATCAACTATATGATATTAACTATTCTTCTGATATAGAAATATCTACAGAAGGTAGAAGATACGGACTAGATCCACAATACTCACAAATAAACGGTAGTTTTTTCATAGATCAATTAAGAGGTTTAATAAAGTTTGGTGCTGCACTAGCAGGTGAAACAATAACACTTCATTATGTTAGCGATGGTTTAGGTACAGACGCGGAAATGGTTGTGCATAAGTTTTGTGAAGAAGCTTGTTATAAACATATAGCTTATGGTATATTATCTACAAGATCTAATATGCCAGAATATATAGTTGCTAGATTTAAAAAAGAAAGATTTGCTGAAACTAGAAAAGCAAAAATAAGATTATCAAATATTAAGATTGAAGAATTCACGCAGATACTCAAAGGTATGGGCAAACAAATAAAATAAAATTATGGCAGAAATCAAACATAGTTTTACTGGTGGTAAGATGAATAAAGATCTTGATATAAGATTAGTTCCTCAAGGCCAGTACAGAGACGCGGTTAACATACAGGTTAGAACTACAGATGGAGGTAGTGATGGTCAAGGTGATGGTGGTGTCGTTCAAAATTTAGAAGGAAATACTAACATAGGCTACTACAGTGGTAATGAAAGTAGTGGTGATACTGTTTCTGTTTCTCAAGGTGATATGACTTGTGTTGGATCTGTAGGTGATGAAAAAACAAATAATGCTTATTTTTTATTTACACCAAAAGATCAAGATGCTGAATCATATAATGCGACAACTAGTATCGTAACAATGCTAGATACTATAGTTGAACAAAACGTAGATACAAATGTTTGCTCACCTGTTGTTGTTGATATATGGAGAGTTCACGCGCCTATAGCTAATGTAATAACTGATTTTACTCAGTTTACATCAAGCACAATAAATATAACTTTAGTCGCTGGATTCACAAGTAGAATTAGAGAGAATATGACTCTCACCCTGTATAACACCGCTAATGACAACTCTGCTTTTATTAAGATTAAAAAAATTGATGGTAACATAATAAGACTTTATGATCCTATAGATGCTTCTTCTTGGGGTAGTAGCACATTTACTCACGCAGAATTTGAGCATCCAAGAGTTTTAAATCTACATCCAGACAATCATGTTACAGCTATAAACATTATAGATGATCTGCTATTCTTTACTGATGGTGTACATGAGCCTAAAAAAATAAATATAACAAGATGTAAAGCGGGTACTACTGCTGATATTGATACTCACACACAACTTTTAATTACGAACAATAATGGTGACTTGGTTGACGCTGGTGACGTAGAGTTTAGTGATGCTAATCTTGGTAATGTTAATAATGATTTATTAGAAGAACATGTTACTGTTCTTAGACCAGCGCCTAAAACAGCGCCAACTATACACGTTAACGCTCGTGATGTAGCTGAGCTAAAGTTTACAGTAAACGAATATTTAAATACATCTGGTTTAGTTCCTTGGATATCAGGTGGGGCTCAACCAATAGTAGGTGATGAATTACAAATAGGTTTATCTTATGACACAAGTGGCACAGCGGTAAACATAGGTATATCATCGCCTGAGCTTAGTCAAATACCTTTAATTCAAGGAGACGTGTTAACAGTAACTCAAGAAGAAGTTGAAGTAGGATTTGATGCGGTTGATTTTAAAGTTGAGTTCTTAACATACTTAGATGAAGCGTCAACAACATCTGTGCCCGTTGATTTTGTAACTAATAAAATAAGAGTTAAAGTTTTAACTGAACCTAGTTTGATAATTGAAAATGATATGACCTCTTGGTCTTTTGAAGTTACTAGTTTAGAGAAACCAAAGTTTGAATTAAAGTTTGCTAGGTTTGGTTATAGATATAAATACGAAGATGGCGAGTACTCTGCGTTCTCTCCATTTTCTGAATTAGCTTTTGATCCAGGTCTTTTTGATTATGACGTAAAGAAAGGCCATAACTTAGGTATGATAAATACTATAAGAGAATTAACTATAAAAGATTTTATACCTTATTATACTGATAGAGCTTTAGATATTGTAGAAGTTGAAGTACTATATAAATCAACTGATAATCCAACAGTGTACAGTATAAAGAGTATTAAGAAGGTTAGAGATAACGAGTGGGAGTTATTTACTCCAAACGATACAACTGTTGATAATAATAACACAACTCAATTAAGTATAGAAACTGGTAGCTTAACTATTAAATCAGAAACTATACATAGAGCTATACCTTCAAATCAAATACTTAGAGCTTTTGACAATGTGCCTAGGCATGCTAAAGCTCAAGAAATAACTGGTAGTAGAGTAGTGTACGGTAATTACGTGCAAGGTTTTGATCTAACATATCCTGTTGGTTTAACCCAAAATGTTGTAAGTGAACCTGTAAATGGTCAACCTAAAAGATCTGTAAAAACTATTAGAGATTATAAAGTTGGTATGGTTTTTGGTGATAAGTACGGTAGAGAAACACCTGTTATCGTATCAAATAGATTAATTGATTTAGATTCTGATCCAACAACAACCAACTATATAGTTGAAACAGACGATGTAAGAGTTAAAAAGCAACTAGCTGCAATGTCTAATAAACTACTAGTTCAACAAGACTGGAACAAACTAGGTTTACCAGCTAGTACACCTGATACTATGGAGTGGATGGATTACGTTAAGTATTACGTTAAAGAAACTTCTAACGAATACTATAGCATGGTAATGGATAGATGGTATTATGCTGAAGAACAAGAAAACATATGGTTATCTTTTCCATCAGCAGATAGAAACAAAGTAGATATTGAAACCTACTTAGAATTAAAAAAAGCTCATGGAGAAAACATACCAGTATTAGAAGATGCTAGATATAAAATAATAGCTATAGAAAATGAAGCCCCTGATTTTATAAAGATAGACCATAGGTTTATGGGTGAAGTGCGGATAGGATCAGATTTTACCCATGATGGTGGTGGGGCTGTTGTAAACACTGCTGATCCAACTTTACTTATAGATCCTGATAGGGGAAAAGCTATTGGTGTTGGACCAGATGAATATCAAAACTTTTTGGATACATACGGTCCTAATAAAAGAGGTCAACTACTAGCTAGAGTTGTTGGTAGAACTCTTAATACTTCAACACGTGTTACTGTTAACAAACTAGTAAGTGGAGATTTTAAAAAAGTAACAAACTTTAGTAGAGGTACAGTAGGTTTAACGGACAACGTCGCTACAATTAGATTTAATAAATCATTTGGTGAAAGTGCTAATATGAGAGAACGTTTCACGTTAGCTGGTTACGCACTAAATTTACTTGAAGCAGATCCTTCTTCTAACGATTTAAATTATTTCTTAGAGTTTAAAGAAGAAGTAGTGGAAAACAAACCAGAGTTTGATGGTAGATTTTTTGTGTTAATAGAAAAAGACGAACCAATAGAGAAATATGTAGAAAAAATAACAGCATCATCTATTGGTTTTACCGAAATAGATCAAGTGGCTATAAGCTATGTTGATTCACAAACTTATAGTCCAGCTGAGTCTGGTCCATACTCTTATGTGGGTAGTGGTAGTGATAATTACCCTTCAAACAATGGTGTATATATAGATTTAGATGCAGAATCAACTGGTTCAGCAAACGTAACAGACACGTCAGGATCACCTTACACCTGGTGGGGTTGGGGTGAGTTTTCAGAAAATCCAGCACCTCAAGGTTTAAGCAACGATCCTATTCAAGCTAATTTTTTTGCTTTAGGTTGTCAAATAAATGATGTTTTAGAAGATGTAGGCATAACAGCAGAATTTGACAGTAATAATTTTGGAAGTAATAACGCTAATAAAGTCGTTAACTATGGTAGAACAACAAAACGTTATTGGAAGAATTTTTTAAATTGGCATCAATCTACTTTAGGCACATCATATGCTAATATAGCTGGGCTAGGTATTAATATTAGAAATAGAGTTTTTTTAGATGGAGCTAGAGCTACTAAATATCGTTTACAAGAGTTTGGTACAAATCCTGGTAACACAACAGAGATGGGTATTAGAGGAAACGCATCTACTCCACCAGCTGGATACGGACTAACAACGTTATCAAATGATGACACTGAATATTCTACTCCGCCGTATATATTTAATTACAAGCCAACAGCACTAGACACAAGTGCAGATCCAACAGCGGTTGGTATGTGTAGAATGGTATTCAGTCAAACTAAAGGCGAAGACGGATCTCAAGATAGTTGGGGAGCAGAAGGTACATTTGCGACAGACGTATCTGAGTTAAATGGTGTTGGTGGGGCTTTAACTGTTTACAATTACTTTACAACACCTGGAACTTATTTTAGGTTTTTAGATGATGGATCTGGTCCAGGAGGTAAACCACATACATACGTGATTGTTGAATCTAGTCCCGATGGAAGTGTTAGTTTACCAATACAATATTCAAACGAAATAAAAAACTTTGGCCGCGAGTTTGATGGTGATGAAGTAGATAATGATGATAATCAATTTAAAGACAAGGTAATATCTACTACACAACCTGTTACAAACAATAACAATCCTTTTGGTCCAGATATATCAAATCCAAGTTCAACAGCTTATGATAGTTCTACGTTTGCATTAGGTGGAGATGATGATGATGGTTATGATCCGGTGACAGATTTAAGATGGGGCGGTGAAAATGCTAATTGTGTGGATGAGAATAACAATACTATAGATTGCTGGAGTATATTAAAAGAAAGTGGAGCTTCTTATTTAACGGGCTCTCAACTAGATTTTTACGTTCCTGGTTCTATTAACTCTTCTTATCCAGCTGAACCAATTAAAATAAAAGTTGGATGTAGGAAAAATAATATAGCTGGTGATCCAGGTGGTAATGATGGTAATTTCTTAGATCAAGCTATATGTAGAGAGTGTAAAGGTAGTCAAAAAGGTTGTAATAGACACTCTATAAGATTTGAGTTTAGAAAAGTAGATGAAGTAACAGGGGAAATACTAAATGAAGGTATAACTAATTTAGACGAGTTTGATCCTAGAGGTTGGGCTAAACACGATGGAACAGCTGGAGCTATAAGATTTAGTATACTACAAAGAGCTCTTATTAGCGGTGGAGATGTGATTGAGGCTGAAACAGATAGAGGTGTTTGGGAAACAGAACCTAAAGAAGGTGAAGAACTTGACATATATTACGAAGCTACGCATGCATTACCTATGAAACTAGAGCAAGGCAACACATTAGCTTATGCACCATTAAAATCTAGAGTATTTAGTCAATACTTTGACATTGAAGGTGGTAATCAAATAAACAGCTTGACTACTGATTTAGATGGAAATATTTTCAAAGATATTAAAGTTGGTGGAGCAGAGTATACACAAAGTGAATCTATAATAAAAGTAATATCAACTAATATTAGTGACGATGTTGTTGGCGTGCATAAGAGTGGAATAGGTATTGGCGATCATATTAGCTTTGAACATAGTAGTGGTTTAATTACAAAAAGTGAGGTTGAAAAATATTATAAAGCTCCATCTGGTGATAATGTAACATACGTAGCGGGTCCGACTGTAGATGTCACTATAACTTTTGATGGTGGTGTTACAGATGATTTACCACAAGGAACAATATCTATAACAAATCAAGATGGTTCTGCGTTTAATGATGTAGCTGCTTTTGCTGTAAGTGATGGTATAGGTGGCCACGGTGCTAGTGTAGTTGGAGACGATGTTCCTGGTAATATATTCTTAAAACATTTTCCACCCTTTGGTTCATTTGGTGGTAACAATCAATTAACAGATGTTAGGTGGATAACTGGTTTCGATGAGGCCGATCCTAACGCTGTAGCCGGCACTTCATTTGATGTAACCTTACATTTTCAAACAGGTTACTACCAAATTAAAAAAGATGTTTATCAATATGCTGTTCAACTTGGTTGGCACAATTGTTATTCATTTGGTAATGGAGTAGAATCAGATAGAATACGTGATGACTTTAACGCGCCTCAAATAGATAATGGTGTTAGAGTATCTGCAACAATAGATGACTTTGGTCAAGAGAACAAAACAAGTAGCTTAATATATTCAGGTTTATATAATACAACATCTGGTGTTAATGATTTAAATGAATTTAACATGGGTGAAAAAATAATTAAAGATTTAAACCCAGCTTATGGTTCTATACAAAGATTAAAAAGTAGAGATACAGATGTTATTGCTTTTTGTGAAGATAGAATATTAAGAATTTTAGCAAATAAAGAAGCTGTATTTAATGCAGATGGTAATCCACAATTAACAGCAACTGATAGAGTGTTAGGACAAGTATCTACATTTTTAGGTGACTATGGTATATCTAATAATCCAGAATCTTTAGCTGTTGATCAATACAGAATGTATTTTACCGACACACAAAGAGGAGCTGTTCTTAGATTATCAAGAGATGGTTTAACTCCTATATCAAGTGTTGGTATGAAAACTTGGTTTAGAAAAAATTTAAAAAATAAAACTAAACTTCTTGGTAACTTTGATACTGTTAATGGTGAATATAACTTAACGTTTACACCATCACCAGCTAATGGCCCAACAATTTCTTTTAACGAAACTTCTAAAGGTTGGGTTAGTTTTAAATCGTTTAAACCAGATGAAGGTTTATCTATTTCTGGTCAATACCTAACGGTTAAAGATGGTACAATATGGAAACACTACTCAACAAACGTGGGAAGGAATTTATTCTATGGGGCAACTTCTCTAAACTCTTTTAGTGAGTCTAAATTAGAAGTTATATTTAACGATGCTCCTGGTCAGGTAAAATCTTTTAAAGCTATGAACTATGAAGGTTCACAATCTAGAGTTATACAAAATCTAGATGATTATGACTACTACAACTTAATAGGCAAAAATGGCTGGTGGGTTGACACTTTAAATACTGATCTACAAGAAGGTAGAGTTATTGAGTTTATAGATAAAGAAAATAAATGGTTTAATAGAATACAAGGTATACAGAGTTCGCAGGAAAATTTAGATACTAATGAGTTTACTGTTCAAGGTATAGGTAATCCTACGGCGGTTGAACTACCAGAAGTAGCACCTTCTACTTTTACTTTTACTATTCAAAACGATACTAGTAACGATCCAGCTGGTCAGGGTTCTAATAGCCCCGGTTACTCTGGTTAATATAATTAATTATGTCAAGTTCATTACAAAATTGTACTATAACATCATATTCAGCAGAAGAGTTTGCTGGAGATAGCGTTAACGGGGGAACACTAGAGGCTCAAAACCTACCTAGTGGTACGGGTTACACTTCTTCTCAAGCTCAAACCGTATATTCATATTTTTTAAAAATATCTCCACTACCTAATTACCGTATAAATTCAAACATGGTTTTTTTAAATAGTATTTCTCCTACTAATATTGGTGCATTATCTCCACTAGAAACCTCTATACGTAGTTGGCAGATGGGATCTGTTAGCACAGGTGCAGCTATATCTCAGTACCAAGGTACTTTAAATCAAGTAAGAATATATGATACTTTAACAGATGGTGATACTAATTGCAACAACGAGATTATAGTTATGGTTCAACTAGATCCTGGTTTTACTATGCCTAGTAATGATGTTTATATAAATTTAGATTTTGGATGTACGGCAGCCCCTTGTCAAGAAGAAGAGGTTTGGACCCCAACTAATAATAGCATAGGTCTCCAATTTTTTGAATTAATAATTAACTCTAATTATGAAAACTGCGATATTTTTGTAGCTAAATATTTTGATGATGCTGCCTACGCGAGTAGTATTTACTGGCTTCAAAACAGGAATTGTTTTAATGACGAAGACGATCTTTATGCTTACCCAAACCCACCTGTGTATGATCCTAATTTTTTATGGTTAAATAATAATCCAGGATACTTTGTTGGTTCACCAGACCCACAACAAGATTCTCCTTTAGCTAGTTTTCAACCAACAACTTATAATCAATATAGTGGTTCAGCTACATTTGAAGATGGAAACACTTGGAGCGGATGGTTTGATGTTAACAATACTAATAATGTAACCACAGAGTGCGGATCAATTTTATGTGTAATTCCACCTAGAGCTACTGAATCTGGTGGAACGGTTCTCAATGCTAGTGCCAACATTACTTTAACACAAGGAACAATTGGTCCTAATGCTGAGTCAAATCCTGTTGCTCATGATCTACAAAGAAATGAAGGGTATAGAATTGCAGCGTGGTCTTCAGAAGGTGGTGTGGGTAGTATTCCATATTTAAATCCTACAGATTATCCTTTTTTAACACCCGGAGATGGAGTTTTACCAACCCATCTACAGTGGTATATATCAGTTGGTAACAACCCTGATTACGAGCTTATAGCCGAAACAGCTGATATTTGGAAAATTATATCAACAAGCGCTGCTGGATCAGATAATGATCCTTTAACGAGCGCGTTAGATGTTAATAACTGGCTCATGTCGTGTAGTGTTATCGTGCCTGAAAATTACACACTACTTGTTTCAGAAACAAATACCAGTGGAGTTGTTACTCAAAATAATAGTTATTTAGATATTGCTAATGCTGAAATAACTCAAGTTATAAAACCCGATGGTAGTATAGATATGAAAACAATTAAAGTAAAAATACCTTTTCAATCAAACTTAGAAATTCCTTTTTGGCAATCCTCATCACCGATAGCTGATGATTTAGCGGGTTTAATTAAAAACAATAAAATATTTTTAAATCTATATCCAACAGAAGTATAAATTATGTTACAGACTACTACAAATTTAAAATTAAAAATTGCAGCTAAAACTCACAACTCAAGTTTATCTTTTACGGGGCTAGCTGTACCGCAAAAATTAAAAACAAATTCAAAGCAACTAAGTTTTGGTAGTAAAACTATAGATAGTGATGGTAATATAGTAATAAATAATACAACTACAGTTTCAACTAGTAGAACAAACATTGGTAAAGTTAATGAGTTAACAACTAATACTACATCTAGTATAATACCTTATAATAAAAACGTTGCAATAGCTACATTTACTATAACACCTAGCACTAACTTTAAAATATCAAACCCACCATCTGTTAGTGTATCTTCTGGTAATAATAGTAATTTAAATTTATTTATAGAAAAAACTCCAACATTAAATAAGTTTAATATAGTTTGTAATTCATCAAGAGCTATAAAATCAAGAGATGATGTTAATGTTGATTTAAACTACTCTGTTGCTAGAGTTACCACACCCTCAACTAATACTATAAAAAGATTATACCTTGGTAGCTCAACAATTAATAAAGAAGGTGAAGAAAGACTTATAAAAATATACGGATCACCAAGCACTCCTTTTGAATTAAGTGTTCTAGATAGTAGCGACAACTCTATACTAACAAACACTAATTCAACATTTGTTTTACCCGTTGGTGTTAAACAATCTTTATCTCAAAAGTTAAATAAAAAGGGTCATTATTTTTATAAGCAAAGGTTTCCTTCTTTACCTACAATACGTGTAACTAAAGTTAACGGTAGTATGGCGGCAAGTGGTGCGACTAAAGTTATATTTGATAGCTTAACAGACGTGCAAGTTGGAGATGAAATTTTCTTAACAGACGCTAACAATAAATTTTTTGCAGATGGAGAAACTATAAAAGTTTTAACTTTAAATCCAGATGGTGATAATGCTAATGAATGTGAATTGTCTAAATCTATAATAGCAGCGGACAATAGACCTGTCGCTTTTAAAAGGTCTACAACTTATAAGATCAACTTAGAAACATCAGGAACAAAAGATTCTAGTATAGCATCTACTTTTCCAACTCAAACATTTAATCAATACACTGGCTCTGTAATTAAGGTTATAGGCACAGCTGTTACTGGTGCTGCTATAAACGGTGGTGGATCAGGTGCAGCTAACAATCAATACTATGGATTTGAGCATGATGGTAAAAATAAACAAATATCATTAATATATACATTGACAGGTAAAACATTTACACAAGCAAGTAATCATCCAGTGCCTAGCGATGTGGCGTTAACTAGTGGTAACGTTGAATTTGGTATTAGTAGTATAAGAGCAACTGGAACAGGAACAACAGAGTATAAATTATATATATTAATTTTAATAGATAAAGTTGGTATAGACGACTCAGTAATAACAGTTAGTTTAGATAATATAGTATCATAATATGGCAACAATAAATTTAACATTTACAACACCTATTAACATGTCCTGCAAAGTTGGCGACACAGCTTACTTTGTGAATTATCCAACAAATACTTTTGGTGGATTTAACGTTAGTAGCGCTATGCAATTAATCGGTGTTATAAACACTATAACAGAAACAACATCAACAACTGTTTTAAACATCGAAGAGCAAGGTATTAATACCGACACTATAACAACTAGCTCGTTTATATTCTTTCAAAAGAATAATTTAGTTGAAATGGGATCGATGCTAGGCTACTATGCTACAGCTACTTTTAGAAACAACTCTACAAATAAAGCTGAACTATATGCTACAGCCTGTGAAATAGAAGAAAGTAGTAAATAATTAGCAAAAAATGTAACTATATAATAGTAAAATAACAATTATGGCAGAAGAAAAAAATAGTCCTTTAAAAATACTACCAGTTATAGGCGCAGCCGTATCTGCTGGTACTAGTATATTTGGAGCTATACAAGCTGGTAAACAACAAAGAGCTGCTGAAGCAAAAGAAGCTGAAGCTAGAGAAGAGATGAATAGACTTCAAAATGTTTATGCAAATCTAGATACTAGTAATCCTTTTTTAAATATGGAGAACACCATGGAGGATTTAACTGTTAACCAACAACAAGCTCAGTTTCAAAAACAACAGTTTCAACAAAGTCAATCTAACATATTAGATAGCTTACGTGGTGCTGCAGGTGGTGGTGGTGTAGCAGCGTTAGCACAACAGTTATCACAACAAGGGCAATTAGCATCACAACAGGCATCAGTCGATATAGGTCGACAAGAGGCTAGCAATCAAATGGCAGCAAGACAAGAAGCACAAAGAATACAAGGTTTAGAAATACAAGGTGAATATACTAAACGAGCAGCTGAAAAAGATAAAACATCTACACTTTTAGGCATGGCACAACAGCAAACAGCAGCTTACGCAGACGAAGCGGCAGCAGCTCAAGCTGCTAAAATGGGTGCTATATCAAGTGGTATACAAAACCTAGCTGGTGCTATACCCGGTTTTGGAGATGCAGATGCACAAGGTTTAGGTAATACATCTATACCAAAAGGCACAGGTGAACAAAGTAACGTTCTTCCTTCAACAGGAAACCCAAACGACGATGCACCAGCAGGATATGTTTATGATCCGGCTACTGGAAATTATGTTCCCGAATAATTAAAATATATATAATATGGCAGATAGAATGTTAGTACAAGGTGCTGGTCAAGTAGCACGAGCAGGAGCATCAGGCAAGTTAGCAACTGTAGCGACCTCTATAGATTTAGCTGATAATTTATCAGAGGGCGTTAATACAGTTATACAAGCTAGAAATAGACATTTTAATTCAGCAATGAAAGCTGAACTAGCTAAGAC
>Ga0208919_1000586_pt1 | contig 23928 bp, 37 predicted proteins | sample 4_EtaG_FD_184076 | JGI IMG/M metagenome (GOLD analysis project Ga0208919, IMG submission 184076) | Marine viral communities from the Subarctic Pacific Ocean - 4_ETSP_OMZ_AT15127 metaG (SPAdes) (version 3) | ecosystem: Environmental > Aquatic > Marine > Oceanic | place: Pacific Ocean | collected...
TTAGTTTGACTGAGGAAGCTGTCGAAGACAACTTGTACGATACTTTATCGGCTCGTTACACAAAATCATTGGCACGTTCAATGGCATACACAAAGCAAGTAAAAGCAGCGAACATTTTAAATAATGCTTTCTCAACTGCTGGCGGAGATGGTGTTTCTTTAGTAAACACTGCTCACCCAACTGCTTTAGGTGGAACTTTCTCAAACAGAAGTTCAACTGATGCTGACTTGAACGAAACCTCATTAGAGCAAGCAATGATTGATATTGCAGGCTTTATCGACGAAAGAGGGCTAAAAGTTGCAATGCAGGGAAGAAAATTAATCATCCCAGTAAACATTCAATTTGTAGCTGATAGAATTTTAAATTCTACTCAAAGAGTTGGTACTGCTGACAATGATATCAATGCACTCAGAAACATGGGTATGCTACCAGATGGTTATACAATTAACCATTATCTGTCTGACACAGATGCATACTTCGTAAAAACTGATGCTCCTAATGGATTTAAACACTTCGTAAGAGCTGCCCTTGCTACAGGCATGGAAGGTGATTTCGATACAGGAAACATGAGATACAAAGCAAGAGAGAGATACAGCTTTGGTTTCTCAGATCCTAGATGTGTATACGGATCTCAAGGTTCATAAAATTTTCTGGATCCTCCCGGATTAAAGAAGGCGCTTGTAAGAGCGCCTTTTTTATTTTATACTTACCTTCCTAGTATTAATTTAGTTATGTAGACTGGCTAGGCAGACAGTATAGAGACTACATGACGAAGGGCTATACACCAAGGAGGTTAACATGGCACAAACAACTTTTCAGGGACCAGTAAAATCAATTAATGGTTTCATAGGAGCAGGTGTTGGAAACGTAGTAAGCTTAACTGCTGATACTACTCTAACAGTTGCAGACCACGCAGGTCGAATTTTAACTTGTAATGATGCAGACGGCAAATTTACTTTACCAACTATCATAGCTACGGCTGATGCTAATGGCACAGGACCAGGCAATGATCCAAACAATACAAACAACGTAGGCGCTACTTTTACTTTTATTGTAGAAACTGCAGCTACTGATATGGATGTATTAACGGATGGCACTGACAAATTTGTTGGTGGCGCTTACATTGGTATTGATGATTCAGCAGCAGGTAAAACTTTTATCTCTGCGGCAGCAAACGATGTTATAACGTTAGATGGATCAACACAAGGCGGTTTAGCAGGTAGCATAATTAAATGCACTGCAATGGCTGATAATAAATATCACGTGGAAGCACAGTTATTAGGTTCAGGAACTTTAGTAACACCTTTCGCTAACTCGTAATAGGAGTATACAATGGCTGATACAGTTACAGGACCAACAATAATGCAACAGAACGACAACAGAGTTACTATAAAACTTGTTGTTCAATCTGATGGTAATGGAGGTACTACTGTTTTCGGTGATGTGTCAGCATTAGCTGCAAACTCTTTAGGTCAAGATGTTGCAAGAATTTCAATACAACAATTGTGGTGGAGTTGTGCAAACGGAGACGGCGGGGATTCATTTGCCCGCCTTGACTATGAAGATAGTGATGGAGATATACCTATAGTTACACTTGTTGATTCAGGATATTGGGACTTTAGAGAGTTTGGTGGAATACCAGCAAACACAAGTTCTAACTCAAATCAAAATGATGTAAATTTGGTAATTCCTTCCGCGGTAGATGATGGCAATACATACACTGTTATCGCAGAGTTCCAAAAAATCTACTAATGGCTGATAAACAACCACGTAGAAATAAAAAAAATTTCCGCCCTACTGAAAAGGGGGCGGGAATGACTCGTGCTGGAGTCAAAAAATATAGAGCCATGAACCCTGGTTCTAAATTAAAAACAGCAGTCACAGGGAAAGTTAAAAAAGGATCTAAAGCTGCAAAACGTAGAAAATCTTTCTGCGCAAGAAGTGCAGGACAAATGAAAAAGTTTCCAAAAGCTGCTAAAGATCCTAACTCAAGATTACGTCAAGCAAGAAGACGTTGGAAATGTTAAATGAGAATACTTTTTTTTATTTTAACTTTTATATTAGTTGTTGGTGCAATAACCAGCGCTAAAGGAGCAGATACAAACACGGTCAGCTCAACCGTAGTGACGGATAAAAGTGTACCCACTGCAAATGCACCAAGTGTTGTTGTAAACAATTCTGATATTTGTAAGGTAGCAACGTCAGGTGCAATACAAACAAATATACTTGGTATCGCTACAGGCGTAGTAGTGGACGACGAGCTGTGTCAACTTTTGAAGCTTTCTCGCCAGCTTTATGCCAGTGGCCTTAAAGTTGCCTCAATTTCACTCTTAGCGACAGACGCCCGTGTTTTTGACAGTTTAGTTATGGCAGGAACTCCACCACCATTCATGGGTGCAATTGGTAGTGAAGCTTTAGAAAAATGGAAATCAAATCCGAATATGATACCAGAAGGTAGTACTGTATTTAAAGATGATGTTTTAAAGATAAATGTAAATGAGGATGTAAGCGATGGCGAATTCAAAAAGTTTTTATTTTTGGCTATGGCTATGTATATCGGTCTCCCTATCCTTTTCTAGTAAAGCTGTAGACTGTTCAACAGATACAGTTGGACTTTGTACTCCTACTATTGAAGAGATAATAGATGAAACAATTACAGAAACTATTGAGTATGAAGCAGATGGATATACTGTAACAACGACAACAGAAACGACAACAACAACAAATACAGTTACTAACGTAGACTCAGGAGATTTGTTAGATGGTGATAATGGTTTTGTACAGCCTAGATATGAGGGTGATATGGACCAGGATTTTGGGGGTCAAGGGCCTGCAACTATGCCATCAGGTAGTGGCTGTTACAATCTAGGTACAGATAAGTGTGCACAAATTACAGGCTCAGGCAATAGCATAAGCACAATGGGCGTGGAGGGAATGGGAACGACCTTTGTCAATACAGTCGATATATCTTCTCTTGATATAGAAAATGGAGGAAGAACTAATTACACAATCAAAGTAGATAAAAGAGATGCGCAAGATCGTATCTACATGCATATTACAGGTAAGAACGGAAACACCAATGTATTTAGTGGTACAGATATATTATCAGAGTCAGGTGTAGCCAGTGGCTATCAAGAATACGAAAATGGTTTTGATTTTGCAGGTACAATAACAACGTTGGTAATCGAAATTGGTGGGCGTGATATCAATATGGCAATCGGCCCGCTCTTTGATGATATTACCATAAACGTGCTTTACAATGTAATATCTACAATCGTGCAAGAATCTATTACAAGTGTAGAAATGTGGGTTGCTTACGGAGGTAGTACAGAAACAGAAGTAATAGATATTGTAGAAAATATTATTGATCATAATGATTTTAATGAACAGCCAAACGGAGAAATAGAAATAGAGCCAATACAAGAACCAGATACAGAAGTTTCCTATGAAATGGTTGAAATAGAAATGGAGATGGAAATGCCTGTTATGGAAATAGAAATACCAGAAATGGAAATACCAGAGATGGAAATGGCAAGTGTTGAGACAGAGATTGAAATGGAGATGGAGATGGAGATGGAGATGGAAATGCCTGAGCCAGAAGTTGAAGTAGAAACACAACCAGAACCAGAAGTAAACGAACCAGAACCTGAGCCAGAACCAGAAGTTTCTGAGCCAGAACAAGAGGAGGTAAAAAATGAACCTACTGAAGAAGATACTGAGGAAACTGAAACTACTACGAAAGACGAGCCTGAGCAGGAAGAAAGCCCATCAGAGGTTGCTAAAAATGAAGATAGCGAAGAAGATATGGAAGAAACAGAAGATAAGGATCAAGACGAGGTAAAAAAAGAAGAGAATAAAAAAGAAGTCGCAGCTAAAAAAATATTAAAGAAGATGGGTGATAAGGGTAGATATGATTCTGCAAATCAGTTAAAAACATTAATAGTCATGCAAGTGTTAGGAAACTCAAAATCATTTTTTGAATCACAACAACAACTAACTGATATTGATGGATTTTTTACAGACACTGAAATACCTGATGCTGAACTGACAACTAATAACATAGCGCAATACTTTCTATTCGCAGGAAGTGATGGACTTATGGATGAAATAATAATGCAACAATGGCAGAAATAAATATAGGTGGCATAACTTTTAAAGGTGGAAAAATGCTCGCAGTGATACTAGCATTAAGTAGTACTGTTGGTGTTTTGTATGGCGGTTTTGAGGCTTACAAAAAATTTCAAGATATGTCTGCGCAGATTGAGTCTTATGTAGCCCCGGATCTTTCAGAGTTTGATAAAACTATTGCTTTGACTAAAGAAGAAATGCAAAGCAAGACAGAGCTAATACAAACAGAAGTTGAAATGATAATGCAAGAAATGGAAATGATGATGTCGGAAATCCGTTTAGTTTCTGATGTGGCAAACGAGTTAAAAAATGATCTTCGTCAAGATGTAAGACGTGTTGAGAAAATTGTTAATGATGTAGAGCAACAAGTAAAAGAAGACTCTAGAGATAATGCAACAGATTTAAAAATTGCAATAGATACTATGGAAGATGATATGAAAGATTTAAAAGATAAGTTAGAAGAAAAAATGACAGAACTACAAGAGAGTATAGATAAGCAAATAAAAACTACTCTTGCTAATCCTTTATCAGGAATTAAGTAATGAAAATATCTGATAACACAGCGATTAGTATGCCTATGAGAAACCTGATTGGGTTGATTGCAGCCATAGGAATTGGTATATTCGCCTACAGTGATTTAACTCAAAGGTTGACCCAACTTGAGACCGCAAGACAATTAATGGAAGCTGATTTGTTAAAAAAAGCTGAGCAGACCCCCGTAAATCAGGAGCTCTACATGTTAATCGAGTTTCTAGCAGGGCAGAATGAGGTTATGGAAAAAGAAGTGCAGTCTATTGAAAGTAATAATATAAACATTGATTTTTTAAAAACTCAATTAGAAAAAATGCAAACAGACGTAGAAAACTTAAAAGACAAAGTGAGGCAAAATGGCGGTGGTTGAGACAGTATTCGCAATGATGATGATAGTGAACGGATCCATGGATGGGTTCATGAAGACAGATGGTCTATCTCACTGCCTCAAAGTTAAAAGAGAAAGTGAGCGCAACTTATCGGATAGCAGATCAAATGTTATTCGTTATGAATGTGGTCAAGTAGTGGCAGAACTAGAGCCAGATTTAGAAGGCGTGCTTAAAATAAAAAAGATTGTAGAACGTAAGTAATGGCTGTTAAACTACCAAATAACCAATACTTTACACCTGTTAAAAAAAGAACTAGTATAGGTAATTCTTCACGCAGTAGGCCGAAGAATAAAAATAAACGACGTCAACACGTTAAATATAGAGGTCAAGGTCATGGGTAAATTGTGTCCAAAGGGAAAAGCTGCAGCTAAAAGAAAGTTCAAAGTATATCCTAGTGCATATGCTAACATGTACGCAAGCGCTGTTTGTTCAGGTAAAGTAACACCAGGTGGAAAGAAAAAGAAAAAAGCTGGGGGTGGTATGATTAATAAAATTTCACAACAACGAAAAAAAATTTCTAACTTTAATCAAGGTGGAATTGCAAAAGGTTGTGGTGGAGTTATGGAAAACAGACGTAAGGTAACCGCTATCACATAATGGCTAAAAAAGGATTAAGAGCATGGGTCAAAGAGAAGTGGGTAGATATTGGAGCCCCGAAGAAAGACGGAAAATATCAACCTTGTGGAAGGTCAAAGGGGAGCAAAAGAAAGTATCCGAAATGCGTTCCACTTGCAAAAGCCACACGGATGACAAAGTCGCAAAAGGCGAGTGCTGTCAAACGAAAAAGAGCTGCAGGTAATCCAGGTGGTAAACCTACAAATGTAAAAACATTTGTTAAAAAAGCAGGAGGCGGAATAGCTGTTAGGGGAATGAATTTTATTGGTGTTAGATAATGCCTAAAAAAAGAGATCCAAAAAAAGGCACAGGCAAAAAACCAAAAGGTAGTGGCCGTAGATTATATACCGATGAAAATCCAAAAGATACTGTATCAATAAAATTTGCTACTCCAGCAGATGCAAGATCAACAGTTGCAAAAGTTAAAAGAATAAATAAACCCTATGCAAGAAAAATTCAAATACTGACAGTTGGTGAACAAAGAGCAAAGGTTATGAATAAATCCAAAGTGGCAAGTATTTTTAAGAAAGGGAAAGATGCCGTTAGAAAAAGAAATAAGAAAAGACGTACGTAAGTGGTCACAAGAGTTTTTAGAAATACCTAATAAACATTTAGGTGGAATGCCTGCTTGTCCATTTGCTAAAAAAACATGGAAAGATAACAAGGTAGTTATTGAAGTAAAAAGAAAATTTAAACAGTACAAGGCAGAATTAAACGTTCATTTACAACAACTAGATTTAAATATTCATGAGATATTGATCTTTTGTGATCCTTACTTTAATTATTCATTAGAGCAATTTCAGGACATAATAGATGACTACAATGATTGGTATAATAAAAAGGATATATTTTTTATGGGTTTTCATCCCCTCAATCCAGCGAACGAGGAAGAACAAGAGTTTTTGGTCACTCCAAATGGGGACACCCCTATTGTAGAAAGTGACTTAGAATATTCTATGTTGTTAGCACAAAAGTTCTCGCAATTACAAGAAGCTTCTGATAAATTACACAGAATTGGTTATTATAAGAAATGGCCAACCGGGTACTATCAAGACGTTGTAGTATCTAGACAAAAAACCTATAAACGAATATTCGGAGGTAACGATGAAAAAGAAACAAGTACTTAAAAAACGTGGTGGCGGAATGGCTCCAGAAATGAAAATGGGCGGAGGCATGATGGGTGCTAAAAAAAAGCAAGCCATGAAAAAAGGTGGTAAAGTCATGAAGGGCAAGAAGAAAAAAGTCATGAAGGGCAAGAAGAAAAAAGTCGGCAAGAAGAAAAAATAGATGCCAACTTATGCTACAACAGCAGATTTTGATTTATCTATAGATGATATAGCAGAAGAAGCTTTTGAACGTTGCGGTCTACAAACTCGTAGTGGATACGATATAAAGACCGCTAGGCGTTCTATAAATCTTATGTTAGCTGAATGGGCTAACAGAGGATTAAATCTTTGGACAATTCAAAAACAAGAAAAAACTTTACCCGCTACAACAACAGAATTATCAGGTACAAGTTTATTTGGTTCAGGAGCTAATTCAGCTCAACAAATTATAGATATCACTGATGTAGTAATTCGTGATTCAAGTAACAATGAATTTTCAACAACATCAATTAGTCGTTCTACATATTTAAATTATACTGTTAAAACAACCAGCGGAAGACCAAGTCAATACTACTTTGAGCGTACGATAAACCCAAAGCTATTTCTATATCCTGCAGCCGATACAACGTACACTCTAGTATATTATGCTCTTGTTCGGATGAAGGATTCAGGCGCTTACACAAATAATGCTGAGATTCCTTTTCGATTTCTTCCATGTTTAACTGCTGGTTTAGCTTATTACATAGCAATGAAAAAAGCACCAGACAGAATTCAATTATTAAAACAAATTTATGAAGATGAGTTTCAAAGAGCCGCAGCTCAAGACGGTGAAAGAACAAGTTTATTCCTAACACCTAAAACTTATTTACCTGGAGTTTAATAATGGGCAAATATGCGTCTGGTAAATTTGCAAAAAGAATATCAGATAGATCTGGTATGGCTTTTCCTTATAATGAAATGGTTCAAGAATGGAATGGTTCTTGGGTTCACATTAGTGAGTTTGAACCAAAACAACCTCAATTAGAACCTTTACCAATTGTAACAGATCCTCAATCTTTACAGTATGCTAGATCTCAAGTAGCTAATTCAAGAGTTTTTGTTGGTGGTGCGTTAGGTCCTATCAATGCAGGAAGAACTGTAGCTAGACCAGCTACGGGAGATGATGCTTCTTATGATAGCACTGGTTTTGGATTACAAGTAAATGAATTTCAAACATTAGATATGCCAGTTACTAATTTTTATGCAAATGGAGTGTCTTATGCTTCCACTCAAAAAAGCATGATGCCTTTGAGTCTACAACAACCAAATAAACCAACACAGTTGAATTCTGCCGTAGGTAATGTTACAGTGAGCACGTCATGACCGATTATTCCGATTTAACAGATAACGTAAGAAACTATACAGAAACAAGCACAAATGTTCTTTCTAATACTGTCATTCAACCTTTTATAGAATCAGTTGAAGATAGGATTAGAAGAACAGTAGATTTAAATTACTACAGAAAATATGATACTGCTACGTTGACAGTAAACAATCCTTTTTTACCACTTCCCTCTGATTGGGAAGCAACAAGATATATTCAATTAATAGACAGTAATGATGATAGAACTTTCTTGATACAGAAAGATATTTCGTTTATGACTGAATACGCACCAGATAGAACATCTGCAGGTGCTGGAACGCCTAAATATTATGCTGACTGGGACCAAGATACACACTATCTAGCGCCAACTCCGAACGCTGCATTAACTGTAGAGCTCGCATACACGTACAAGCCTGATGGTTTATCAAGTACACAAACATCTACTTGGTTAAGTCAAAATGCTCCGAACGTGCTGTTGTATGGTTGTATTTTAGAAGCACTTGGATACTTGAAAGGTCCAGCGGATATGATACAATACTACGATAAAATGTATAATCAGTCTGTACAATCTTTAGCCACATATGAGATGGGGCGTGATCGTAGAGACGAATTTCGGGACGGCGTTATTCGTATCCCTCTCGAATCAAGGAACCCATAGGAGATTATTATGGCAATTACTCAAGCTGTATGTAACAGTTTTAAAGTGGAGATCCTGAAAGGCCTACACAATTTTACGGCAACGACAGGGAACGCTTTTAAACTAGCACTATACGATAACGAAGCGACTTTAAGCAAATCAACAACTGCATTTCAACAAACTGATGAAGTAGCAAACTCAGGAACTTATTCTGAAGGTGGTGGAGCATTAACATCTGTTACTCCTGCATTATCTACAGACACTGCTGTTTGTGACTTTAGTGATATTTCATTTACAAGTGCAACTATTTCAGCACAAGCTGCTGTTATTTATAATAGTTCAACTGTATCTGGCTTAACAACAAATGCATCTGTTTGCGTTTTAGATTTTGGTGCGGTTAAAACTTCAACTTCAGGAACATTTACAATTACGTTCCCTGCTGCTGAAGCAACTGCTGCAATTTTAAGAATAGCATAAGGAGATAATTTATGGCCTCCCTCCAAGGATGGGGCCGACAAACCTGGAATTCGGGTGCATGGAATACTTTTGCGCCCGTTGACGCAACAGGTAATGGCCTCACGTCATCTCTAGGTTCTCTAACGCTTACGGGCGATTGTAACATTACACTTACTGGTGTAGGAACTACTTCTACTTTAGGCACTGCTGCAGGTACAGGTGGTCAAACTTTAACGGCAGGTGGTCAACAGATAACATCCTCTCTTGGAACAGAAACTGTAACAGGATCTTCAACTCATACTGTAACAGGATTAGGAACTACTTTATCAGTTGGTGATGAAACTGCTACAGGTGTACCTCAATCGGGCTGGAACCGTGGAGCTAATGCAGATACAGGTGAAGAAATAGGATGGGGTGACAATCTTTGGAATATTCTTGAATCTTCATATTCTTTAACAGGAGTTCAAGGAACATCTACAACTGGCACAGCCACAGGCACGGCTGACTTTAATATAACAGTAACTGGATTAGGTTTAACCTCTTCCCTTGGCACTGTAGGAACTTCTGCTCTGGCAACAGGAGTTCAAGCAACATCATCTATAGGAACATTCTCTATATCAGGAGATTCACAACTAACTGTTGTAGCTGCAAGTGAACCAGAAATGGATGCACTTGTAGGCACCGCCATTGTTGAAATTGGTAAAACAGCTTTCCCTTCAGGAAATGTTATTACATCAAGTCTTGGTACAGAGGTTGTATCAGGCGATGCAAATGTATCACCATCTGGAATAGCTTTAACAAGTACTTTAGGAACTGAAGTTCCTGTAATAGATGTAAATGTTATTGGTGTAGGAGGATTTGTTACAAAAACTGTAACTGTCGTAAGCACGTCTAGTGGAAATAAATATGTTATTGATGGTATTCAACAGGATACATTAGAGCTAGCAGAGGGAAATACTTACAGGTTTGATCAATCTGATGCAAGTAATGATGGACATCCATTTAGATTTAGTGAGACACCGAACGGCACGCATGGAGGAGGCTCTGCTTATACAACTGGTGTAACAACAAATGGAACTCCAGGTAATGCAGGAGCTTATACTCAAATAACGGTAGCTTCTAGTGCACCGACACTATATTATTATTGTACAGTTCACTCTGGAATGGGAGGCACAGCAAACACTCCTGCTCAAGATGCAAATCAATTTACAGCGAACGGATTAACCAGTTCTGTTGGGAATGTAACAACAGCGGCTAATGCGGGAGTAAGTGCAACAGGAAATGCATTAACTCTTTCTTTAGGTGAAGAAACACAGGAAACAAGCTACGAAGCACCTAGTGTTTCTCTTACGTCTTCTCTTGGATCTTTAACCATAACAGGAACTTCTACTTTGACACTTACTGGCGTTTCTGTTACAAGTAGCACTGGAACTCTAGGAGGCACTTTTTGGAGCCAGGTAGATGATTCTAACTCGGATATAAGCTGGACGGAAGTCCATAAAGCCGCATAAAAGTTTTGACAAACTTTAATTTAAATATTACAAATTATATAGGAGATTAAATGAGTTCAACATATTCAACAAGTTTGAGAATAGAGCTTCAAGCTTCAGGAGCAAATTCTGGTACTTGGGGAACTATTACGAACAATAACTTTTCACAATCTTTAGAGTTTTCTATCGCTGGTGTAACTAATGTTGCGTGTGGTGATGCTGCTGTAACAACACTAACAAACGCTGACGGACCACAATCACAAGCAAATAACCAAGCAAGAAATGCTCATATAAGACTTACAGGTGCACATGGTGCAGTAAGAATAGCTCAATTCCCAGCTACACAAAAAGTTTATTTAATTACTAACGCTACAACAGATTCAGGATCTTCAGGTCCTTATGCAATGACTTGCAGACTAGGAGCTTCAGGTAACACACTTTCAATAGCTAACGGCACAACTCGTCTTGTTTCTACAGATGGTACAAACTGGTTCGATGTTTTTTCTTTAGCTGGTTCAATAGACCTACAAGGTCAAGAATTAATAATGGATGCGGATGCAGATACAAGTTTAACCGCTGATACAGATGACCAAATAGATATTAAAATTGCAAACATTGACGTTGCAAATGTTACTACAGCTAACTCAGGTGATTTAGTAATTACTAATGCCGTTCAAGATAAAGATATAACTTTTAAAGGTGATGATGGTGGAGGAGCAATTACTGCTTTATCATTAGATATGTCTGATGCAGGTAAAGCTACCTTTAATGGTGTAGTAAATGCTGATGCAGGTTTTACAGCTGATAACATAACAATTGACGGCACAGAGATTGATTTATCATCTGGTGATTTAACATTAGATGTCGCTGGTGATATTATTTTAGATGCTAACGGAGGCGACATTAAATTTAATGATGACGGCACTGCTATTGCAGAATTTACAAACTCATCAACAGACTTTGTAATTAAATCAGTAACAAACGATAAAGACATAATTTTTAAAGGTGTTGATAACACTGCAGCAATTACTGCTTTAACTCTTGATATGTCAGGTGCTGGTGCAGCAACTTTTAATAATGATGTAACAGCTTTCTCTGATAAAAGACTTAAAACAGATATAAAAAATATTGATAATGCGTTATCTAAAGTAATGAAAATGCAAGGTGTTTACTATAAAAGAAATGATATAGACGATGCTAAAGAACAAGTCGGTGTTTTAGCTCAAGATATGGAAGAAGTTTTACCTCAAGTTGTATTAACAGCAGATGACGAAATTAAAACAAAATCCGTTGATTATGGAAAAATATGCGCTGTTTTAATAGAATCTATTAAAGAGCTTAAAGCAGAGATTGATCAGTTAAAAGGAAAATAAAATGGCAGTCCCTTCAAGCGGAGCAGTATCAATACAAGATCTTGTAGATGAGTTTGGAGGTTCTACTCCTCATTCTATAAGTGAATATTACAGAGGCGGAAGCCTTGTTCCAAATGTTTCTGCAAACAACAGTGTTCCTACATCAGGAGCAGTATCACTAACAGATTTTTATGGAGCGGTTGATGCTACTTTTATAGCTGCTTCAGGTGGTACAGAAACTACCAGTGGCGATTACAAAATTCATACATTTAATTCTAATGGAACATTCACTGTTAATTCTGTAGGTAATTCAGCAGGTTCTAACACCGTAGAATACTTAGTTGTAGCTGGTGGCGGAGGCGGTGGAAATAAGCAAAACGCTGGTGGCGGAGGCGGTGCGGGTGGTTATCGTACTGCAGCAAGTTTTAGTGTTTCTGCTCAAGGTTATTCTATTACTGTAGGTGGTGGAGGTTCAGGAACAAATACAAGAAATGTACCAGGAAGCACTGGAAGTAATTCTGTTTTTTCTAATATCACTTCTGCAGGCGGCGGTGGTGGAGGTTCAGGTTATGGAAATAATGATGGTAATGCAACTAACGGTGGTTCAGGCGGCGGCGGTTGGGCTATTGATGGTAATGCATACGGTAATACACCGGGTTCAGCATCTCCTGCAGGACAAGGAAACGCTGGTGGACCAGGAACCAATGTAAGTAATTTCGGACAAGGTGGAGGCGGCGGTGGCGCTGGCGAAGCTGGAAATACTGATGGTGGTGGTTACGGTGGAGATGGTTCATCATCTAATAATATTGAAGGAGATACTACAGCGAGAGCAGGTGGTGGTGGAGGCGGTAGAGATAATAGAGCCCCTTCTTTAAACGCTCCTGGTGGTGATGGTGGCGGTGGCCCTGGAGGCTACGGTTCAGCAGGCACAAATGGATCAACAAACACTGGCGGTGGCGGTGGCGGTGCATCACATAACTATAATAGTACATCTGCTTCTGGCGGTTCAGGTGTTGTTATAATTGCTTATAAGGTACAATAATGGCACACTACGCAAAATTAGATAAAGATAATATTGTTTTAGAAGTAAATGTTATTGATAACGATCAAGAAACATCTTTAGGTGAAGCTGGAATTGTATCTTGGCTTAATGCAAATTTTAATAATCAAGGAGTTCCTGGTGGTGTTACATGGAAAAAAACATCTTTTAACACAAGATCTGGAAAACATTATGAAAATGATGGTGTAACGGAATCATCTGATCAAAGCAAAGCACTAAGAAAAAATTATGCAGAAGCAGGTGGTACATATGATGCAGCTAGAGATGCATTTATTCCGCCAAAACCTTTTGCATCATGGGTTCTTAATGCAACTACATGTATTTATGAACCTCCTGTAACATATCCTGATGATGGTAAATATTACGTTTGGAATGAAGACACCACATCTTGGGATGAACTTACTTAAAAATAATTAAAAACAATAACTACTCTAGTTTTTGTATTTGAAGGTGTAGCATTTGTGTGTTTTAAATAAGTTGGAAAAATAACAAATTTATTTTCTACACTTTCTATTTTAGTTCCATCTTCAAACTTTGTATATCCGTTATTCGTGTTTAAATAATAAACAGCTGTAAAACTTTTTTTAAATTGTGGTTCAGAAAAATCCCAATGATAAGGAAGAATTTCATTTATAGTTTTTGTTTTAAGAGTTAAATTTGACTTTATTCTTATTAAAGCTCCCAAATTTAATTGTTTTTCTAATTTTCTTACAAACATGGGTTCAATGAATTGTGGATAAATTGAGCTGTTTGGTTTATTTAAATAATAAATGTTGTGAACAAATTGAAAGTTATCAGGGCTTTCTTTTTCCCCCACTTCATTACCAACTACTTGATCGTGATAAAACCAAGGAAACTCGTTGGACAGTACATGTGATTGAAGTTTTGTAAGTTCATCCTCTGATAAAAAATTGTCTATAATTCTAATATTTTTATTCATAATTATTTTTGGTAAAAGTCATACCACCCCGTGATTATTGTTTTTTCTTTTGTGCAAAATTGTCCTTTATGTGTAAAAGTCCAATCAGCTGGCCAAATTAAAATTTTTCCTTTTTCCGATTTAGAAATATAATCTTGATGTAAAAATTCTGTACCGCCTTCATCTTCAAGGTCATCACAGTACATCATCCATACTAAGTGACGATTTTTAATAGGACCAAAACTTGTAAGTCTTTCACAATGCCATTCGTAAAATCCTTTACTAGGTTTATAATTTTGAATATTAAATGTATTAATTGTAAAGGGATCTCCCTTATTACACCATGGATATTTTTGCATATATTCTTCTAAAACAACTTGTAATTCTTTTAATAAATCAGATACAACATCAATGTTTACTGACTTATCTAAAGTAAAACATATATCTGTACTGTCTTTAATATTTTTATCTTCGTTAAGTCCTTTTTCTATTTGATAACCTGCTCCTTTTCTATGGTAGTCAGGATTTTTATAAAAATAATCTTTTATTCTTTCTGGCAAAGTTTTATCTTTTACGAAATTAGAATAAATAAAATCAGGCATTAATTATTTCCATGGATAGCCTACTGTCCAGCTTACTAAACTATGTCTTGTTCCTTTAGTAATGGGTGTGACACGGTGGTGAATAAAGGATGGAAAAACAACAATAGATCCCTGTTCTTTTATTTGATCACATACTTTAATATTTGAACTTTCTTTAGTTAAATTTCTAAAATCAAATTCTAAATCTCCTCCTTCATAATCACTTGGTTTTGATAAGTTAATAATAGAGCTAAGCTTTCTAATTTTACCTTCAAAATTTGGGTGAACATCTTTAAAGGGAAAAGGTGTACTATCTTGATGCCAATCATAAAATTCATTTAAACCGTATTGAGTAAACTGCATAGGTTCTGTATGAGTATATTCAAAATTCCATGTTGTTCTTTTATTTGCTTCAGCAATTAATGGATGAATTATATCATAAATCCACTCATCAGAAAGAAAACAAACTTTAGATGTTCTCATTTTTTCTTCTAATTCTGTTTTTTGTGGTTGATCAGTTTTATCCTTATCAAGATAAACTGTTCCTTTCATTAAATCATTATTTACACCTAGCTTTATAATATCATTACATACTTTTTCAGAAATTTGCGCTGTAAAATAATAATAATGATCATCTAAAGTCATTGATCTAAAATTCCATTTTTAATATGGAGAGTATAATCACCAGGTCTATTTGGCATTAATATAGATTCATCCAATTTAACAAATATTTTTTTTGAAGTTTCGTTTTTTAATTCAACAGGCTCTTTAACATCTATGTTATAATGAAGAGTTTTTTTATCTGGCTGTTCACAAAAAATATCTATTTGTCCTTCCGAAATAAATGCTGAAGATTTACGTTCAATACAAATAGCTTTATTTTCGCCATAATGAACGCCGATATTTTTATAATTAGATGGTTGATATAAAAGAGTTTTTAGATAGTTTTTCATTCTTTTTTCTGCCTCTTTCATAACACGAAAAAACTGTCAAGAAAACAATTATAAAAAGATTGCTTGATATATTCTGTACACATGTTTAAATTAGATCTCACCCAAAAATTATAAATCAAGGAGATATTATGGAAAATCAAGAAGTATTGAAGGCTATAGCTACCCTTGCTGATAAGGTGAGTAGATACCACGAACGTTTATTAGCAGTAGAAAGAGACAATGAAAAATTACAAAAAGAATTATTAGAACACAAAAAAGGTCCACATATACATACTATTCAAGGTCAACCACATAACTCTGATACACAGGTTATAGTAACGGGTTTAGATTCTGATGTAGAGTGTGAGGCCTGTAGCGCTTAATTACTCAGGAGTTTCACCTAACATATCTGCTAAAGAAGGAGCAAATACTTTTACATCTCTTCTAATCTTTTCAGCAGTTGTAGAGGTCCCTGGGTTATCAACATCAGCTTGAGCTGCATCTTCTGATTCATATTCAGCACCTGTATCAGCGTGAGTAATTGTTGTTTCAGTTTTTACTTTATAATGAGGAATTCTTCTTCCATCACTTGTTGTAATATGTCCTAGTAATTCAGCAGGTTCAACTATCGGCATCGTCTTTTCTCCAATTTATGTTAAAACTGATGATAACTCTATCTTCATCAGAATTATTTGTTTGTACTTCATGTTGTAACCATGAAGGAAAAAAAATCAAGGAATTTTCAACAGGTTCCCATTGCACGCTGTGAGCGAGGTGTATAGAGGCTTTTTCTGTTTTTGGGGGTGATAGTACCTCCGACTGTGGTTTAGGCTCTAGAAACACAATATTTCCACACTTTTTAGGAGCTTTTAAATAAAATACACCAGATAAATAGTTATATGGGTGAGTATGCACATTGTTTCGTGATCTTGGTGGATTAATCATACCCCACATACCAGTCATCTCAGGATTGTAATCATCTTGTACATCCATGTGATTAAAACAATCTTTAGCATTTTTAAGAATGTCACCAACTAAAGGTCTAAATTTTTTTATGTCGTATATTTCATCGTGACTATGCCAACCACCTATGTTTGAACGAGGCATACCCATCTCATCTTTTTCTCGTAATTGATATATGTTATCAATAAGATGTTCGTGGCCTTTAAGTTGTAGTGAAAATACGGGAGTAATAAATAGGGAATGTAAGTTAATCAGAGTTGTCCTTTCGTGACCTCCATAAAACTTGCTATAATGTGCACCTGATTGGCAGCATTGGCTTGAACTTTAAGAACATCACTTTCTTGCAGAACTAGAGGTTGAGTCAATAATTCTGTTGTTGTATTTGTAGCAACACTCTTTGCTTTAAATAATTCAAAAGTTGCAGCGCCTCGGACAACTTCAACATCAACTAAAGTTGTTGAACCAGAGTCGTTACAAATTAAAAGAGATTTTACTACATCCGTAGTAGGCGGAACTGGTGGTGTCGCACCAGCGTTAGCCGTAGGAACTGTTATAATGGTTGTTAAATCTGTTGTGGTGACATCCACCATTGCGCTTTTAAATACATTAGCCAAGGAAAAAAGCCTCCGATTGTGATTCTTCTTTTAAATCTTGTTGGTAGTTTGTGTTAAGTAAAAGAATAATTTGATCTAGTAAAAGAATCATTTGATCAAATTGATTAGGACTATATTCTGGTGTTGCGTTTGGTAATCTTGTAATTGTTATTTTAGCCATTATCTTCTTCCGTCTGGTCTAAGTTGTAATTTAGTAGATCCAAGTCTCCAAGCTGTGTCATTAACTGTGTTAGTTTCATATTTAATTTTAACCGCTCTACCTCTACCTCTTACATCAATTTTCTCTGTTGTACTAGAAATAGAACCTGTTGTAGTTACATTAGCTGCAGATTGTGGATATTGTTCTAATGTTAAAGTGGCAGTCATTGTATTCGAAAGATTATCAAAGTCAGGAACTAATCTACTAACTGACATAAGCTCATCACCATCAGCGATCTCAACAGAACCTGTTGTTAAAAAAGCAGGTAAGGCTGTGCCATCTGCTTGATTATTACCTGACTCATGTTCGTAGACATACGAAGCTCCTGCCGTTAAACCAAGTATTGTAGAGTTGTTAGCAGATAAACTAGCGTCATATTCTGTAGCAATTGGCTGTTCATATACATAAGCACCAAGCCAAGTTGTTCTACCTAAACTTAATGTGTACCAAGTATTTTCTAAATAATTGTAAGCAACAGCTCTATCTATTTGTGTAGCATCTGCTGAGGGATAATACCAAATAATTTCATTAAAAGCTGCATTAAGACCACAAGCAATGTCAGCTCTATTTGTGTAACTTAAATCATCAAATACATAATCTTGTACGGAACATGGCATTTTTTTAACAACACCATCATACATATAAAAAGAATCATCGGACATCCAATATGCTCTACCATTAACTTCTATAGCTGCATGCTGTGCTATTAACCCGCAGTTCGCACCGAGTTGTCTAAGACCAAAAGTAAAAGGTGTACCAACAAATTGAATACCGTGCATAGAAGTGTCGGTCCATACGAGTATTTGACCAGACGATTTAACAGCTCCTATAATTCTAGATCCATCCGATATACGTAATGAGCCTGCTTCGTTAGTAGACACAGGTGTATAATCAGTTGCATCTTCTCTATCAGAAAATCTAAATAATAAATCATCCTGTGTAGAAACATCACCTATTGTTGTCTCTGTTCCAAATATAAGTAAATGCCTTGTATCAGTTGAAACTAAACTAAATCTAGATGCAGTAGGAGCGTTAGATAGAGCAGTTGCTCTAACTCCAGTTCCACTTGAAGTATCCCAAATAAATGTTCCACCGTTTAAAACCGTTGCAATTAAATCTTCACCAAAATTATCTAAAGACCATTGACGAGCTGATAAAACAACACCTGAAGATGATCTTGGTGTGTTCCAAGTGCTAGTGTTCCAAGTTAAGGTTCCCCAACCATATCCATATGTAGATGTAGAAGGGCCTGTGGTTATTTGATATTTAGCGTTACCTGATCCTCCACCACCTGATGTAGAACCAGAAGCAGTGCTAGTATGTGTAACGGTGTAAGCACTTGCACTTGTCACTGATGTGACTTCAAACTCTTGATTCATATCTAAACCATCTATTGTTGAGAAAGAATCAAAGGTAACAAAATCACCAACTGCAGCTCCATGTGCAGCATCAGCCACTGACACTGTAGTTGTGCCATTTGTTGTAAAAGGATTTGTTAGAGCTTCCGTGTCACGTAGGGGTGTAATGTCATACAAGGCTCCCTCAGTGTAGATATATAATTTTCTATCAGTTCCTAAAGCTAAATATCTTATTCCGTCTAAACCAACCCAGCTGTGCGTATCACGAACTACACCCACAATAGTTTTATTAGGATTTGGTAAATATGACCAGCCTTTCCATCTTTCAGGCTTACCGTAGTGAAATCTAACAAAGTCGGAATCAACATATTTACGTTGATCTCCCGCTGAATAAGCAGTGTCTTGTTTATCTATGCCTGGTTGAAACTTTAAATCTACTAATTTCATGTCGGAGTATACTAAATTATTTATTGTTTTGTGGCAAGAATTGAGTGCCTACGTTGCCCTTGAATGAGTAATTACCCATGTGTGTCATACCGCTAACGATATCAGCATATATTTTACCACCTATTTTTTGCCATAAACGACAAAATGCATAATCTTCTGACAAATATCTTTTGGTATCAGGCTCTATCATTGTGTCAAAAAAAGCATAGTTCCAATCAGAGTTGTCGTGATATCCAAAGGTTTTGTCGTGAGGGTCTCCTAAATGTTGATCTGATTTAAATCTAAGATCAGGATATGCTAACGCCATCTTTTTAAATACGTTTCTTTTAATTAACATAAAACCTGTGGCGCCATCTAATACTTCAATAAAACCTTTTTTTACAATTATTTTTTTTGAATCTTTAACATTTAAATTATACTGCAACGACGCTGCATGAAGTTCGTCTTCCGATATATCTGGTTTTTCTTTTACTTTTCTTTTTACTTTAGTCCAATCAATAGTTTTACGAGGATAGACTCCTGTCACCACATCTTCATCTAAATCCAACATACGAAACACAGACTCAGGATCAAAAGCTAAATCAGCATCAATAAATAAAAGATGAGTATATTGTGGATCATCCATAAATAATTGCACTAATGTGTTACGAGCTCTTGTCACCAAAGACTCATTACCAATAGTTCCAAATTGTAATTCTACTTTTTTAGTAGCCGCTAAAGCTGTAAGTTGTAAACAGCTTTTAAAGTAATCGGCTGTTATCATCCCACCATAACAAGGAGTGCCAATAAAAATTTTAGTCATTTTCTTTATAAAAAATATTAAGTGTGTATCTTTTAGAGCTATCTCCAAATGATTGTAGATCTGAATGTGATATTTTTGAACCATTAAAAAACAAGCCTCTGTTTTCTATAAAACCTATATGTGAAGATAACTTCTCGTTATGTAAAAAACCTGTACCATTATTAAGCAAAGGTTCTCCTTTTACAAATAAAAGAAAGTTAGCAACATTACCTTTATCATCATCAATGTGAAATAAAGGTTCTTTATTATTCTCTCGTAAATGTGCACTCACGGATATTGGTTCAAGGTTTCTATGTGGAAAGAAATATTGTTTAATTAATTTTATTAATGGGTCATTATTAATACCTTTATCAAAAGTATGACGCATACCATACAATTGACCATTAGGATTTTTTACTTCTTGATACTCAAGGTTTGTGACTGTATCTTGAAGTGACTTTAACGTAGCTTCATCTAAAAAATCATCAACATACATGACAAATTTTGTTTTTTTATTGTGCTGCATAATCTACTTTTAAATACTCTATTTTCTTTAACCATCCTTTTGGTATGGCTATTGCGCCCCCACCTGTAATATCATCTTTATCTTTACTATAGGAACGCATAATAACTATTCTTTCCTCACCATTGTGAATCATCCACCCTACTTCTTGGCACACGGCTAAAGGTGCATTAATAACTTCTTTTATATCAAGCCAACCTGTTTCTGTATCACGAGCATCCAACCACGTCACACGAACCATTGGTACTTTGTCTATATTCATTCGTTAATAGGTTCTTTTCTTTTTAAATGTAAATTAAAAGAAACAGATCTTCTTTCTTCATTGGGTGTTCTAAATGGATAAACACCGTGAGATAACCAAGAAGGGAATAAATATATATCACCTACTTCAGGAGTTGCTTGATGTTTATGTCCACTAAACGTAGCAGCTTGACCAGAATGCCAAACAATATCACCGACACATGGATAGTGATCTTCTTTTGCGTATTCGTCTTTAAGACTAGGAGGCACTCGTAAATAGATAACACCTGACAATTCACCTTGATGTACATGAAAAGGATTAAAGTCTCCCGCCCACTGGCTCACGACCCACATAGATTCTACTACTAGCTGACCAACAAAAGTAGGTGAGATAGTATCACTAGCAGGAGGCATGGAAATATATTGATAAACTATTTTACCAAGAGCATCGACTACTTGACTAAAAGGTTTGCTTAAAAGCTCTTCATCTGGATAACGAACTTCTTGTTGAACATTACCAGCTAAGTGCATAGAATGATCATATTTCTCTGCTAGTTTTTTATTATTTAACAACTCTGTTGCTTTATCATCAAGAATTTTAATTAAGTTATCAGGTAGCTTACCTTGTAATATGGTTGGACCAAAAGGTCTGATGGCATGAAAATCTACTTTAGTTGACATGATATCCCTTTCATTCTTTTTAAATATCTATTGTCATATAGCAAATATTTGCCTATAAATATAGGATTAAATACTTTGGCTTAACTACAAGGGCAGCCTCCTTGCATTATACAACAATCATGATTTGCAAAAGGAGAACATGCTAAAGAAGATTTTTAAAGCTGCCAAAAAAGCAGCCCCCATTATCGGCGCAGGACTAGGTTTTTTATATGGTGGACCTATGTTGGGTTCAGCTATTGGTGGTGGTCTTGGTAGTCTAGTTGCAGGTAAGAGTCCAAAAGAAGCTCTTAAGTTTGCCGCACTATCTGGATTAGCAGGTGGAGCTCTTGGTAGATTTGGTGGTGTTCAAGCGGGTCAAGGATTAGGTGGATTGTTTGGTAGAACGGCTGCTACATCAACAGCAGTACCATCAAGTGTTCTTAATGCAGCTTCAGGTGGTAATAAACTTTTACTTAAAGATGCGATAATGAAGGGCGCAGTACAAAAACCAAGTGTTCTTGGATCAATAGCTAATTTTGCAAAAGCTAGACCTTTAACAACAGCAGGAACTATTGCAGGATTAACAGGGCTTCTTGCTTCTAAAGAAGAAGAAGAAGATAAACCAACAGTTGCTGAAGATGTATATGGCACCGTACCAGGCTTTACTAACATAGGTGATGCACCCATGGGTGGAGTTAATTTAATTCCTTTTTCCCAGTATGGACCTAACTTAACACAAAGAGCAATGGGCGGAGAAATAAATGGTTTAAAAACTTTAGGTTTAAGACAAGGTGGTTTTCCTCGTAAGAACGGTAAGATCGCTGGACCGGGAACCGAAACTAGTGATGATATACCAGCAATGTTAAGTGATGGTGAATTTGTTATTAATTCAAGAACTGTAAGAGGACTTGGCAAAGCAATGGGTGGTAAAGGTAAACAAGATACTAGAGACAGAGGATCAAAATTCCTCTATAGTTTACAAAATAAATACGGAGGCAAAAGATAATGGTTGATGAAGTAATACAACGACAGCAGCAAGCTCCTTTTATTGAAAAAAGATCTGAGCAATTACTTGCATCTGTATTTGGCGATCCAAATGCTGTAAAGAAAGAAGGCGAAACAGAAGAAGCTTTTCAATTACGTAAATTAGGTAGAGCAGGTATTGCTCAACAAATACCAGGATTTCAATTTGCAGGATTTACTCCAGAACAACAACAAGCTTTTGGTTTAGCAAGTCAAAATATAGGTTCTTATGCACCATCTTTACAACAAGCGATGGGTAGCACTGGTCTTGCAGGCGGTGCTTTAACAGGCGGTATTGCTCAAGCACTTGGTGCAACACAAGCATATGATCCAAAGTCAGCGCAAGCGTTTATGGATCCATATCAACAACAAGTTACAGATCAAGCCTTAGCTGAATATGATAGACAAGCACAGATTGCTCAATCAGGTTTAGCTTCTCAAGCACAAAAGGTAGGTGCTTTTGGAGGCTCACGTATGGGCGTTCAAGAAGCAGAGCTTGGTAGAAATTTAGCCGATATTAAATCAAGAAGAATTTTTGAAGACTTATCACGTAACTATCAACAAGCACAAGGTGCTGCGATGGGTGCTCAAGAGTCACAACAAAGAAGACAATTACAAGCTGGTCAATTACTTGGTCAAGCAGGACAAGGCTTAGCTAGTTTAGGTAAAACTCAAGCTGGTCTTGGTGCACTTGGTCAACAACTTGGTCAAGCAGATATTCAATCACTACTAGGTGTAGGTGGTATGCAACAACAACTAGGTCAAGCACAAATGGAAGCTGCTAGACAACAACAACTTCAAGCACAACAAGAACCATTTAGAAGACTTGGTTTTGCTAGTGATATATTACGAGGCACTCCGAGTAGTAGTATCATGTATACTCAACAGCCATCTGTCAATCCATATGCACAAGCACTTGGTCTTGGTATTGCAGGCTTAGGAGCTATGGGTCAATTCGGTCAAGGCTTTGGTGGTTTATCAGAGGGTTTTGGTAATTTGTTTGGAGGTAATTAATGGTTTTACCAATCGCTTATGGTTTAGGTGCGTTAGCTTTAAGAGCTGCTCCATTTGCACTTAGAGCAGGAAAAGCTTTAATTAAACCTAGTAATATTAAAAATTATTTTGCTGGTACAGCAAGACCATTTCAAGGTGCACTTAACAAAGGAGCAACAAAAGGACTTGGTTATGCAGGAAGAACAAGACCAGGAATGTTTAAATATGGACCTTATGGTTCTAACCTTGCTTTTACATCTGCTGCTCCATTTGCAGGAATGGCTGGTTACGATTATTTAACTGGTGACGCTGAACAAAGTGTGGCTGACGGACAAAGAACAGTACCTAGTCCTGCAACTCCAGGTGGTCCTGCAGGTATGACAATAGAAGAAGGTGAAAAAGCAGGAATAATAAAAGATAAAAAAGAAAAACCCGACGACGCTAAAATGACAAGTGATCAAATTAAGTCTGGAGAACTAGATGACTTTATTAAAGAACGTATAGACTTGTTTGAGAAATACATTGGTGATGACACAAGAAAAAGAACAAAAACTGCAGGCTATAATGC
>Ga0208919_1000587_pt1 | contig 23876 bp, 39 predicted proteins | sample 4_EtaG_FD_184076 | JGI IMG/M metagenome (GOLD analysis project Ga0208919, IMG submission 184076) | Marine viral communities from the Subarctic Pacific Ocean - 4_ETSP_OMZ_AT15127 metaG (SPAdes) (version 3) | ecosystem: Environmental > Aquatic > Marine > Oceanic | place: Pacific Ocean | collected...
AACGAAACACAGAAGCCCTGGAAGAATTAGAGGCGTATAGAACCGCTAACCAGGCAGCCGTAGACGCGGTTAACGTACGCAGCCGCCTGATTGAACTAGGCATTAATTAAAACAGTGTCGCATCGCAAATAGGAATCAGTAAATTTAACAACAGTCAGTAACCGAACGCCGCCGGTTAGTAAGTGCTGATTGACAGGCCACAGCAGAACACCGCAAGGGCTAGTAACTGTTGGTTCGTAGACGTTTTGTAATCACGCAAACCGTTTACCAGCCAAGGGTTATTAGCCCTTTTTGCGTTGGTAAACCCAATGAGGGGTTCAGCAATGGACAATATCAAACAGCTAAACGAACAGCGGCAGCAATTGGCCGCCGAAATTAAAGACCTAGCCGAACGGCAAAACGAATGGTCAGTAGAAGACCGCGAAGTATGGGAGCGCGTTAACGCCGCATACGACGACAACCAGGGACAATTAGACGCTGAAAAGGAACGGCTAGAAGTTAGCGCCCGCGCTAACGAAGTAGCAGAAGCCAAAGACATTCAGCAGTTTAAAGCAGACCGCGAAACCCGCGAAATTAACCGCCCGGTTAACGAAGTGGAACGCCGCGCAGCCTTTTTGTGTTGGGCGCGTTTTCAACAGGGCCTAGACACCACAGAAGAACAGCGGCAAGCCGCTAAACGTTGCGGTGTTAACTGGCAGTCTAAACACTACGATATCGGCCTACCTGGTACACCAGCAGGCTATAGCGTACGCGGTTACGGCGCTGAGTACCGTGCGCAGGCCACGACTTCAGATTCCGTCGGTGGCGCGTTAATTCCCGAGGGCTTCAGCAACGAGCTAGAGCGCGCGTTACTAAGCTATGGCGGGCCGCGACGTGTAGCCCGAATTATTCGGACTAGCAGCGGTAATCCAATCCCGTGGCCGACCGTTAACGATTCGAGCAACAAAGGCCAGCTATTAAGTGAAAACGCAGCCATTAGCGAAACCGCAGTAACGTTCGGTAGTGAAACGCTAAATGCTTATAAGTATTCATCTGATAGCGTTTTGGTATCCGCCGAATTAATGCAGGATAGTTTTTTTGATCTATCCTCGGAAATCGGTTCTATGCTCGGCGAACGTTTGGGCCGCATTACTAGCGAACACTTCACAACCGGCACTGGTTCGTCACAGCCAGAAGGCGTTGTAGTTGGTTCGGTAGCTGGCGTTACAGCCGCAAGCGCAACAGCGATTGCAGCAGATGAACTGATCGAACTAGTTCATAGCGTCGACCCTGCCTACCGTGAGTCCGCGGGCTGGATGATGCACGATAACGTTATTCTGGCAATCAGAAAACTTAAAGACTCTGACGGTCAGTACCTATGGCAACCAGGACTACAAGCAAGCGAACCAGATCGCCTGCTAGGTAAGCCCGTTGTCGTTAACCAGGATATGGCCAGCAGCATTGCAACAACCGCTAAAACGGTTTTGTTTGGCGATTTTAGCCGGTTCATTATCCGCGACGTAGCAAACGTACGCCTTATGCGTCTTGACGAACGATACGCAGACTACGACCAAACAGGCTTTATCGCCTTTAGTCGTCACGACAGCGTAGTTTTAGACGCCGGTTCGAATCCCATTAAACACCTGGTACAGGCTTAATGTTAATTCGACTGTTAACCGGGATCGTTGGCGATCGTTTCAGTTACCGCGCAGGTGACGAAATCGAAGTACCCGACGACCTGGCCGAACGTTTGATCGCGAAGAAGCAGGCCGAAGCCGTCACCCGTAAGAAGGTGGCGGCTAAGGCCGTTTCTAAACCTGTTAAGAAAACGAAGAAGCGCAAATGAATTACGGCGTAAAACTTGTTACCGCCGCTACCGAGGAACCGGTAACGACCGCAGAAGCTAAAACGCATTTAGCCGTAGACGATAGCTACTACGATTCGTTTATAGGCGACCTGATAACCGCCGCCCGTAGCCAAATAGAAGACCTAACAAACCTACAAATGGTTACGGCTACCTACGATTTATACCTGGATAGATTCCCGGCTGGCCGCGAGGCGCTGAATATACCCAAAGGCCATTTACAAAGCGTAACGAGTATTACGTACGTAGATACCGCCGGGGCTAGTCAAACCCTGGCCGGATCCGATTACAGCGTCATAACTAGCCGTTCGGTAGGTTTTGTAGAGCCGGTCTACGATAAGACATGGCCGATAGCCCGCAAACAATCCGACGCGGTAACGGTTAGATTTGTTGCCGGTTATGGGGCCGCCGCAGATGTACCGCAGGGACTCAAACAGGCAATTTTACTACTGGTCGGCAGCATGTTCGAAAACCGCGAAGGCACCCAGGCAGGGCCAGCGGGCGTTGTGCCTGTAGCCGTTAAAAGTCTGGTTAACCAGTTTCAGTTAGGGGATTCCTATACATGGTATGGGCAGGACAACTAAGACGCCGCCTAACGCTAGAACAGCGGGCAACGACGGTAGACGACGCGGGCCAGGTAGATAACACCTGGACGACCGCTGACACGTTTAGCGGTTCCGTACTTGATAAGGGCGGGGCCGAAACGATAAAGGGCGACCAGGTAAGCGCCACCACTACAACGGTAGTTATTATGCGAACGCCGCGAAACAATACGACGCCAACGCCACAGATGCGGTTAACGTTCGACCATGACGGTAATACAAGAACGTTAAACATTGAATCGGTACAGCATCGCGACGCTAAACAGCGTGAACTCTGGTTGTATTGCAGCGAGGCCAGCTAATGCAGAAATCTGGGTTAGAGTTTAAAGGGCTAAAGGCGATGCAATCCCGGCTAGACAAGCTAGGCGGTAGCGTTAGGCGCGGGTTTGAACGGAAGCTAATTAGCAAGGCCGCGACTATTCAAATGCGGCACATACGAAAAGAAACCCCAAAGGGCAAAACGGGAAACCTTAAAAAGTCGATTAAACGAAAGCCTAGTAGTAAATGGGCTAGCGCTTCGAAGTTACGGGCCGCTGGCGTTATCGGCGTCGCGATCGGACACGAACGACCGCAAGGCGCACACAGTCACCTGGTAGCAGAAGGCCACCGCGCTTTTTACTGGTCGCGAAATGATAGCGGCGAGGTAGTACCAGGCAGCGACTATTTCCAAAAAGGCTTGGAAAAGGGCAACGCCCAGGTAAACGCCAGTATTAAACAAGAAGCGCGAACGATTTTAAATAAGGTCGTAGCCAAAGCAAAAAGCAAGAAAAGTAAAAAGTAAATGGGACATATAGGGCCAGGGGTACGCAGTAAACTTATAGCCGATTCCGACGTTTCGGCGCTGGTAGGTACACGCATTAGGCCCGACAAACTAGCACAAAAAGAAACGTTACCCGCCATTGTGTACAGCGAACTAAACACCGAACACGACCAGGGAATAGCCGGGCCTGTTGGTTCAAGGCTTACACGTTTGGCGGTAGGCTGTTTCGATGATTCACGGCTAGGCGCTAACGCCCTGGCCGAAAAAGTACGCCTAGCGATCGACGGGGAGGTCGGCACGTTTGGCAGCGAAACGGTAGACGCATGTGTACTAGAAGACAGCGACCAACAAGACATACAGCCAGACGACGGTAGCGACGTTGGGCAGTACGTAACCACCTTAGTGTTTTTAATCTCGCTACAGGAAACTACTTAAAAGGTAATAACGATGGCTCTAACAGGTAATGGCGCAAGCATATCAATTAGCGGTTTTACTGGTACGGTTCAAACGATCGCCGGTATTGAACACACGCGCGAAGTAATGGACGTAACCCCCCTGGACGCCGCCGACTTCGAAGAATTCGACCCGGCACCGCTACGCAATCCGGGCAGCGTTGACGTAGTTTACTTCTATGATTCCAGCAACGAAGCGCCACTAAGCGGCGCAGCAGGAACGGTAACAGTAACCTTCCCATTAAAAAGCGGGGAATCCACCGCCGCTACGCTATCCGGCACAGGCTTTTTGTCTCGCGCCGGAATCACGGAACTAAACAACACAGATAAAACGATGGGCGAAATTACCGTGCAGTGGGACGGCAAAACAGGCCCAGCATATACCGCCGGGAGCTAATTAAACGATGGCTAAAATCTCGATAGACGACCACCCCAACACAGACATTACAGACGTCAAGATTATCCGCGTAAATGGAATAGGCCCGGCTGCCTATTTCAACGTTGAAAACGCGACCGAATCTATCAGTATCGTAATGACGGTTGGCAATGAAATTATCGAGAAGATTAACCAGGCGGTTAGCGAGTACACCGGCAGTAAAAAGCGAAAAGTTACTAAACCCCCAAAGGACGAAACGAAGGTGCTAAACGATGACGACGACAACGACGGCGGGAACTAGAGAGCTACTACTAGGATTTACGAAACGCCGATACCGCGAAGAATGTATTGCGGGTATTAACTGGCGTTTGAAAAGTTTAACAGAAGGCGAAAAAGCGCGCTTCGAACAGTCATGCCTAAATAAAAAGGGCATGGTACGCGACGACGCGCGCCGCCGTTTGTTAATCCTGATGCTAGTAGACGACGACGGCGACCAGTTGTTATTGGATACAGACGTTAGGTTACTGGCCGAATTGGACGCGGCAGTAACACAACGCCTGTTTGAAGTAGCGATGGAGCATGCCGGATTCCAGCCGGATGACGTTGACGACATGGTGAAAAAAAACTCGCAGATAACCCGCGAAGACGATTCGCCTTTAAATTAGCGCTTGCGCTAGGTGAATGGGACGTGGACGGGCTGCTAGATACGATACCCGCCGAACTGTTTAGCGAGTGGTATTTATACGCCGCCTACTACGAACCGTTCGGCGACACCTGGTTACAAACCAGTTACATATGCAGCGTAGCTAGTAACATGCTGGCTACAAAGCAGAACGAATTATTAGACCTCGATACCTTCGTACCAAAAGTAATGGACGAAGTAACCAAGCCTAAAAACGAACTAGACGAAGGGCAGCTAGCCGCCCTCTACGGATAAAACAAAATGGCCGCAAATCTGGGAAGTATGGTAGCGAGTCTAACGGTGCAAACGCGCCCGTTTGACAGCGGACTAAAGCGCAGCGCGGGCCAGCTAAACAGGTTTGGTAACCATGTTAAAACGAATACCGCCAATCTTAAACGCATGGCCGGTACTGCGCTAAAAACCGTTGGCGCGTTTCTTGGTTTTAGGGCCGTTGTAAATATCTTCAACGAAGCACGCGCGGCGATCGACAAGGTAACTAAGGCGGCCCGTGGTTTAGGCATGAGCGCCCAAGCGCTCGAACAATGGCAGCACGCCGCAAGCCTGGCAGGGGTTAGCCAGGAAACAATGGTAAAAGCCTTTAACAAGCTACCGTTTGTTATCGGCCAGGCCCAGCAAGGTTTAGCAACCTACCAGCGGGCGTTTAAATTGCTGGGCCTAGATGCTAACCAGTTAGCTAACCTATCACCCGCGGAACAAATGAAAGAACTGGCCGCGGCAATCAGTCAAATACAAAACCCAACAGACCGCGCCGCGCTGGTTATGCAGTTATTTGGCTCCAGAATCGGGGCGGAACTAATACCGCTGTTAATGCAGACTACCGAAGAACTACAGGCGCAGTTTAACGAATGGGACGAACTCGCGGGCATTATTGGCGGCGTTGGCCGTAAGGCTGTAGAAGATTACAACGATTCGCTAACAAAATTAGACGCTATCTGGCAAGGTCTTAAACGAGCGCTAACCGTTACGCTCGCAACCGCACTAACGCCGATTGTAAACACGTTTATAGACTGGCGACGCGCGTTAAACGATCTAGACCCGCGGCTAGCCGCCATAATTACCGGCACCCTTAAATTTGTCGCCGCCATGACGGGGTTAATTGTAGCCTATCGCCTTTTTGCGCTAACGCTAAAAGCAGTTAACGTTCTATTAGACGCGCAACTGATTAAAAAGTTAGCGTTACTTGCAGTAGCTAACCCGTTTATGGCGGCGCTGGTCGGTTTTACCGGTCTATTTGTTTCTATCGGTCTGGCGATGGACGACGGCAAAAAAGCGGCTAAGGATCTAGGCAAGGAAATTGAAAACGAAACGCAAAAAATGTTATCCGCCATTGGAGCCGCTACACAATTAGCCGCAAAAATGGACTCGCTACGGGCCGCAGCCGAATCGCTAAAGCAAACCCTACGTACGCCTTTCGAAATATTCCGCGACGAACTAACCCAGTTAGTAGAGTTAAGCACCTGGATAGATGACCAGACGGGGTTACCGTTTATCGACACAGACACGTTTAACCGCGGGATAGCCGCCGCAGTAGATAAGCTGGCAAAGGCGTTAAACCTAGCACAGAAAATACGCGACGCACTTAAACCAGTCGCGGCGGTACGTCTGGGAACGATGGCGGAAGTTGAAGCCCGGCACGAATCCGAACGACAAGTAAAAGCCCAGGGACAGTACCAAAATCAGATACTAAAACTACGTCAAAAAGCGAACGGAATGTTAGCCCAGATCCAGGCGAACACCGCCGCCCAACCACCCATAGCGAACGTACAACCATAATGTCAGTAACAGAAGTAATTAAACAATACGGTGGCCGCCAGGCGAATTACGATTACCCTGGTAAGGCTAGTTACACGATGCGTTATATCGTCAAAACCGACGACGTTAACGACGGCATGGACGCCGTAATGCTATCTGACGAAATTCCATCGCCGGGCGATACCTGGGACATTGGGCACGACGACGACGCCACCAGCATCGCTAAAAAATTTAGTATTGAAGAACTCGAACAAAACCTATGGCAAGTAACGGTAACGTTTGGCGCGCGGGATAAAGATAATAAAAGCAATAACCCTAGCGGCGACTGGAGACTTGAAGGGCCAGAAATCGACGTTAGCACAACGAGCGTAAGCCGCCCCGCCGAATATGGCACGTATTGCGGTCAATTCCTCGTACAGGGCGGCGGTAACGCAATGCCGGTTATCATGGGGCCGCATAAAGGACAGGTAGCCCAGTTCGACGCCCGCGGGCCGATAACCCAGGACTTCGCGACGCCCGGCGGTAACTTTATAGCCGGTGGTATTAGTAACGCCATACCTATAACCAACAGTGCCTGGACACCGTTTGACCCGCCGCCAGAAGCAGAGTATAGCCGTTTATCTATTCGAATTACGCGTAACCATGCTGTTTACCCTACAGCCTTAATGGGCGCGTACCAGGACACGGTAAACGCCGCGCCGTTCTTTATTAATATCAACGGGTTTCAATTAATGGTACCGCGTTTTGTCGCCCGTTTAGTTGGCGTTAGTGGCAGCCGCCAGTTTGCCGAGGAATCGCCTTACTGGCGCGTATCGTATGAACTGCTACTAGACTTTTACACTACCTGGCGGGTACTGCTACTGGATCGCGGATACCAGGAAGCGAAAGAAGAAGAGGACGCGCAATCACTGCGCGATAGTGACGAGAACGGCGACCCTATACCGCTGGGTATGAACAAAGAAAAACACAACATCATAGACGATAAGGGCCTACCGTTAACCGCGCCTGTTTTAATGGACGGCCACGGCAAAGTAATGATGGGCGGTTCGACGCCCGTTTATCTCTGGTATGCGATTTACCAGGAAAGAGATTTTTCGCGATTACAGTTTCATAACCCCGGCCCTATTTTAGTAATGCCGAATTAAAGGAATAACACGCAATGGCTAATAAAACCTGGCTAGGAAACGGAACCGCAAGCAGCGCTAATTATGGCGACTGGTCACAGGCTGATAACTGGTCACCGTCTGGGGTTCCTGTTGCTAGCGATGATGTTAGGTTTACCGCGGAACATACCACCGCGGTAACCGGTGGCCTGAATCAATCCGCCGTAACCCTCGGCGATTTAATAATTGAAACAGGTTACAAAGGCAAAATTGGGACCAATACCGCCAGCCTACAAGTCGGCGTCGCTAGTTTCGAATACAGCGGCAGCGCCACCGCGGCGTTTATAGATTTAGGCAGTAGTGCCATAGGCCCGGTCATTCACAACACGGGCGCGGCGGGCGTCGGCCAGGTAGCGTTAGAGATCAAAGGCAGCGCATTTACTACCGTTACGGTTATGGGCGGTAACGTCGGGTTAGCGACGAAGCACGGCGACACAGCCAGCGCCACAAATGTACGCGTTATTAACGGTAGTATTGCTATTGGATCCGGGGCAACGGTAACCAATCTACACGTATTCCAGGGTACCGCCGTAACAGCCTCAGATATTACCGGCTGTAACTTACACGGCGGAACCGTAACGTTTAAAGAACAGGCAAACGCCACAACGTTAGATTTAGAGGGCGGCATTTGTAATTACGATGCTGAGGGAACCATAACAACGGCCAATTGTAACGGCGGCAAACTAAACGTTGGCGCGGGGCAAGCTAAAACGATTACAACGCTAAACATCGAACCCGGTGGCAGTATACGTTACTACCCTAGTAACCTAACAATTACAAATAATTCCGTATCGACTAACCCTATAGATATAACGACGAATAATGCCTGATGGTTACCTGGTTAGTCGCGATCTATTACGGCAGATTCAACGCGACCACAGCCGAATAAAATACGAACTAAAAACCGTTTCTGGCCAGGTTAGCAGATTGTCAACCGTTGCGCCCCTGCGCGATGAACAAATGCTAGCCCAGGCCCAGGCGGAAGTAGCAGCGATCGACAGCACCGAAAGTGAACCGTTAGTAACGTCGGGTACATTTAAAGTTTTGTTTTTAGATCGAAAAGACGAAAAGCTAAAACAGCTTAGTGATTACGAAGTCACAGCGTGGAATGTCACCGGCGACGATATTGAAAAGGATGCTTATGTAACGCTACAACGTAACAGCGTTACGGGTAAATGGGTTATTAACCCTAACAACCGGGCCGTTATTAGGTTTCGTTTAAAAGAGGATCCAAAGGCGTACAAACGGCCCGCAGATACCAGCACGCAGTACTGGTACGCCTCAGCGGATAAAATCACATTTACCTACGATCCAGACAACGACGACAGCACCGACAACGGGTTAACACTGGGGCCAACAGATGACGACGAAATCACAGATTCGGACGAAATCACAGTATACGACCCTTACGGTAAATTCCGTTTTGCCAAAGGGCCGCGAACACACCCGGACGGAAGCGACCTAAAAGGTAGTTACGGGTACGCCGAATTAATAAAAGGTGCCTGGCATATTATCGAATGTGAAACAGTCGCGAAGTTTATAAACTTCGCTATAGATAATACGGCGGGTTACACGCAGGCCGATAACGTCTGGAATATCGACTCGCTGTTTAATCCTATCGACGGTATCCACCCAGGCGATAGCATAACAACGGTTCTAAACTGGCAGGTTAACGCCCACGTTTCACCAGTTAGTTATCTGTTTGAAGGGGTCGACGGGGCCACAGGGTTAGCTCAGTTTCAAGACGATAACCTAAGCAGCGGCACGTACTACTACAAAATCATCCAGTTAGAAGTAGATTGCGGGGCCAGCTAATGCCAGCCCCGTACCCGTGGTGGTCTAAGAAATGGTGGTACCCGAATTGCTGCTGTAATGAATGTCTAATATTCCACGATGATTGCCGCGGCTATTATCCGTTGGTACCCGCAGTATGGTGGCATGAATACGAGCTACCCAGTAGCTCGCAACCCTGGAAAACTGACGTCTACGATACGTCGTCATCGTTTGGTGAAATTGGGTACGTTTGCGGCGACGGGTTTTTAATCTGTAAAACGGAAATAAGCGAGGCCCCCTATAACTGCGTCGTTGGCGCTAAATTCCTATGGGCCACAGCCACAGACACAGCTACCGCGCGAATGGTCGTAGATTACGTTGACGATGATAACTTCCATTACGTTGATATCGACCATGACGGTAGCCGTAGCGGTGATTCGATAGAGATACGTTTCTACGATCGCGCCGCGGGCGCTGATACACAGATAGGCAGCACCATTAGCGTAGATTCGAGCGAGCTAACCGGCTGGCCTAGTCTCTACGTTGTCGTCTGTAAAAGTACTACGGCGATGCAGCTAAATATATTTAGTGCGACTACACCCTACGCCGACGGCTGGCCGCCGTTCACAGATCAAACTACGTCGTTTTTCGCAGAAGCCCAAATAACAAACAAAGCCGGGAAACAGGCGGGCGTAGGCTTAAAGGGCGCGTACCTCGGATCCGGCGGAAGTCGTACAGATGACGATTACGGCATACGGCTGCAGGAATTCTGGTTAGAACGTACCGCCGATGAAAATAGTAACTGTGAAGCCTGCCAGCGGCTGTGCTGTAGCGATACGTTGCCTATAGAATTCGACGTTACGCTGGATGGTTTTGAGGATAGCAACCCCAGCACTACAGGCGGCGGTTTCTGTTTAGATTGTAGCGACGTAGACGACGTTTATACCGTTTCGCAGACCTGGGGCTGCTGTTGGGAGTTCGACGCGGGTTACTCTACGACGTTTTTCGAATGTGATTACGAACAATCCGGCGTAGAGTTTCAGGGTGCGCGATATACCACCGTTAGGTTATGCGTTTCCGAGGATTTAGCAACAAATAACGCTGTGTGGGAATTGCAGATATTAGAGATAGGACACAGTAACAAAAGAATAGCCTGGCAATATGATTCAGGCCAAACGTATCCCGCGGCGTGTGCGCTTGATGGCACCGAGAGTTGGACGGAAAGCCTAAATACAACAAACTGTAAAACAGACGCGGTAACGGTTAGTGTAGTGGTGGGTTAATGCACTGTATCTGGAATGAACACGACGGCGGCGTTATCTGCATTAATTGCGGACGGCTAAAGGCCCGGCCAACGCGCCGCAATTGCAAAGTTAAAAAGGGACTAGGCGACACAATCGCAAACGTTACTAAGGCCATCGGTTTAAAGCCCTGTGGCGGGTGCAATAAGCGAAGATCTAAAGTTAACAACCTGGCTCCAACCAGCGCATACAAGCACGCGCGGTATATAACCACTGCTGAATTAGCAGCCGCGGCGTTAAACCTGGCGGCTAAGATTCCAGCCGACGTAACGGGCGTTGTAGGTATTCCGCGGTCTGGCATGATTCCGGCAAGCGTTTTAGCGGCGCAACTACATGTACCCCTATTCAGCTACGCAAATGGTCACGTTGTGCATTGCGGACACGGCAACCGGTTTACCGAAAAGGTAAGCGCACTGGGCCGCCTGGTATTTGTCGACGATACGTTAATGATGGGTACCACACTAAAACACCACCGGCCCGAATCGCCGCATCTATGGGCCGTCGTATATCAAAACCCACACGCTAAAATTAGCGCGGACATATTCGGCCAGGAATTAGAGCCGCCGCACCTGCTCGAATGGAATCTATTTAATAGCCAGTTTTGTAACGACCTGGCTACCGACATGGACGGGGTGTTATGTCACGACATGCCCCGCGATGCAGACCTAACAGACGCCCGGCCCCTGCACCTACCGCGACGCACAGCCGTTAAAGCAATCATAACGGCGCGCTGTGAGCGCTGGCGGATGGTTACTAAAGCCTGGTTGTCGCATTATGGCGTTAAGTATGAAAAATTAATTATGGGGCAGTGGAAAACCGAAGCAGAACGCGACAGCAACCCGGCCCAGATTGCCCAGTATAAGGCCGACGCCATAACGCGTTTGGGCGTTAACTGGTTTACCGAATCCTGCCCAAGGCAGGCCCAAGATATCGCCGCCCTTAGCGGGGTCTGGACGATATGCCCGACTAACTCAAAGGTGTTTTAAAATGCGACGACGAAGGCGACCCAGGGATCCAGAGGCGCAGCCCTCGCCAATTTACGACCAGCCAGCGGTCGTTGATAAGCACGACGACAAGGCAGAAAAGAAGGACGATAAGCGCGAAGTTAAAACAGAAAAGAAGGACGATAAGCGCGAATATAAGATAACCAAAATAAACTCTAAGGCGCAGCTATTAGAAGCCAGGGCAGGGTGTTTCAAATGGGCGGCAATTCTCTTAGCAATTGCAGCCGGTGTATTTTTCTATCTAAAAGGTAAGTTACCAATATGAGCAAAAATGAAAACGCGAAACCCTGGTACAAGTCGAAAACAATCTGGGTTAATTTGTTCACCATCGTTACCACAGTGGGTACAGTTATCGTCGATGAAAACCTGTTATCTGATAACCCTAAAGTTATGGCGTATATAACGATTGCGGTTGCCGCGGCTAACATCGGATTACGCGCCGTAACGAGTCAGGCTATGTCGTTGTTCTGGGCTGGCGATAGTGTCGCCCTAGATAATGAAACGTAGATAATTGTCTGTTAAGCACCCGCACCGGGGTATAGTGTCCACCCGGTTTAACACCCCGGTTATTATGGCCGGGGTGTTATTTTTTGGGGGGGGTAGAATGGATAAGTACAGCGTGCATAGAAACTGCTGCACGTATAAAGTAGTTGCACCTGGCGGGGACGTGATATTTAAAACGGTATCCAAACACGCCGCCCTAGACCTGGCACACAGTTTAAACAGATCCCGTAAAGACCGACTAGAAGCAGAGGTAAACAGCGGTATGGCCTGGCCTATCGTCGTAGATTCACCTATAGCACCATGACAGATCAACAGATCCTAAGCGCGTTACGCGACGATGTTAACAAGCTATCGCAAAAAATAGAGGCGATGCACGCCGAACTAAAACCGGTTAGCCAGTTGTTTAGGGGAAACGGTAAGCCGTCACTAGAGGCCCGAATATTTCATGCTGAAAAGACACTCGACGCCCAGGTTAATAATACGCGCTGGGCGATGCGTTGGGCGCTTGGATCTGCTGCCACCGCTATAGCTACGGTTTTATGGTACATGATTACCGCAAACTAACGACAGTTACTAATTACGGTTACTAATTCAGCTATTTAGTAACCAAGGTAACCGGCCTAAAACCCTTAAATACTAGGGTTTTTAATTGAGGGTTACTAATTACGGTTACTAATTCAGCTATTTAGTAACCAAGGTAACCAGGGTAACCGGGTAGCTATTCTTTTAGCCCGCCAATATCTTTAAGCGCGGTAATCAGGTCGACCGGCTGGCCCTGGTCGGTCGCGTTTTCTTCCGGCCACAGATGAACCGGACGGCGCGCAAGACAATCGGTAACAGTGTCTATTATTTCGCGCCTGATGAAGCTCGGCATTGCTACTATCTGATGCGTAAGGCTAACAAACCGACTGCCCGACCGCTCATACTCGATGAGCTTGAATGCTTCTTCGAGTGATAGTCTTACAAAGGTTTCTGGCCCGTCTGTTCGGGTCACTTCGATAATATGTAGCATGGAGTCTCTATTGTCGTTGGTCGTGCTGTGTGCTGGTCGTGCTAACAGACGGTCTAACGAAGGTTTGAGTTAATCTAATACGCTGATTTAATTCTAACGGCGGGCCGGTTCGCGGGTAGTATTAAAAGCGCTACACCGCGGCCAGGTAGTAGCGATTCTATTACATTGATTTGCAGATGCAACAAAAAACTATACAGCCCCGTACCCGTTTAAACAGCCCGTTGGTTTACCCGTATTCCTTTTGCGTTTCTATGGCCTGGTTTAGCTGCATATCGGGGTGGTAGCGCCGCGTCATTTGCTGGGTAACATGGCCTAAAACTGCCTGGGCTGCTTCAATGCCGCCTTGTTCCACTAGCGTAGTATTACGGCGATAGCGCAGCAGATGCGGGAATATATCAGCGACGCCTACGCGTTTTGCTACGCGCTGCATCGACTGGCGGTAGGTATCAACGCTATAACGTTCGTTGGTGATTTTAGCGAGGCCGCCGGGCAACTGCTGATAAATGCTATCCCACGTTGGGGCCAGGTTTGCCGGTGGCTCATAGCCCACTAACTTAAACGTGGTGCTAAACTTCTTCTTCGTGCCAGTCTTTTCAATCACATAACCACGGTTCCTCAGATACTGTAACGCCCCGCCGTAGTGTTTCTTGATTCGCATAAGCTCATTACATTTAACCTCGCCCTTTTCAAGTCGGCGAAGAATCTTAGCGGCGACGTGTTTAGGATCTACCGTAAGACTCTTACGGTTATGGGCCTTAAGGCTCGTTAGCCATCGGTAGTAACTGGCGTTAGCCCTCGGGTTAAAAATATATTCATGGCCCCTATCGGGGCGCTGCTGCTCATAATCAAGTAGCGCCTGCACCGCTGTAGCCCCAAACACGATATTTAGCCGCCCTATTTTTTCTTCCGTTTTATGGCTGGGGGCGTAGATCCAGCAGCCGTCAGCCTCGTACCTGCTCTGGTCGATATCATTCCATTTAAGATCTACCAGGTTACCACTACGCATACCGGTGTTAAGCTGTACCGCTAGCATCGTTCGCAGCGTTGGCGGGGCAGCCTCTATGATTTGTTGCACCGATTCGGTGCTAGGCGTTGCGCGTTGCTGTTTGGTTTTTACGCCATCTACCTTACGCAGGCCTTTTACCATCCTTAGGTAGACGTAAACGTCCTTATGGCAAAGGTGATGGTTAGCACCCCAGCGGAAGATATCACGGATCAACCAAACCTTTTTAGCTATCGTCGCCTGGGCGTTACCGACTCGGTTCATAAGTCGATTCTGTATATCTTCTAGATCAGTTGTTTTAAATGTATCCGCAACCCGGTGGCCGTAAGGCGCTAGCTGTTGGCGTACCGTTTCGATAGCTTGCAGCGCGCGGGTATCACGTAGAGATGTAGCGCGGTCGGTGCTGTCCGGGTTACGCCTTCCCTTTTCGTGTTCTAGATAGGCGTCGACTAGTTCGTCGATTGTTACGCTCTGGTAACTATCAAACCTATCCTCGACGGCTGGCCGTCGCTCTACCGGCTGGCCGGATTCTTTCGCGTACCATTTTTCAAAGTCGTGCCACATTTCAGCAGACTTATACTCTCCGGCGAAGTACTTCGTTTTGCGTACCGGTTTGCCGTTAGCATTGCGTACTATTTCGCCGTCGTCGTTGGTAACCGTCCAGCGGACATAACCTTTACCTTTACCTTTATGTAATTGTGGCGCGGTGGGTAGTGGTGTACCGGTCATAATAATCTCCCTGAGTTGGCTGCTGTGGTGTACCGGGTACACCTAGCAGGCTGGTTAAAATCTGCCAGCGAAATTATATGACGCTAAAAAACGAGATAAAAGGGGGTATAGAGCTATAAAGAAGGGTTATGGCCTTATGAGCCTCGCGAGCTACCGGGCTGCTCCACCCCGCGATATGTAACGTTTACTCTTGTTTTTAAGTGTCAAATGCTTCCGTTGGCTATGTTAAGTAATGTTGTTTGTATCGGCATAGTTATACCTGAAAATGCAGTGTTTATAAACCCCGTGGTGTACCGTGGTGTACCGTGGTGTACCGCCCGTTCAATGGTACGTATAGACGCCCCCTAAGTATCCTTTGAAATCTTCAATTCAAACAGCGCCTGCTCTACGGCTGAGGCGAACACCTGCACACGTCTAACGGCTTCGGTAGTGTTAGCCATGTGGCTAACTTCAATCGTCTCAGCGCCCAAGTCGTTAGCCGTTTCTGCTAGCGCGCGGATCCCATCCGCGGCATGGGTCAACGTGTCGGCGATCGTCCCAAGTGCGCCAACCTTGATTTGCGTAAGGTTTTTCTGCGGCATGGCTATGTATAGATAAGTAGGTAAAGAGCGAATAGTAATAAATCAATATAGGGATTCAGAACATATACGCAACCGCTTATGTATTCATTTTGAAAAAATCAATTGCTGGATGATTGCATAACGCTGTAAAGCCCTTTATAAAACTATGCGTAAATTTCGCATGGAGGGTAAGAATGTTAAACGACACAACACAGCCAGCCGTTACGCTGGCGGACTTCGAACACGCGTTATCGATACAAGAGGTCGCAGACTCTCTAAGCCTGCATTACATGACGGTAAGCCGCTGGCTGCATAACGGCCAGTTAAAGGGCTACAAGGTCGGGCGTAAGTGGCATGTGCTACCAGTCGACCTGGACGCATTTCTAAACCAGGCGGGTAACGCTCATTAAACAAATTGCAAAAAGAGGGTAAGCGATGGACACAACCACAACAAACACATACCAGCTAGATTTATTCGTTTCGAATATCGCCGACGGATCTACAGCGGCCAGCCGCATTTACCGGCTAATGAGTAACCGCGGCTGGGTAGGCCCGGACGAAATAGAACGGGCCGCCCGCAGCGCAAAGGGCCGCCCGGTTCGTGACTATATGCGGCGGCTAAGAGACATACGCAACATGGGTTACAACGTCCAAAAGAGACGCGACCCAAACGACCCGCAGGGGTTCCAGTACCGTTTGATTAAATGAAAACGTGATCGCGTATGGCAAAACAGAAAAAGATTACGGACGCCGAACGCGAAGAAATCGAAAAACTACACCTACTCGGTTATAGCTACGGGAAAATAGGGCGGCACATTGGCAGAAGCAGCCAGGCCGTAATGCGGGTCATTAATGGCGAAAGCACGAACAAAACAGACAACCGTTACTGGAAGTGTCGGGAATGCGGAAATAAATACAGCGGCGCTCAGCGCCTCATCTGTAGAAAATGCGCAGGCCGTCGGGAATCTACAAAAAGAAACCGCGACCTCGCTAAATTGGCATGGCGTAAGTGGGTTAACGGCAGCCGTACTACTGGGTTACCTGGTATCGACACACCCGAAACTAAAAGGCTTTAACGTTTATATACCGTCGCCCGAAGGCGAAGAAATAAAAGTACCCGTCACTAACACAATAATGCAACATGCCATCAACTGGGATCAATCCGAATACCGCCGCGAGTGTTTACGAGCGGATCCCGAAACCGCCGAATAACGCCGACCAGTTAGAGCTGAAAAGATATTACAACGTTTTAATATATGCCGCCCGGTGGGAATGCGGGCAAGACATTTACACAGGACTAGCGTTAACAGACGGGCTACGCGAGTGGCAGGACACGATAGGAAGGAATCTAAAAAATGACGTTAAGTTTCAAACCGGTGCAACCAGAGAAGATCGCAGAAAGTCGGCTAAAGGTTTATCTATTCGGGGAGCCGAACACGGGGAAAACCTGGACAAGTCTAAAGCTGCCAAAGGTTCTATACCTGGACTACGAACAGGGGGCGACGAGGAAACACTACGCGCGGCGGTTAGAAGAAAACGGCGGGGCCTGGCTAGGAAGGGCAAGCGGACTAACAAACCTAACGACCCTGGTTAAGTGGCTCGAAGAACTCACCACCGAAAAGCACGATTACCAAAGCCTGGCGATAGATTCCATAACGGATCTTTACGCCGCTGAAATCCTGTACCAGGAAAAGAAGGTAGGTAACAGCTATAACGCCCACGTTGGGGCCGCCAAAAAGGTAGTTACCCGTTTGCTCGAATGGATCAACCGCGTTGATATGAACGTGTTTTTAATTGCGCACACGAAGCGTACGACAAAACAGGACGTGAACGGGCAGGACGTTACAACGTTTGTCCCCGACTGTTTCGAAAAGGTGGAATACGATATAGACCTATGTGTACAAACGTTTCAGCAGAACGGGCGTTTCTACGGCAAGGTCTATAAATCACGCCTTGAGGAATTCCCCATAGGCGACGTGTTCGACCTGGATTATGACGAAATCGCCGCGCGTTTAGAGATATCAGGCGCACCGGCCAAACCTGTACGACTGATAACTAAAACGCAGTTAGGCAACCTTCGTAAAAAGCTAGAGGCAGTCGAGAGTAACGAAGGCGAATACCTCGACCCGCTATTACAACGGGCTGGCGTCGATGAAATAGACCAGCTAACCAGCGACCAGGCTAAAAAGGCCATCGGCTGGTTAGAGATTAAAGAGGCAGAAAAGCAAACAGAAGAAGCCGTAGCCCCATTTTAAAAAGGATTTAAAAAATGGCGTTTGTATATGACCCAATTGAATTACGTAAAAACAGCATAGCGGCGGGTACATACCCGGTAACAATCACCGCGGCTGAGGAGAGCGAAAGCAATAACGGATCCAAAGCATTCGTTTTAGAAATGGAAATAGAAACCGAAACGGGCAAGGAAAATATAACGCGCTGGTTGTTTCTACCGCGAGATGGCGAGGACAAACGCTCGCACTATCTGTTAAACGAGCTATGTACCATTGCGGGCCACGATTACAGCAGCGGTAAAACAGCGGTAACCGACATTATTGGGGCTACTGGTTATGTAACGCTGGTCGAACGTACAAACGCCAGCGGCGATACGTTCACGAATCTAAAATGTTTTACCCCCCAGGAACCGGAAGCGGCTGACGGTAGCAAGCCAGACGCCGCGACCGGTTCCGATTTGCCGTTCTAGTTTCCGTCGCGGGCGGCCAGAAACAGCTAGCCTGTTTCGTGTAAAGCTGGTCGCCCGCCTTTTCTTTTAGGCCCGTCGATGTCGTACGAAGGTTACATAAAGTTATACCGCCGCTCTGTATTTAGTGACGTGTTTAACGATCCCTGCCTATGGCAGCTATGGAGCTATCTTTTACTAGAGGCAAATTTTGCGGCTGGTACATTATCTAGCGGGCGTACGTTGGCCCCTGGTCAGTTGATTACCAGCCGTCAAAAGCTAGCCGACCTGTTAGGGTGTAGCGAACACCAGGCCTACCGCCGTTTGCAACAGCTAAAAAGCCGCGGAAATATAAGCATGGCCGCCGTACCTGGTAAGGGCGGAACGCTAATAACTATACGTAACTGGCGGCGTTTTCAGGCTGAGGAGGGGCGCACAGCAAACCCCAAAAAAGCGCACAGCAAGGGGCCGAAAAGCGCACAGCAAAAAGGGACAACAGGCGCACAGCAGGAAATCAGCGAAAACCCCTATATATATAGAAGCGAAGAACCAGACGACGACAGCACGCGCACAGCAGAAAAGGACAGCACGCGCACAGCAAACGGCCAAAAAGCGCACAGCAAACCCCCAAAAAGCGCACACAGAATAAGAATAAACAATAAGAATAAAACAATAAGAATAGCCGGTATTGAAGTTTCGCTAGATATACCGTGGACGACAGGAACGGCGGTAGACGCGTTACAGGGCTGGATTGAGTACAAGGGCAAACGATACACCCGCCAGCAGGTAGAAGCCCTGATAGCTACATGGCAGCATCTAAGCGATAACGAAATAACAGCCGCGATTAATCACAGCATCGCCAGCGGCTACAAAGCGATTTACAACGCCCCAGCCGCCGCCCGGCCTTTACCCATTGAACGGGGGCGTGTCGAGTATTTTCAGACGCCCGCCTACACTCATCTTTACCGGCAGATCAGCGAAGTCAAAAAACAACTGACAGGGGCTACAGGTAAGAACCGCCAGAAGCTATTAGCCCAGCGCGAAGCCTTGGCAGAATCAATACAGCGGCTAGAAGAACGGCACAACAGAGGCGACGAATTAAACAGTGATTAAACCAAAGGTTAGAAAATGAAATTAAGACTTATAGACCCCAAAAGCAGTTTGCGTATGCGAGTGACCAGTAACAGCCCTACGTATCTCGCGACGATCCAGGTACTAGTAAACGTGTTGGGGCTGGAGCGCGTAGGCCTGGTTAAATTCTGGCGGCACGTAATCCGGCACGCCTTTAAATTCACGCAGCCGGAGCGCGAAGGCTTACAGCTAGCGAACCGGGCAGAATCCGTACTAGATGAAATCGCGAAAAACAACTAATGAGCGAACGCGACCCAACAAACCCCAGTTACTACACCAAAGGCATAGAGCCTATCGACTACGCAGACAGTCACGCGTTTAACCTGTACCAGCACAACGTACTTAAATACGTTACGCGGTACCGTGAGAAAAACGGCGTAGAGGATTTAAAGAAAGCCCGCTGGTATCTGGATCGACTGATTAAAAACGAAGGAATGGCACAGCATGACGGAAGCTAAAAACGTAGTTATAGAAATTAGCGATTACGCGGCACAGTTAACCGCGTACCGACTGGAAAACACCGTTGAGTTATTGCGGGAGTTAATCGAGTACACCGATAGCCAGGTGTTACAGGTAGTGATACAAACAGCGGCCCGAACGGTAGACACAGTGCGGGCAGACTTCGATAACTGGATTCACGAACCAGAGGGGTGTAGTTGATGATTGTAATACCTATAAGCCCAGAACCGCGTCATAAGCCTGAATTACTGGCAATGACAATAATAATACTAATGCCCATACCGCGGGTGCTGTTCCTCATGGCGTTTGTTTTTGTCGCATTCTCGGCCAACGTATTTAGGAGCATTTTCAGACGTGATAACAGTAGGTGAATTATTTGCCGGAATCGGTGGTATAGGTCTGGGTCTGGAGATGACCGGCGGGTTCGAGGTGAAATGGCAAGTTGAACGCGATCCATACGCTACACGGGTGTTAGAAAAGAATTGGCCTGATGTAAAACGGTGGGATGACGTTACGACATTTCCACCGACAGAATCTGACGTATGGAACGTTGACTTAATCGCCGGTGGGTTTCCGTGCCAGGACATATCTTTTGCTGGCAAGGGTGCAGGATTAAAAGGGGAAAGAAGTGGACTGTTTTACGAAGTTGTGCGAATTGCAGAGAGACTTAGACCGAGATACTTGCTACTGGAAAACGTCGCAGCGCTCGTTGTTCGGGGAATGGGCCACGTTCTCGGAGCGCTGGCCCAGGTCGGGTATGACTGTGAATGGCACTGCATACCGGCTGCCGCCCTTGGTGCCCCTCACAGACGTGACAGAGTATTCATTTTGGCCTACGCCGCGGGCGAGCGAATACAAGGACTGCGGGCCACTGGGCAGCAAGTCATATCGCCACATGTTAGCCCGTCGTTATCTCTGCGCGAAAGCTCAGGAAGCAGACAACATTTCTGGAAAGTTGAACCCGAATTGGGTCGAGTGGTTAATGGGGTTTCCATCGGGGTGGACAGAGCTAAACGAATCAAAGCATTAGGTAACGCGGTAGTTCCGCAAGTGGCGCAATTTATAGGCGAGCAAATTTTAAGGGTACATAATGGGCCGGATGTCACGAACCAAAGGTAAAGTAGGCGAACGGGAACTAAGCCGGGTACTTCGTAAACTGTACCCCCAACTGAAGGACCAAATTCGGCGCGGCCAGCAGTACAACGGGGCCGACGGTAGCGCGGACGTTATCGGGATCCCTGGTTTACATATCGAATGTAAACGCACCGAAAAACTAAACCTCTACAAAGCGTTAGATCAGGCGGAGGACGACTGCCCTAAAGACCAAATACCGGTAGTTGCGCATCGTCGCAATCTCCAGCCCTGGGTGTTAATATTACCGCTGGACAAATTAACAGAATTCGTACGGGTGCTGGCACAACAGGAAACCGGCGAATATGACAACGTTTAAACAGCAATACACTAGCCAAACAACCGCCGCGGCGTCGTCTGCTATTGAATGGGAAGGCGGGTTAGGCCATATGGTCGTAACGGGAACATTTGACGGCGCTACAGTCGCGTTACAAATTAGCCCGGACGATGGCAGTACCTGGCAGGACGTAGGCGGCGACGCCTCTATAACAGACGCGGGCGCGGTATCGTTTGAGATTAACCCCTGCCAACTGCGTTTAAATCTAACCAGCGCTGGCGGTAGTACCAGCGTTAACGGCTGGGTTACACGCGGCAGCGAAGGTAGCGCCAGAACATGACCCAATACGCCAGACCAGACGGGGACGTAAGCCGCAATTCTGAATGGACTACTAGTTTATTTGGAACAACGGATCTTTATAGCTTCATTGATGAAGATACGGCAGACGATACGGACTACATAAAGTTTAATTCTTCATGGAGCGAAAGTACGTCCAGCGTGCGCTTTAGTCTAAGCGATATTACAGAGCCAGCGGATTTATCTACGGTAAAGGTCGTCTTTCGCAGCAAAGCGTATCAGGCGTGGTTTACTGATATTACTGGTCGTGTGATGCTTTACGAGGGCAGTACTTCGATTGCTGAAAAAAATTACAGCAGCGCGAGTGCTTGGGGTGGGTCGTCATTCACAACAATTGACGACTTTACGCTTACCTCGACTGAAGCTGGCAACATAACCGATTGGTCTGATTTAGAAGTAAGATTCCGCAACAACGACAACGAAGGCACTGGCTCTTATATCTACATATCTCAGGCCTATCTTGAGGCCGGAGCCGCTGTGGGCGGTGGCGGTGGTGGCGGTGGTAATGTATCTGCATTAGCCAGGCCGTTAGCGTTTGCGACTGCTAAGCCTGTAGCCCGCCGGGTAAGTGACGCGCGCTAGTTGTCGCCCTTATCTACAGCCCCCATTAAAATAGACTCGGAACGAGAAAACCGGGTGCTATCCAAAGGGGGGTAACGATGGCAGATCGTAAGAAAACTAAACTGTGGTTCGTGTTTCTGTTTAGCGGTATTCTTTATTTTGTCTCTAACGCGTCGCTGCATTCGATCGCGATTTATAAGCAGTACCAGCAAGTTAAAATGCTTCAAAGCGCTACAAACCTAATGCGAATGCAGATGGAGCATTTTGAAAACTACGGGGTAGAGGATCCCTACGACCGTACGTTATGAGCTAGTGACTACCAATAAAAAGGGCGGGCTAGAGAATGAATCTAGCCCGCCTGAGTCTTAGCGTCGCTGGATGCTACGACGCTGGCCGCATTATATCAAACCGACCGACGGACAAAAACATTTAATTATGTCCGTCGGCGTTAACCTGAGCTAGTCACAGGTTAGAAACGAATTCGCATATAACCGGCTGTGTTTAGTTATTCGCCAGAAGTAGCCGCCCTGGGGCCTGGGGCCGCGGCCCTTGATGTGATGGTATCCGCTAAGGGCGTCGCCGGTGAAGTATTCATCTTTATAGGTTCCCAGGCGTACACAGTGAATGTCGCGCTCGGTGATATTCCGTTTAACGTTTAGTTCAGCTATACGCAGCGGCACTACTTCCTTCCAGTGAGTATGCCCGGCTAGATACACGTCGGCCCTGACCTGGGCCATATACTGCACCCAGTGATTAGTAGCCCTGGTCGCCTGGCTACCACCGCCAAACCCATGATGTAGATAGGCGTCTATGGCGTAACCCCAGTTGGCGTTTAACGTCACTCTTAGGAAGCTGGCATAACTGGCCGCCTGAGTAATGCCGCCGGATTGCCTCAGTCCGAAACAAAGGTTCTGGATTAGGTCTACTTCTTTACGATCTAGTACGCTCGTTTCGTGATTACCCTGGCCGACTATTGCCAGATGGTTTTTATACGGTAGCCACCATTCGATGGCCTCGGATACTATCGAATCTAAGTAGTTAGCCGTTTGGTGTTCTGGTCGTACGTCGGCCTTACTACCGCGGTTGTCGCCTTTACCTTGCATTGCACAGAAGAAGTCACCGACAACGATAATAGGCGCGTCTCGTTCTACCGCTAAATCCAGATGGCGTTTAAGTAGGTGCCTATCACAATGCGGGTTATCGAAATGGATATCTGATAGGCACAGAATATCATGGTGCCAGGACTTACCCCGGCTGTTAAACGCTAACACGTTAACGCTCTTGCTGATGTGTTCTAGATTCCAACGCCTCTTAGCAGCCATATAACCCCCACCGTCTAAGTATCATGCTGCCATTGTCGCAACAGATCCCCGTAAAGCGACAATAGAAGACATGCCGGAAGCAGCGAACACATTATGTAAGTGGTGTAGACTTCCGCGTTGTACGTGTGATAGGGGGGCAAGTACTAGGCGATATGTTAAAGATAAACGCCCAAATGCACACCAACGCGGATACACTCACCGCTGGCGGGAATCGCGCAAGGTTTACTTAGCCGAACACCCGTTATGTATTAGCTGTGCGAAACAGGGGAAAACCAGGGGGGCTACAGTGGTCGACCATATCCAGCCGCACCGCGGTAACCAGCAATTGTTCTGGGACATGGAAAACTGGCAGCCGCTGTGCGCTAGTTGTCACAGCCGGAAAACTGGACGGGGACAGTAAAAACCAGCATTCGGGAAAAAGGGG
>Ga0208919_1000588_pt1 | contig 23806 bp, 25 predicted proteins | sample 4_EtaG_FD_184076 | JGI IMG/M metagenome (GOLD analysis project Ga0208919, IMG submission 184076) | Marine viral communities from the Subarctic Pacific Ocean - 4_ETSP_OMZ_AT15127 metaG (SPAdes) (version 3) | ecosystem: Environmental > Aquatic > Marine > Oceanic | place: Pacific Ocean | collected...
TCGATGAGCTAGTGCTAACAGAGCTACCGCTTATTAAATGTGAACCTTCAGCCACATAGCCGCTTGTTTCAATACCGCCAGCATCACCTAGCTGGACTAATATTGCACTAGTGCTGGCCGTGGACACACCCTCGAACAGTATGTGAACGCACCTTACACCAGCCGGTATTCCGGTAATGTCGTAAGAGTTTCCTGTCCCAACCGAAGTGTCACTTGTTATAGTACTCGGCATAGCCATCGTCGGCGGTGCGCCAGCGCCAGCGGAAGTAAGTACATTGCCTAAAGTCCCCGTAGCTACGGCTGCTGGGTTGCCCGACGCATCATAGCTAATCAGGTTGCCATCGGTGCCGCTGGCCATTTTGGCTAGTGTCACTGCGTCATCGGCTATCTTGGCGGTCGTGATATTTGCGTCCAACACATTAACCGTTTTGACTTCGTTGTCGCCAATTACGCTGCTTGAAACTTTAGTAGTTGCCATGATTTTCTCCTAGTCACTCGGTGAATTTGACGCCGCCGCTGGTGTGCCGGTGAACGACATATTGCCGCCCTTGCCAAGGTTGTTCACAATATTTGCAGGCGTGCTGGCATCAGCTTTAAAATAAGAATTTGGCTGATTGCCTGTTGGCGTCGAACCATCAGCGCCCAAATCAACGGGCTTGCCTTCGGCACTCCGAAATTTCTGCACGTTTGCGCTGTCAGAAATATCAAGCGTCTCGTCTGTGTTGATGTAGATTTCTGCTACATCCATGTTGCAGAGATTACTTGAGCCGTCTCCTGCAAAAATGTGACGTTCAGCGTCAGCGTGTTGCAGTGTCACGTCGGAATTAATTGACACTGAAGCGACATCACTCCCATCGATCACCATTTGAACAGCCGTGCCCGAGCAAGCAAACAAAAAATGGTGCCACGTTGAGGCCGTTGTAAAAGAGTTCGTAGAGACACACTGTTTTGCATCGCCGCCATCAGTGCCAAGCAGCCGCACGTCCCAAACATTGCTGGAATTTCGGCGCACGCGAATCCTCTCAGTTGCCACTGGGCCGCTGATAATATCTTGATGTGCGCCATCGCCTCCTGTCATTTTAAACCAGAAGGAGATAATTATATTTTTTGTATTAACGTCCGCGCTATCAGTTGAGCGGTCCATAAAATTCGTGCCGGAACCGAGCGCTATAGCTGCCACGGAAAAAGCGCCTCCGCCAGCGTCACCAGCGCCAAAACCGATTAGCTGATTAGATTGCAGCATTAAAAATTATCCCGCAACATTTTTTGAAACCCAGCCACATCAAGCGCGTCTTTACTCTCCAATGCACGGATGCGGTTTTCTTGATCCAAGGCCAATTTAAAAGTTACGGTAATTGGCGGCGCATACGCCGAATCCTTACGTTCAATGACTTCCTTATTGCTTAAAGCCACAGCTTCGTAGCCTTCAACCCGCTTTGCAGACGGCGAGACGGCCACCGACAAATCCGACAAATCGGGCTGAGTAACTGTTGCGTTTAGCTTGTGTGTGTTAGCGTCAAAATCTGGCGCGTCTTTTTTCTCCAGCTTGATCCAAACAACCGGCTTGTTGAAAACGCGCTCTAACTTGTCCTCAGTTCGACGCTTTAAAACGTCACCGGTAGCTCTATCAATTTTTACCCATTCGGTCATCAGGTGTCCTCTCCAGCGTTGATCGTGTAGAAAATTTGTATGCCCAGAAGCACTGCGTCTTCGGTCATATTGTCTGCACTTACATCTCTGAACACTCGGAAAAATGTCAGCGTGTCGGCGGCAACCGACGCTATTGTGACTGCCCCGCTTTCCGCGCTTACAGCAATGTCTTCGACGGTGCCGCTTGTGGCTTCCGTCACAACAACGGCGGTGCCATAGGCTTGGTCGATAGAAGCATCATCCGCCACCGACAACCCTTGCAAGCCCCAGGATACGGTGTCCGAACCGTCTGTTGCAGCGGCGTCAGTTACCGCGCTGAAAGCTCGAAAAGTAACCGTGCCCTCGTTCCAGCCCTTTGGGAACGCTACACTAAATTGTGCATGTTCATCGCTGGCACCGTCAAATAATAGACCCATGATGTCCGGTCTGCCGCTGGTCGTAACGTGATCCGTCATCGCACTACAACCGTTTGAGCTTTCTGGCCTCATAGCTGCTGCCGGAACCCAAATTGTCTGCTTGCCGATTGTGCCGCCTTTGGCACTAAGCAAATTACCGGTTGAACTGCTAAACGCAGTCAAAGCAACCGGATCAGTTGAACCATCACCGACAACAATCGCGCCATCGCCCAACGCCGTCATAGCCGTGACCGCGCCAGTGCCGCTGCCCAACAGTACCCCGCCGTCTGTCAAACTTGTTGCCCCGGTCCCGCCTTGCGCTACCGACAATGCAGTGGTCAACCCTGAAAGGCTGGTGATGTCGGAGTTTGCGCCTTTTACCGCTTTGAGATCAGCGTAACTTTTGATGGATTGCTGTGTTGCCAGCTTAGTTGCGCTGTTGCTGGACATATCGTCTTCGTCCAGGCAATCCGAAATATTAGCTGTAGTCGGAAAGTCTATGTTGTTTCCGTTTAACGACAAGTCGCCGCCAAGTTGAGGACTACTATCCTCCACAATGTTTGCTAGTCCAGAACCGGCATTACCGGTACGAGTGAACAGCACCGACATGGCATTGCCGTCTGTAAAAGAGCCACCAGAGGCAACGTGCGTTACCGCAACTTTTGAGTAAGTCGATGCGCTAGTTACCGCACCAGTGACATTAAAGATGGCGTAATTCGTTGGGTTTGCAATTTCAACCAAATGAATAGTGCCGCGCAAACCTGTAGTTGTGCTGTCATCCCAGGTGTCGATGTAGCTATTCAGATTTACGCTGTTGGCGTCCACGTCATCTAAAAATAATACCGTAGCGCTCGAAACAGTAGAGTTGTTTAAAAACACTTTTCCAACGCCCTGATCAGCGTCAGTTGTTGTGCTTTCAAAATTATACTCCACACCGCCTTGGCCTCGCGGACCTTGTATTCCTTGCGCTCCCGCTGATCCGGTGGCTCCGGTTGCACCCGTTGGGCCAGCCTCTGCCAACGCCGCACCATGCACACATTCGATATTGTTAGTGCCGCTGGGCGGTGCGGTAGAAAAGGTAAGCGTAGTACCTGATACGCTGTATGTGGAGTGCGCTTGATGCACACCATCAAAAAATACCTGACAATTTTCTTCCCGGCCCGGATCAACCGATAAAGTAAATGCTGTGGTCGATGCGTTGCCGCTAAATACATCCACCGTGCGTTGCAGACTTGCAGCAACCGTTGCAAGACTTGTCGTTGTGATTACTTTTGGATTGCCGTCACTATCGAAAGCCAGAATGTTATTAGCGCGGTCCACACTGTTTGGCACGGTGCCAATAGCACTATCGGTTAGCGCAACTTTAAACGAGCGATTAAGTTCTTCTTGTATTTCCTGATTACCCATAGCCAAGCGGTCAAGCGCTAACTCATGCGTATCGGCGGGGAACGGATCGTTTGGCGTGTAGTCCACCGTTTGCGTGCGCGTGGTCGTGCGCCGTATATGCCACTGAACTGTACTCGCTGGTGCCGATGCTGCCACTACCGTTCCGGTAGAGCCGCTGCCGCCAGTCACGGTGTAGTGCGTGGTGTAGGTTTTTACTGTTTCTGCACCTGTTGCTATAACGCGCTCAACCACCTGTAGTTCAGCGTTGGCTCCAGTTCCTTGAAAAGGAAACGTAACTGCAAAAGACGTAGTTGATCCGTTCCCCGTGTATGCCACGGAGGTTGTCGTTGTGCTAACTGCCATGATTTCCTCTTAGTTTAATAAGCCGCCGGGAACCGCCACACTCGGCCTTACTTGTGGCAAGAAGTCTTGCCCACGCTCTTCACGCACTCGCTCTTCGAAACGCGCCGCCCAACCGGGTCTAAGCGCCTCGTTCATTTCCCAAAAAATAAAATAGTCAAGCGCTAGACGCCCATAAAAAAGATTGCCAAATGGCAACATTGATTTTGCGCCGCGATAAACACTGCCCGGTATTTTATCAAATTCACCGTGTGCAGCGTTGTTGAGCGGCGACATGATTAACTTATCAAAGGTTCCGTACACCGGACCCATAATTTCGGTAAGGGGGCCACGACCAAACTTCTTTTCCTCGAAAACAAAAGCGTTAAGAAGATCGCCGTAGAAGCCCAACCCGCCACTGGTCATTAAGCCTCTAAATATTGACGCACCATTTAGTTCTTGTGGCTCCCGCCCTTTTGAAAAGTCTTTAAGCATATTTACAAGAGTGCCGTAGACAATCATTGAAGAAATTAAATGAGCGCCGTAAACAAACTTCTCGCTTGGTTTGCCAGCCCCCATTATTGACCGCGATAAAATTTCCCGTGCATACGTTATTGCGTAGGATTTAAGGTGAAAGAAAAACATCGCCATTTCTGAAACGGCTGTTCCCCGCGTTGCTCCTTGCCTTTGTGTCAGTCGCGCCTTTGCTCCCGGCGTCAACACTGCACTGTTTACAAAACCAGCAATAAAGTTTTGAAACGCAAACCGTGTATCTTCGTTGGCTATGTTATTTGCATCTATATATTGTTTGCCATTTACTTCTCGCACCGACTCTTTTAAGCGAGGCCAGTCGTCGGCGGTGATCCCATAACCATTAAGCTCTTGCCGCGCCGCTGGTGTTAAATCATCAAACGACTTGGCCGTAACCCGCGCTAGGTAGTTAGACATAGTTAGACCCGCTGACGCTTTTAGCGTGTCAGAAAGCCAATTCATGCCTGTAATTCTAAATACCTGACTAACCAGATGCGCGCCCTGCCCGTTGCCAGCGCCATCACCCATAAACCGCCCACCAACACTATCAAACAAATACTCAAGACCAACACCTAAACTGTCTGCTATGTCTCGTATTTCGCCAGACCGCCGCCCTTCAAACATGCCGCCTAACATTGCACGGTGAGCTTCACCAAGCGGTACGCCAAATTCACCCAGCCGCGCAACCGACGTAGCAATATCACTCAATGATGTAATTGACACGCCGCCCAATACAGCAGCGCTACTGACGTTCCGCAGCCAGTTGGCACCGCGTGCCATTTTGCCACCAAAGTTTTCTGTAGGCATAATTGAGTTGGTGCCCATTACTTCATCAAACTCTAGCGCTATGCGGTTAGTATCTACAGTGCCAATAACCGTATCGTCTGACCTAATTCGTTGGTCTACTGTCTTGGCAAGATCAAGCAACATATTTTTTGGGTTTGGGCCTAAATGCCTCATCGCCGCTATGTTGCGCGACATCATTTCCAAACCACCAGTAAACGATGTGCCAACATCGGGATAGCCATACGCTTGCATGTATGACCATGTTGACTCGCCGTCTTTAAAATGTAGGTGGCGAGAATGCGACAATTCTTTAGCCATGTTTGCTGGACCCTTAAAGCCTGGAGTCTCTGACAAATCTTTGACTAATTCAGCGCGCTTGTTACCACTTACAATTGTCTCCCAAGAACTTTTAAGGCGTTCTATTTTTTCTTCGCGGGTTAATTTGCCGCCAAAGGTTCGTTGATCGTCAAGCAGATCAACAATGAAGTTTGCCCATTGTTCGCGCCCCGCCTGTTTGACTTTAAAGCCATCATGGGATTGACGGAACAGATATCCCGGCACCTTGGCAATATCCGCGCCGTACCTATTAGCCTGTCGCCGCATAAAGTCAGCAGTCTCTTCCATCGCCTCTGCAATTGCGCGTGCCATTGGTGGAATGTCTGCAATTTTTTTGGCTGTGTCATACGATGCGCGAAGAATGTCTAATGAGTTACTGCTTTTGCGTAGATAACGCATTACATCGTTTCTATTTACACCTCGGTCCTCTACCGCTTTTGCAAACTGCACTTGTGCCAAATGGTGAAACGCTACTCCGGTTGTTTCTATGCCGCCCTTAAAATCGCTGCGGCCATCTTTAGGAATAGCAATATGCTTTATAAGGTCTACCTGTTCTTGCGCCGTCTTGCCCTCTAATGCTGCAAGAAAACTAGCGCGCACACGATAGTTTAAAGCAGCGTGCCATTTTTCGTTTTCTGCTGCCTTTAACATATTTTTAAAAAACTTCTGCGCCGCCTCATCAACAACTGCTTGTTCATCAACAACATCGCCGCTGCGCCGTGCGCCTTCTACAGTTTCTTTTGCATATTGAAGAAACTCCTTGGCGCGTCTTTTACTAAGCGTTTTGCTTAACGCTTGTATTCGCGCAACGCAGGGGTCTGTTTTTTTTGTCATTGAATGACACCATCAACTGCACATTTAAACGCATCTTTAAACGCAGATTCTTGCTCATTTAAATCGTCAATTTCTTTTTGTGCCTGTGCCTGTTCTTTATCAAATTTGGCAACATCTGCCGCTGATCCAGTTCGCTCTATTTCTGCGCGCACTTCTGTCACTTGCGCCTCTACTGCCTCAGAGTAAACATCAACATCAGGCACATCTAACTCGTCTATTTTCTGCCGTAACTCTTGCTCCATAGCGTAGAACAATTCTCCCTCTGGAGAATTCGCTTCTTTTATTAATGACGCTGTGTAGTCTTGATTGGGTGACCAATGCGGTGATCCATCAGCGCCAATAGACAAGCGACCGAGCGCTGGTGGCAAATATTCTGGAACAACAGCTTTGTCAGGCGATTTCTTCAAAATATCCAAAGCAAAAGGATTGTTGCTATTTGCAACATAATAAACCTCACCAATTTTAATTGGTTGGGCATTTTCTGTGCGCCGCTCTTCGTTTAAACGCTTTGCTTTTTCTGCTGCATCTTTTTTTGTGCGGAAGGTTAAATGTTGTCCATCGGCGTCTCTAGCTAAAAAGTTGTCTGGCAACAAAGCGTCTACAGTTGTCGTGCCGTCTTCCTCCTGCGTTACGCGAGTTCCAACGCCGCCTTCAGCTAGTTCTTTAACTATTCTATCAACGTCTGCTACGTCATCCTGTTTTACTTTAATTGCAGGTAACTTTTGCGTTAAGCCATCTGCGCCGGTTTCTAGAATATAGTCACCGCGCGCAATCAACGGTTGGCTATCGTCCATACGAATTGGTGATGGCAAATCAAGCGCACGCCCAACAGCCGTCGAACTTTCAAGGACGCGACCAAACGTAGTAGAGTTTTCAAGCGCCGTTCGAAACATAAGATCAGCGCCAGTTATTTTTCGCCCTGCGTATAATTGACCAGCAGCAACGCTCAATGTAGTTGCGTGTGCATCGACGCCAGCTTCTAGCGTCAATTCAGCCATCTGACGCTCTAATGGCTTTGCTTTTGGATTGCTTAAAATATCTCCAATAAAGCCACCGCCAGCGCGCAAACCACCACCCATACCAGCGCCGAAAGCAAGGTTAGCAAAACTGTCGTATATATCATAATCGGCTTGCACATTTTCGAGGGCAAGATAAACAGCGGGTTCAACCGCTAAAGCGCCAACCGCGCCCTCTGTTGCTCCTACCCGCGCACGCACCGATGCGCGCCCAAACTTAGATGCTTGATTGCCAAGCAATTTTGCGTATCTCGCAGCGCCGACAACAGGAATAAATGCAGAGCCTAAGTTTATAGGATCAAATACAGAAGCGACTAAACCAACAGTGATTTGAGCGCCAATGCCAATACCGCTGTTTGCTGCAATAAATTTGCGCGTAATTTCTTCGCGCTTGGCTTCCATAATTATATTAAGACTGTCTTCAGTCTCACCAATTTGAGGCGTTAAATGTTGAGTAAGGTCATTGTCCTTAAAAATTTCCTGTTGCTCATCAAGAGATAAAAACGTTTTACCTCTAAATTCACCGCTACCATCTGCCTCAAGTATTTTTTCAAAATCTGCAAACAAATGCGACAAAGGCGCGTCGCGAAGGCCGCGCGCAGCATTTATTTCTGCTGATCCAAATGCAGACGATAGTGGGTTAGTTGCAAAGACATCTTCAGCAACTGCGCGTGAACCAGACTTAGTGTCAAACGCTAGAGATATAGGAATGCCGGAACGTCTGGGATCATACACCTCTGGTTCAAATAAATAGGCCATTATTCAGGCTCATCAAATAGCGTCTGAACACGGGGAGTAAGGGGAGTGCGCGCACTAACCACACCATAGCCGCCTTCTCTTACTACCCCGGCTGGCTGTTCAACTGATTTTTCAAAAACACTAATTGCTTCGTCATACGAAACCCGTATCTCTTTACCATTCGCATCCAGAACAGCTTCTTCGCCCGTACTGTCTGTTAGAACGGCTGACCTACCATCGCCGCTTAATCTCCAGACACCTGTATTTACCAAAGATTGACGCGCTAATTCTTGCCGGTCTGTATCTTTTATTCCTGGCGGTATGCTTCCAGTGACGGTTTTATCGAAGACTAAGTCCTTTTGATTTTGTAACCACAACACCAGACCGCGCTCAAACTGTCGCGGCTTTACTACGTTCTCATTGCCGGGTGCGTGAACAACGCCTTTCAAGTTTTTGTTATTTACCACTTGGTACGGCGCAACAGTTTTAATCGCCTCTGTGACCGCTTGCCCAACCGGCATACCATTAGCAATATTGCGCGCAGCCACTAATTCAACTGCATCGCGCAGTGGCCCTACACTTATATTAGAGCGCACCCCCATATTCGGAAATTTTGTGCCAAATTGCCCTAATGTCTCGTCTTTAAGTTGCTTACGTTTCGCTTGTTCAGCAATAACGCTCTCTATACCGCCTTTGGCTACAAACTCTGCTACAGCCCGTCGCTCCTTATGATTTGCAATTGCGCCGATTGCTTGCATATCTCTACTTACACTTTTATTCGTAAATATCTCACTTACAAGTTTGCCACCATCAACACGACCTAAAGCATCATAAATGCTCCCTATTTGAATTGCGGCATTCTCCGCGCCGCCGCCAGTTATTTGCGTTGCCATTTGCTCTGCTTCAGCTACAGAAAGATACTTACGGTCGCCAGGAAGAATACCTAGCTCATTAAACCTAACGTCTGCCGCAGATTTATAAGCACTCCAGCGTTCTTGTGCTCCCGCAGCGTTGCCCTGTAAAAGACTTGTTTTAAAATCCCCATACAATTGTTGTATAAATTCAGTACGCAGCACAACGCTGCCTGAGTTTTTTTGTCGCTGATTTAGTTCACCGTTAGCGCCACTCACTCGTTTTTCAAAAAGCTGTAATTGTTTAATGTTCTGCTTTTGTAGCGCTAACGACAAATTTCGATTGTTAGCATCTTGTATTAGTCTTTTTCGTTCACTGGCTATATCTGACAAACTACCAAAACTAATTATAGGTAAAGATGTTGTACGAAATTTTTCTTGATCGTTTACTTGATCAATAAGATTTGCTTGTTCCTCTTTAACAACATTTGCTTCTATATATTTACGATTTGCATACTTTGCCGATTCGTTTGGATTAGTCGCTGACCTTATGTCTAATTCATCTGCAACATTTTTTTTTGCTTCGTTGCTTTTAGCTACAGCTAAACTTTTTTGTTCTCTTTCATGGGACTCTATTTGATTTTGAGTACTCCTTAATAACCGCGCACGGGTATCACTATCTAAACCCTCAAAAGATTTTGGGTTATTAAGGTCAGACTTTAGTTGCTCAAGCGCTTTTGGATTTTTTGTTAAGTCAGCATTTAAGCGATTTAAAACCTCTGTCTGCCGTATGCTGTCTGTGCGCTGCGCTTTTAATTTTTCGCCTTCTTCTGGCGTTATTGCGCGCGCATCTATTAAAGCGTTTAAAGACTCATTATTTGCGTCAATCGCCATTTGATAATTAACTTGAGCGCTGCCAAGAACTAATGAGTCAACACGTTTTTCATAGGCCGAAAGGTCATCGGCTACCATCAATGTTTTGCCGCGCTGTATGCCGTTATTAAAAGTATTTACTCGTCCAATAGCTTGCAGCTTGACCCACCGAGTATGGAACTTTGATATGGCCGCATCGTCCATATTTTGTGTGAGATTTTGGTAAATCTCTTGCGCGCCTTGCTGATACGCCGCGTCAGCTTGCGACGGGTCTACCTCCTTCATACTTTCTTGCAATTGTGTCAGACCAAACATTGCTTCTGCATCAGCATTAGCAACCTGTGTTTTTACGCGCTTATCGTTAAACTCATTGAAAAGATTCTCAATTTCACTACCGACAGCCGAAAACGTTTTTGCGTCAAACGTTTTAATTTTTGAATAGTTGACGCTTGGACCGGCGCTAAGTTGCGTTGACGGCGCGACACCGCGCCCAGTGTATAGAGGTATGCGCGCCATTTATTCGTACCCCATGTTGCCCAAAGCCATTGTGTTGTACTGAGTTGCTGTTGCGCTTGGCCCTGCGGCACCTAATGGGTTAAAGCCGCCAAAGGTTGAAACGTCATAACCCTGTCCAGCTAGTTGACTTTGCGAAGCGCCAAACGCAAGAGTAGGATCAGAACCCATTTGACCAATGCCAGCCGATAACAAGCTACTGCCCACAGTCAATATTGCTTTTGTCATTCCGGCTGATTGCGCTGCATTTGCCGAAGATCGCAAATTACCAGCGTGCCACGTCATTAAACTAGCGCGGTAGTTTTGATCTTTTTCTATGACTTTGCCTTTATGCACTTGGAATAAACGTTCCAACTCAAACTCCGCAGCCGTGTCTCCAAGAACTTCAATAGGCGTACCGTCATTTATCTGCACGCCACTCTTGCCATAGCCAGCAGTGGCCTGTGACATTTGAATTTTGCGCGCCCGGTTTACACGATCAGCTTCAGCTTGCGCGGCTTCAACAGCCGTTTGAGCATTACTTCTAGCTATACCAGCGTTGGCTTCTTGCGTTGCCGCTTGGCGGTTTAACGCAGCCGCTTGTGCGCGGCCTTCCGATATACTGCCATAAGCTTTGATTGCAGCGGTCGTCACCGCGATTGCTGATGCTGGATCACACATGAGTTATCCTGAGTGAGTAATAATTCGATTTATAACTGCGGTTAATTCAAACGGCAGTGGCTGTGTTTGTTTTACCGTTACCTGTCCACCCTCTTCCCAGGAGCCGTGCATTTGCACGGTCTTGTCACCTGTAAATAAAGGCGGTGAAGAATCCATTGGATCGCTGCCGCTGCGAAAAAGAACGCGGTCAAGTGAACCGTCTTTGGGTCCAAACTCTGCGCCCAGCGTGTCAAGAAATCTAAACGTCGTCTCAAACACTCGCTTGGCACGACCTTGCGCCGTGCCATCATCGCCGCCAGCTTCTGGCCTCAACGTGCTAACCTCTGTGTTATACTGAAGGCCAACGACAGCCGTTGTGACAGTTGGCGACAAACCAGTAACCTGACCGTTTGTTACAGTCTGGCTTGTGTAAACATCGCCATTCCCAACGATGCTAACGCTCTGACCTTCCAGATGATCTAAACCAGTTAATGTGGCTGTCGCTACACCGCTATAACTCAAACCGCTATCAACAAAAAACGCATTGGTCTTGGTATCACCGCGCGATGTATCGAACTTGCTTTGCAGCACCTCGACATATCGGCGTGTAACGCTGTTGATCGTTCGCTTCACGATCATCCATACTTCGTCGTAGCCATTGCCCGAAATCGAGGTAACGCTCTCGACCACGGCCCCGGTTCCACCGATTTGGTGTAGGTGCCATCCGATAACCTCCTGATCTTTTTGAAAAGTTAAACCGATCAGCGCACCGTCGTCTCTGACCAGCCAGACGACGCTATCTGGTTCTTGCTGATATGCCATCTCAACGAAACCAGCGCCGCTTATATTCTCCGCAAGGATTGTTAGGTCTGGCGATACAAAGCTATCAGTGGAAATTTCAAACACCATTTCACGCAACTTGCGGCGGTGGTGCTGGATAAACATTACACGGTTGTCTATGCGGATTGGTCGCGTTGGAAAACTGCCGCGCGTGCCTTGCCTAACAACTCGTATATTAGTTGGCGTTATTGCTTCTTGATCGCTGGACGATGACAGCGTGAACTCGCCGCCAGCAGTGCCAACGGCAACAACAGTACCAGGACTTAACCACCGTATTGCGTTGACCTGATCTGTGGCAATCGTGACGTTGATTGCGCCATCGGCTAGAGCGCTGGGCGTATGCGTTTCAAAGTCACCGCTTTTGCTGCCCCAAATTGTTTGCGGCTGTTCCTTGCTGCCAGCAAAAAATAAACGTTGTTCAAAAAACGCTACCGCGCGGGGATAACCCGTCGTGCCACTGTAAGCGCCTAGCGACCAGTGCGTGTCTGCTGCGTGACTCGCAAAGGTCCGATTAACAGTAGCGGCAACAATGGTCGTACTTGTTATGCCGGTTATTGTGGCGTTGCCGTATGCAATGCCACCGTCATCAACGAATTTCCACGTTACTGTGCCATCAACAATATTGTCGCCTTCGTTGGTCGGACCACCGCTACCCGCTGACGTTCCAGCTTGTATTGCTTCATAGACATTGCCACTATTTCGAACCACAGCACCAACAGCATAAGCTGTGCTTGCCGCCCATTCCGAGGCTTGATAGCCGATGCGGATCAAACGACCAATGTCGGTACTCGTAAAACCTGTGCCGCCATTAACGCCTGTCAACGCAGACGCTGTAATAGTTATACTGCCGGTAGTTCCGCTTGGATCAAACGTTGTTGTGGTGACATTCTCTGGCAGATAAGGGCCGTCAATAAACGTTACATCTGCCACTGTCCAATCAGTGTTACTTGTTCTTGTTACTTTCTTTGGTGGATAGTTTTTGTGGACTAAAAATAAAACATCTGCCGTTTGCGCGAACTGGATTTCAAAAAGATCATCCTTATCAAACGGACTAGCGATTTGCACAACACTGGCAGCAGTGCCGCCGCTTGTGTAGGTGGTGTGGCCGCTACTGTCGATAGCTACACCATCCACAGTGTTTAACTGGAACGTGTTAGTTGTTTTTCCAGCAACCTTAAAATACTTACCATTAACTTCGGTCATACCGCCGACGTTTTGAATAAACACCCAATCGCCGTCACTAAACCCATGTGAGCTACTGGTGACAACAGCAGGGTTAGCTTTTGTGATTGCTGTAATGTTTTTGTTAGCGTTTAAGATTGCGCCTTGGTCGGTATAAAACCGCATGTATTCATCACCAACCTCAATGCAATAACTTTGCTCGGCGTTAAATTCAAACGGCAACAACCGTGACTTATCTGCGCTTGTGCGAACCTCATTAATAAACTTTGTACCCGGTCGCCTGTACACGCCACCATGCGGCTGCACCACGCAGTTTGTCAGCGTCTCCGCCGCGTTCTTGTACTTTGCCACATCAATGCGGCCAAACAAGCGCGGCGAGAAAACGCCAGCGGTAAAGTTAGTCTGTATTGTAGTGACGCGAGACATTAGACCCTGCTGCTCAAGAAACTTTCTTCCGTCGCTGGCAGCGCTTCTTGTGCATCGACCAACCGCGCCTCTGCCAACTTACGCTGGTACAAGGTTTCCATGCTGTTAAGAACGGTCTGACTAGCAGTCACTTCATAAGCAATGTCACTTGCCAGCCTGTAGGCGTATGCTTCTGCAAAAAGAGAATCAAACTCGGTGGGGTCTGTGACCTCATACACATATATTATATTGAGCGGTGCGGCAGCGTTGCTGACGATCTTGCGGCCTTCAACAACCCACTCTTCATCAGTGTCCACCTCAACAATTGATAAACAATCTGCTGGCCAAGAAAAAGCGTTGGTTTTGCCCCACACAGGAGATGTTGTGTCAGCAGCTAACTCCACACGCCTCATGGCAAAGTTCCAGGGGTGGCCGCGCAACACCTGATTGCGCGATTGCTCAAACATGCGTTTACACGCACGCGCCTCTTTAGTGTCGTCATCAAGCGACGTAATTGCTTGCGCGCCAAGAAATGTAAGCGCACGGTTACTGATAGAAACGAATGTATTCGTTGCCATTTTGTCTTCCTAAAAAGAGGGGGCGACCGAAGTCGCCCCGCTCTAAATGTTTAGGTAGTTACCCAATGAATGATGAAACTCATATCACCGCCAGTACCACCTTCAGCTTGCATCGTTGCTGCTATGTAGTAGTACCCACCTGGGTCAGAACTAGCACCCGCCAACTCCCACAGCTTTTTGCCGCAAGTGTTGATGTCTGCTGCTTCATGGCGCACATCTGCCAAAGCCGCTGCGTCAGCAACGGCACTAGCAAACAAGTCCTCATCCACGACAACACCCGTCGTCTGATAAAGACCTACGTTAATTGTGCATGACCCGCCAAACGTGTCTGTGCCAATAAAGATATGTGGGACAGTCGCATTTGAAGGCAATACGGCAAGTTGCACAATGTCATTGTCATTGGTGTCACCTGCCGCTAGAGCGATAGTACCCTGTGCTACACGCATTACGCCATCTAGCAAGGATACGTCATTTGCCACTTGAGGGGTTGCCTCATAGTTAGCAATGAGAGTCGAATTTTTTGTACCCATTATTCAGCCCTCCTAACTTGGATCACATTCGATGTAACCAACGAGTTTTTCTTGCATTCTCGTTGCACCGATGGTCATGGACGCGAAGACTTGCGTCGCATAATTTTTGTCATCCCGTTCACTGATCCGCACTTGCGCTTCAGCACCAGAAGCTAACAGCAAGCCACTTTTCGCGTAGAAAAGCACTTTGTCGTCGCTGTTAGAGTCAACTCCAATACGCTGCGTGCGGATAAAGTTGAAACCTAAAAAGGTATCAAGCTCACCTTGCACTACATAATGTTCGAACAAACGAGCTACTGTTTGTCCCGCCTTTCGGCAGCTTACGGTTATGCCCGTAAGATCAGACCATATCTTCATCTCAATGAGATGCTCTGCGCTTCCACCGCGCTTGCGGTGTACTCCTAAAAGGATGGTCGTTGAACCTTCCCCAAATGGGGCTTGGCTGCTGATTGCCCTCGACTTTACGTTAGGGTTTCCCAGCAATTCACAGAGTGTTTACACGCATGTTGCCATGCGTGGGCGCTAGTGTATTAACGCTTTGACGGTATTGAAATCTGAACTTGTGACTGCTGTTTCAGCTAACAAGTTTTTCAACTGTTTAGCATTAACAATACAATACCGCTCGATTTCTGGATCAATGTCAGAGGCATTCAGTATTTCAGAGGCCGCCCTTAACTTAGCTACGTTAAGGCCAACATCAGATGAACTGCCGCCAACTTGAACGTCAACAACGTTGTTCGTATCAAACGCAGTTGACGTTGAACCATCGACGCCCGTGAAAGCCGCACTATCCGCAGCCGCTATGATTTCATCGTCCATAGCGCGACCGAGAGCCATAGCTTGTGATTCAGCATACGGACCCGTTAGTGAAACCAACGTGCGAACCTCATCTTCCTTGTCAATGAGGTCAGCAACGTCATAGTCAACTAGGCTGACACGACGCCTCGCGCTGGGGGTATCTACTCTTGGTGTGTCGCTGTGACGCGACGTGCGTTTTTGTGCGGAAACTTCACCGAGTTGTTCGAAAAAACCGTTCTTGCCGGTCACTGTCTCATTTCTGACAGAGTCCCGAAGGCGTGAACCTTTTTGTTGAACGAGATGTTCGACATTACCACGATACTGTTCCACAAACGCGGTTGTGATCTGCACACTCATTTTGCAGTCTCCTTCGTTTGGGTTAAGGTTTACAGTGCGTTGTCGGGCAACCCGGCACACCTACGTTTGAGGTCGTCACCTTTGCTGTCTTTCCAGCAGTCAACGGGGGCTTACACCTTGTCCGTTTAAACGTTGTCTGGAAACGCCACCTCATAAAGCTGTGTCAGGCGGTCGTTCAGAACCTTGTGTTCCGGGTGTCGAGTATCCATTAGACCCGGATTGTTTCTAATTTCAGCGATAGCCTCTTTGGCATCCTGTGGCGTCATGCCAAACTTACCGCTGCTTTCGGCTTCTTTAAACTGCGCGCCACTCGATAGCTCCGCACCAATCTTAACAAAGGTGCGGATCATCTCGGGGTGATTGCCCAAGCCGGTTGTGTCTAAAATATTAAGCAGATTGTCGCTTCCAAATGCGCGCACTGCGCGCTTGGCTACAGCAATTTTGTCATCGTATGCGGTGCCGTATTCCTTTTTGACTTCTGTCGTCCAATCCTCAACCTGTCGCTGACTGTCAAGCGCTTGCGATTGATGTTGGTCTAGCGCACGCTGCACAAAACCATCATGTAACTTCTGCGCCATGTGCGCTGGCAACTTTGCATCATGCGCGCTTTGGCGAAACCAATCACTCAGGTCTTGGGAATAATTCTCCATACCTTCCGGTACTTTTAATTCATAACCATCGGCGGTTTCGGGAGTACCTAATTTATTCCACCCATCCCACTCGCCAATGTCTTGGTCGGCCTCTGGTAGCGCTAGACGCTCCTTGCCCATCGCTTTTTCTAAATTGACGTAGCTTTTCAGAACGTCATCTGCGCTCTGCCAGCCCTTGGCATCGACTACTTCTTTATAGTCTGCGCTTACCCAATCTGACTGCGTTAATTCCGTTGTTTCAATTGCTGGTGTTGTTTCAACTGCAACCACAGATTCTGCGCTTGCAGCCTCTGGGTTCCCCGCTTCAGCGGACCCTAGTTCACTCATCAATAACTCCTATTCCAATTTTCATTACTTGCTCGTCATCCAGACCCAGAAACGAAATAATGCGACGAACCATGTCGCGCGTTCCTTCCAGATGATGAACCTCTTCGGGCGACCTCACGCCTGTGACTTGAAACAAACCACTGGCTTTCATCATGTCGCGCAAAACTATTTGACCTTCCGGCACTGTCATAAAAACGTGACGGTAGCTCTCTACTAACTGCTTTTGACTCGTCACCGTTGTGCAGCCTGACTAATCTGGCTCACCTTCAGCGCAGCGTCTGCCGCCTGTGGTGCAGCCTCTAGTGCTTGCTGCATCTGTTGTTGTTGCGCTCGTTGGTTACGCGCATTAGCTATGCTCTCCTCATCTTTGAGGATGCGTTGGGGCACGCCATTAACATCAGCAAGAACGCGCGTAATTTCATCAAAGTTAAAGTTGTCCATGACGCTAGGATCAACCGCTGCAATTGGCTGCACCATTTCTAGCGTGCGTAATATGCCGACACCCTCTTCCGACTTCATGGCACGGCTTAGAGGCGATACATATTCAACCTCATACTCTTGACCCAGCAGTACGTCGGGCGGCGGTGGCAACACACCTTGGCGACCAAGGATGCTAAACTCGCGCTCAATAAGTGGCCCAATTGTTTCACTTTGTTGCCGCCCAACCGTAGGCGCTAACAACGCACCTTTTTCTTGTGCGCGTTGCAACACTTCGGTTGCCGTCATTCTTGGACTATCAACAAGGATCTGGAACAATGTCACCAAGAACGCATCGTTAATTGTGCGGCGGCGGCTCTCCATCATTTCTTCGCCAATGTCTGGACGGCCACCTGTATTCAATGGCTGGATAGGCGCTTGTTGGCGACCATCAAGTCTGGCAAACGTTGCGCCGCCGGGGCGCGTATTTACTGGCAGTATAACGCCGTCGTCGGCAATCAGCAGTGGCGGGTCCACCACCTTCTCGCCAGCGCGGATAACGACACGCGACATCGCCTGTAACATCTTGATATCAGGCAATACTATCATCGCGGGGCTACGCCCATACGTCTCGCGCGCGGTCGTAACATACCTGCTGATTATGTACGGGTTCTCCTCGAAACCCCCTTCCTCAATTAATTTTTTTGTTTTGCACTCATAGTACCCGCTACCAAACTGCATGTTGACGCGGTCGCGTTGTGTATTGTCCCTGTCAGTGCGTGGGCCGACGACATGCAACAGTTCCACTTTTTCATCGGGTTTGTCGTTCGCCATTTCCAGCATTTTGTCGCTAAGATTGCCATCAGGAAACTTCATTGCAACTTGGCGCGCAGTCATGTTCATGCGCCGGAATACGGTATCGACAATGCCGTGTTCGTTTTCAGCAATGAATATGTCGGACAGATGCACTGAGCGATAGCGGAAGCCAGCGTCTAACTTCTCATCAACATACAAAGCGCCAGTGCCAAACGCTCCAAGACTTAGGTATGTCTCATGCATCTGCGAAGCAAAGTTACTGCGCGGCGCATATCGATAGTGGAACATAACGCGCTCCACCTGATCAAAGTATTCGCCTACTTCTGGCACTTGGTTAAGGCCGGGGTCACTGGCGCGCAGTGTGTGCCACTTGGCACCGCGCGGTGTTAGCAAAGACTCCACGGCAGCAGCGAAGCGCTCAAGTGCCAGTGCGCTCGTTGCATCATAAATTTTTTCTGTACGTTTATCGCCTGGAGTTTTGTCGCCGTTAAATTCGCTGCTGCGTGGCAGGACTCGCTCTGCGATTTCTTCCCAGTGCGATTCCCAAGTTCCGCGCATACTCTTTAATCGCTCATAGCGTTTAAAGATTGCGTCAGTATCTTTGTAGTCCATTAAACACCTAGCATTGTTGTGCGTTGGATGGCTTGTGCGTCAGTATTGCGCGGCACACCCTGCATAATTGTTCTGCCTTGGTATGTGCCACCGCCGACAGTTGATTGCGCTTGGCGTTGTGCTTTAGCCAACCTTGAGCCGCTACTTGCTTCGGGCACCTTTGGCTGCGCGGTATCGTAGAGTTGTGGTGTACACATAAGAGCTATTTCTTTGCTTTCTTCTTTTTGGTTATCGGCTTCTTTTTGGGTGGACGACCCTTCTTGCTACCGTAAGTGCCTTTACCTTTGGGCATGGCTATCTCCTACGCACCCAGCAAGGATTTAGAACCAGTGTTCGCGTCTTCAGTAACGCCTTGACCGCCCGTCATTAAAGTGGACTGCCTACCGGCGGCAAGTTGACGCCGACGCCTTGAATCACGATTTGCCTGACTAACGGCTGGATCATCGCGCGCCGGAACTGAGATAGGCGGCGGCGGTGGTGGGGGCCGATCATTGCTGGGTTGCGTAGGACCACACATATTAAATCTCCTGATACTCACTTCTTAACCAACGGAACATGAAGTAGGTGCGCGCGTTTGCACCATACTCCTCAATCTCCGATTCCTTTTTGGCTCCTAAAAACTTGAGCCATGCGTGCGCGTCCGTATGCGTATCGAGGGCGCGGCACTCTAGCCGATTGGCCCCCATGTCATACAGATAACGCGACATTGTTCTCTTGATATGTTTTGTCACCGTGCCGCTAACAAGCGACCAATCATCAGTGGCAAACATGAACACTTGCCAGCATGTCAGCGCCGTCTCTGATGCGCCAAACACACTGACCGGCTTACCGTCTACGGATGCAATCTTTGCATAACTCGACATTGATGCGCGCAACGCTAAGTCTTCAGCAGATTTGATTAACGGCCCAATCTCTTCAGCGTCCGACGCACGCATACGTCTGGCGACATAAACCGCTGATGCGTAATCTGCATCCTCAACTAAAACTGTCGGCATAGTCGTTTTGGATAACGGGGTTGCCGTTGTGTAAACGTTGCGTGCGCGCCACGTCGCTCATTACATCTTCGTTATCTGCGTCGCGCATACCTACCGATAAATAACGAAAAGAATCAGCGCTATGAGAACTGTGATCATGGTTTGGCCGATCTCGCCAATCGTTGCGCTTTGCATCCCAAGCGCGATGGTATCCCCGTAAATACTTTAACCCCTGCGCGCACTTGTGGCGATCAAACCAGCAACGCGACAGCGTTGCACGCACCGCCTCAATGCCGTCTTGAACTGTGAGCTTGGGAACCACGGTAGGCCGCACACCCAAACCCATGAGCATTTCATACCGGCTCTTACCACTACCAAGTTCTCTGACCATAATGTCATGCGGAAAATAAAACCGATCATAATCATATGGTCGGTTGTTTAATTCTTTGACGTAGTGATGCAGCCCCTCGCCGCTGGCCTCGTAGTAATCGATCAGCCTGATCTCACCCGTCCTTGAATACTCCTGGCTAAACCAGATTGCTGTGCTGTCTGCGACGCCTAGATCGAAGCTGACCGAAACCTTTAGATTAGGATCGTGCGGCACGTTAGTGATGCGACCATCGGTTTCTGCTAGGTCAAGCGCTGCGCCGTAGTAGCTGCCGCGCAATGCGGCAGACCAGTTGCACTCAAACTCCTGCTGGTATTGGGACTCATCCATAATAGCTCTGGCTGAATCCAGTTCCTCTTGCTTGAGGATTCCGGTTTCCGATGCCTTGAAAAGCATCGTGTACCAATCTTTATTGCCATCTTCTTGTTGCTGTAGAGCGTGGTCGTATATCTCCTTAAACTGGTTGTCTCCGCGCGGCGTTCCTATCCACAAACATTTACCCAGCCTATCGGTCAGGGCCGGTCGTATGACCTCTGGATAAAGACGACTGTTCATGTCTGCGTATTCGTCCAGACACACTGAGTCTAAAAAAAGTCCGCGCAAGGCGTCAGCGGAATCGCCTCCGAGTAAATATATTCTCTTGTCGTCCGGTAGGTCGCACCGCAGTTCTGCTTCGTTAAACTTAACCTTTGGGATGACCGCTGCGTATTCTCTGAGGTACGCCCACGCTATTCGTTTAGCTGCCGTGTAGGTCGGGGCGATGTAAGCCCCCTGCGCTCTTGGTTGCTTGCACATAAGAATTTCGCGCAGTAAATGATTAAGCGCCATAACCGTTTTACCAAAACGCCTGTGTGCAACGGCTACGCTAAAACGCTTTGCGTTTTGGTGAAACTCCTTCTGCAACGGTCGCGGCGTGTACGGTATGAGAACCTTTTGTTGTGCAATTTTACTCATACATCAATGCACTTTGTTGCTGCCGACCAGCTTGGCTGTATCCGCAGGGTCATGCTCAATCGTTGTGCCTTCCGGCGTGTCGCTGCCCCACATCAAAATGATTGAGCCGCCACCCTCGACATCCTCTTGCTTATGGCGTACACCGCGCGGCTGCATTTTTGAGAACGTCCATTTCTTGGTGTCTACTTCCAAGCGGCGGCGCTGTATCTCTGCATGTGTTAGCTTTGGGTCCATGCCTTCCGGCAACGGCATTGCTGCAAGGTCGTGCATCTCATCGGCTAACACCTCTGCGCCGATGGCGCGTGCGCGCGCATACATTTCGTAAAAATCTTCGTCGCGTTGCACCTTCTGCAAAACGGTCGTCCACATCGGCATCTTGTGGTCTGCGGTTGTTATGGAGCGCAGACTTTTGCCTTTCGCAAGCTCATCACAAACGCGCTGCATTAGCGCCTTGGTTAGTTTCTTGCGCTTGCGTTTCTGTTTGCGCTCAGTGGTGCGTACTACCGCTTCATCGTCAGGTGCAGGGTTGACGATATCAATTGGTTTTTTGGGCATAAAAAAAGGCCGACAGAATCGGCCCCCTCTCAAAAATTCGCGTCAATGCCCCAAAGCGTAATTTTTTCTAACCTGTTTTCGTACGTTTGGCAACACTATTCTGCAAATTATACCAGAGGCTCAAAATGGCACCCTCAAAGCGTCTTTTGACGGTTTGGGGGTGTAGGCCAATTATTCGCCCTATGCGGCTCCATGACGGTCCTCGCTGCCGTTTGACGGCACTATGAGCCGCTGCCCAGATTAACTTTGCGTCATCGACGGTAAGGCGCATTGTTAGCTGGAGCGCCCAATCGTAGTTTCGGATTGCTGATGCGGTTGCTGGGCCGGGGTTTACCTTGGCGTCGGTGTAGCCGTATGCCATGCCGGGGTCGTTGGCGACTTCGGGCCACTTGGCTTTAACCCTCAAATCATATGCTCTTGGCAAGCGGCGCTCTGTGTCGGCGGCTTCGAAGAATAAACCGGCGAGGTCGTCCACGCCTTTGCAGTGCTTTAGGACGACTTCTGCTAGGTAAGTATCGCTCATTTGCGTTTATCCTCAATTTGTTATTAGAAAAAACGTGGTGTCAGTCAGACCGAGCATGGGACCAATTTTTGTTTGGCGGCGCGGCGGGGGTGGCACCCCTCCAAAATGACCCCCCGGCCCCCGGTTTTAAAGGAATAAATAATGTTTTTCGGTGCGGTATTTGTGCAGCATCGGGCCAAGCTATTGACTTTGTTAGTGTGGGTTAAGGGTTGGCTACCTCTCACTCGATTTTGATTTGGTTTCGCGCGAAGTGCTACGCCGAGGCAGTCGCGAGCAGAAACCATTATATAGCGAACCTGGGTCATTATGCTCAAGGTGAGTATTTTTAACCAGGTAACACCTTTAATTATTTTTTTCATTTTTACCTTGACAACTACAACGTAATTGTAGCATACGTTTTTAGTAATTATTTTTTACACCAAAATAAGGGAATAAATCAATGACCACACGTTTATGGACGGCCAAAGAAGTAAAAGTAACTGTTAAGGGTTTACGGGACGCCGGATATGAAATCATAAAAAAGGACAAATACACTTATTCAAGTAAAGAGGAATATGGCACCGGTCCTATATTTTATGCTGCAAAACATAGTGGCGGCAATTATCTAGTCCGGCATCATCCTGAATTATTTACATATTAAAAATAAACTAGGGGAAGGTTTAACGGCCTTCCCCATTACCACAACCAAAAGAAAACAAGGGAAAAAATCAATGGAAACCTATGAGATTACAATTCAAGAGGCGCTAAAGAATAAGCCTGAACTATTAGAAGAAGTGATGAAGGTGGTGAAATACAAAGAGTATGCATTCAAATACGACAGAATGTTTGAAGAAGTCTCGAATGAACTTCTAGAAGAGGATCCTGGCAGGGATGCAGCTTTGATGGAGGAAACTGCGGAACGAATTACAATCGAACGATTGGCGGAGGCTGGTTACAATCTTCCGAGAAGCATCTGAAACCGCTTGGCTTGGAATAGTGATGAAGACAAAAAAGGACATAGAACAATGTCAATAGAGACGCGAGAACAATGGCTAGTCGAGTTGGCCAAACAACTAGAGCCGCTTTTTATTGAGCAAGGCGCGACGCTTCCAAAATACCGGATATCATGCGGCTTTCCAAGCAAGGGCGGCCTGTCCGCGAAAAATCGCAGAATAGGCGAGTGCTGGAGCCCGAATGCTAGTGCCGACAATACAACTGAAATTATAATGAGCATCACCAAAGATGAACCAATGAAAGTTGCCGGTGTTGTAGCGCACGAGATGGTTCATGCCGCCGTTGGAACCGAGGCCGGTCATGGGCCAAAATTTAGACGGTTAGCAGTTGCTATCGGCCTCGAGGGCAAAATGACCGCAACCACCGAAAGCGACGCGTTTAAACGTCGCGTGCAGCCTATTCTAGATACGATTGGCGCTTATCCGCACGCAAAACTTGATGCGAACATGCGGAAGAAACAAACCACACGCATGGTTAAATGCGTGTGCGACGAAAGCGGCTACACCATCCGAACCGCGCGCAAGTGGATTAATCTGCACGGTGCGCCAATCAGCCCGACGACTGGCTTGACCATGAGGGTTTGTTAAAAATGAACGAATATAAAATAGTATCTATCCAACCGTGCGCTATCAAAAAATTTATGCGTAGCTGGCCGTGTTCAGGGTTGCACAATATCCACCACATTACGGCGTGCTTTCATGGCTCCGATTTAGTCGATTTGGACGCATTTAACGATGAGGCAGAAACGCAGTTAACTAATGGCGACGATTACGAAGGCACTGGCGCGATGCCAGCACTACTTGATGATGCTGTTGCGCATTGCGTCAAAATCAAAGTTTTACCGGGTATGCTCGAAGGCGGGTACCGCTTTACAGAAAAGGAAACCGTTTAAACGCCCCGGCGCGCTGTTGCAGCAGCGCGTCGGAGCTAATCATTAACGATACTGGAGGTATCAAAAATGACTAATTACTATTTAAACCGTAAATCACAGAATCGCAAAACCGGAAAAATCCCGGTTTC
>Ga0208919_1000589_pt1 | contig 23728 bp, 26 predicted proteins | sample 4_EtaG_FD_184076 | JGI IMG/M metagenome (GOLD analysis project Ga0208919, IMG submission 184076) | Marine viral communities from the Subarctic Pacific Ocean - 4_ETSP_OMZ_AT15127 metaG (SPAdes) (version 3) | ecosystem: Environmental > Aquatic > Marine > Oceanic | place: Pacific Ocean | collected...
TTGTCTTTCAATTTTTCTACATCACTACGCAATGTTTGTACATCTTCTTGCAAGCGTGTGATATTAACACCATTAGACATATCATCTTCAATGCGTTTTTGTACTTTTTCTACCTGACCACTTAAATGTTCAATTAACAAATATTGTTCTTGGTCTGCACTGGCTTGGCCCAGCTCACCGCGAGGCCATTTAATACGGAACTCATTGTTTTTAGCTATATCTGCTTGCAACTCTTTTAAACCTGTTTCCAAATCTTTAGCAATTAGCTGTTCAAATGTTTCTAGCTTGTTCAAGCGCTCAACGACGCCAAAGTATCCCCAGACCCCTATAGACACAGCGGCCACAATGCTAATTAGATTTCTAATCGGCATGGAGATCGCGGAGCTATCGCTTACGTTTATCTGATCCGACCCCCTTCTGCCACGACCCGATTCTTCCGCCATCAGTTCTTACCAAGATGCTCGACAGGAAGCCACTTATCTCCATCTTGTCCCGCATTAAACTTACGCAGAACTAGCTTGCCCCTGCCGCACTCCCAACGAGTCCCTACCGCTGTCCCTTGAGAGCGCAGTATTTGCCGCTTGACCTTTAGGCACTCAGCCATACCACCTCTCGGTGTATACTCTTTTAACTGCCCGGATATGAACATATGCAGTATCCAACCAGCGAATACTTTTTCATCAGCCTTGGCGCTATTGCCAAAAAATGTGATACAGCAAAAGACCAATAATAATGAGCTTGCCGTAGTCAATATTCCATATCGCATTGTTCCCACCAAACGTGTTTTCCCACCAAATAAGAATCTTATCCAATTCCCATCTCCTACTTGGACGTATCGGGGTGCTTCCCATTATGTATCGAATTAAGATGTTCAATTTGACTTTTCATCACTTTCATTTCAGCCAGTAGTGTAGCCATTTCACGGTTACGATGTGCCAACTCCGAAACGCTGTTTATTTCTTTGAGCACGTCAATCTGGCTAGTAAACACAGCGCGTTGACTTTCGGCATCATCTAGTCTCGCGTCAAACTTAGATTTAAACGCGCTTGTATTTCTGATGTGTCTGTCTAAATCTTCCATTACACGGGCTAGGTTGCTTTTCACAACAGCGTAGCCTCCGGCTACCGTTGCCAGCACCATAACACCCTGTATTGCGTGACTTGCTGTAAGTTCCATATTACCTCACTGCTGGACCATAAGTTGCCGCCCACCAAAGAAACCAAGCGATTCCACTGGCAATGATTACAACAGCCAAACCTTTACTGATCTCAATCAAAATTGCTTTTCGGCGTTCAGCTCGCTCTTCGGCTCTAATCTTTTCCTGTTTCTCACGTTCTTTTTTATCGGCGACCCGTTTTTCACGCTCCGCTAGTATCTGATCCCAAGTAGATTTTTCGCCGGGAGGAGTAGGCCACTTACGGTTAATTTCGTCCCTAAGGTCATTAAGCTGTTGCTGCAACTGCTTTTGTTCAATAACGGCGGCAGCGGCGGCTGACATTGACGTTTCCGAGCCATCGTCTGCAGCACGTTTCTGTAAGATACTTTTGTTCTTTGCACCGATAGAACTCCCTGCGTCTTTTTGTTGGTTCTTTTCATGCTGTTCTTGAGCATGGAACAATCCGTCAAGACCGTGTGCAATCTCCTGTACACCGCGAGCAGACTTTACTAATGTCTTGGTTGCGGTAATGGCTGCGGCAATAGTGAGCGGATCCATACACTATCTCGCTCTAGCCTGAGCCACACCTGCGCCACCGAAGGGGCGCAGACCCCACGCCCACACTAACATGGGATCATCAGCGCCGATACCAAAAGCTCCCCCAGAACTCGGACGCATCTTGTAGCCGTTGGCAGTTACATCTCCAATCGTAATACCGCTGTAACCCTTTTCTTGATTAGTCCAGTTATAACGAATATCGGTAGGATTACCGCTGCCGACGCCGTCGCTGGAGTACGTTGGAAATGTTGCAAAGAAATCGTTGGAATTGGAAGAATCAATATTGCGCCATGCGACGAGTGACGCCGATCCACCAAGATTCACATAAGGACCATCACTCGACCCGTTATGGGAATAGCCTGTGAACGCACTGAACCCTTCGATCTGCTCCCATACAATGACCCGATAGGTTCCAGATGCGAAGCTACTATTTAGTGTTATGTTCGTTCCATCAACCGTGACAAGTTCAGTGGTTGATGGTCTGTCTTGTTGGTTCCAGCGGATATTGGCCGAGGACATGTTTGGGTGTGATACGTACCAATCGCCCGTGCTATCTGACCTTTTCGCTACAGCCGTTTTTGCACCACTCCCCAGACCATGGGCTTGGTTTGTCGCCGAGCCATTCGTGTGGCTAATCTCTGCTGTGTAGCAACCATAAGCCGCACCTACGCGCCAAGACCATGCGGAGTAGTTCACGCCTGTGTTCAGGGTTAACTCTGAACCTGCGGCGGCGTCTGTGTTGAAGTGCATTGAATTGCCGCTATCATCAGAAAACCGAACATCGTAATCTTCATCGTCAGCCTCTTTCTTAAAGACGTCGATGTAGCTGCTCCACCCTGTACGTGCGGTGGCTAGGCTGGCTTCGATAGTATTCCCGCTTTCCAATGTGATGAGTGCAAACCCGTCATCAGGGTTTTTCACCGTGGGAGCCGGGAGGTTTGCGGTGCTCCACGCTTTGAAACCTGTGGGTGCGGTGTAACCCCATTGCGATGGGCGAAACTTGTGAAACAGCGTATCCCCTGATTGAGCCGAGGCAGCACATTTGATAGGAACAGTAAGGCTCATGCTTGTCGGAGCGGCGTTTGCACCTGTAGCGGGATTCCCGACACCACTGTTCGTGAACCAAGTGCCATTCAAACCCCACCACATTTTGGCGTTGTCCATATCGAGCGCCATCATGATTGTAGAGCCGCTCGACGCATCAGTTCCGTACGCTGTTGTGCTTGAATTATTTCGGAGTACGCCAGCACTGCTGTTAGCGTACCAACCCTCTTCAGTTGCAAGGTTTCCGAAGAAATGAGTAGTGCCGGGATAGACAGTAGAGGCATGGGCTATACCCACGGCGACACTGCCATCATTGAAACCAGAACTGTCGAGGTCTACTTCCCAATAATATTTTCCACTTGAAACCGCCATTGTGCAAGCGAACGGACTGTTCCCACCACCCGAACTATCTACATCTTGGTTTCCGTTAGCAAACCGTGTGGAGGTTCCAGAATCCAAAGGATTTGGCAGATTGTAATTTCCAGTGCCGGTTGCTGTCTTTGTCAGTGCTGTGTATGTGGATGGCGCACTGTAGGCCCAAGAGTCACTTGAAAACCGCATTGTGATGCTTTCGCCTTGATTGTGACCTTGAATCATAGGAAACAATGTCACAGAATTTGAAAGCGTTGCGTCCCAAATAGTTCCTGGGCCACTGGTGTTACTATTGAAATCATCGCCATTCCACCAATCACCGTTTTTACTCATATATAAATCTTGATTAGCGTAATCCACTGCAAAACCCCAAATGGTTCCTACAGGGTTTTCATTGGATGTGCCGGGAGTTCCGTCACCATCACCAAACTCCGCTCCAATAGACGTACCGTCATATTTTTCGCCGCTTCCTGAACTGGGCTGTATGTATGAAAAAGACCCCGACGCGCCTGGACCGCCCGTATTGGCAAGATCGGTGGCAAGTGACCCAACTCCAGCAACCCAAGTGTCATCATCATCTTCGCTACATACGACTTCCCAATAAACTTTATCAGTGCCGCTGATTCCAATATTTGTTCTTACGCCGTGCCAAGCACCTGCGTTGTGACTGCGAAAAAAGAGATTGTTGTTGGCCAGAACCGCAGATGTGTTCGTAAGTGTGCCGGGGTCTAGGCAGGGGTAAAGCGTAACTTGTTCCGATGTGCTGTCCCTTGGACAATCCACCACCACATTGTTCGCACCCATACTGGTTGCTGACCAATCTTGAAGAAGGTAAACAGGAGAGTAAGACTGCGGCATTTTTACCTCGCCCTTGCTAAGTTAAATGACTGGTCCGCGAAGGCTAGATAGATGTAAGTACCTGTATTAGCATTTGTAGCTCCCTGAGTTCCGCGCAATTTGAACCCGTTAGCGGTAAAATCCATGTAGGCAGACCCGCTTTCTGCACCAGTTGTGTTTGGTTGTAATTGGTTGTCTAACGGATTAAAGGTGTCACGCGCAGCATCATTGATATGCCAGCCTTCAGCAGAATCTACTCTCTTTATCATAACCCACGCTGGCCGAAACCCCGATGCCCCGTCATCAACAACTACATATGGATGGCTAGTCGTATTTCCTGTATACTTACCAATACCAATTAGTCCCGGTGTTCTTGCAAAGAAGTAAGCGATCATTGCGCGGGTGCCTGTAGCTTCACCGTCTTGTACAGCGAATAAGGTTGATGTTACAGGGCTTTCTCCAGATGAAATATTTGCATAACTACCGGTGCCGTCAGCACTATCAGAAGCGTCTGCCCAATAAGCCGTAGATTCAGCATCAGTGTCATTGATCCAAACTCGTTTGGCGGTGTCAGCAAAATCTTTATGCCAACTAGACCAGTTTGTCGCTTCATCGCGCGCCTTCGTAATAAAAAATTCTGGCGTTGTTCCGAGGTTGTGCTTGATAGCGTAGTTGGCAGAAGTACGGTGTGTCCAACTTGCTATCGAAAACTTAGCTGTGTCATTTTTACTGCCAGACGATGCAAGAATATTTGAGTTTTGTGCGCTCTCTGACCACGCCGTTCCAGCCTTTAAACACCATGCAACGTAAGTTTTAGCGTTGTCGTTGCTGTCGTTTCGGTCGTCACCATTGCCAAGTGTGAAACCACCCTCGATAAATGACGTTACTGCTTTTACATCTTGGAACTCAACCGGACTGTTATCTGGCGTTAGAACATTAGCGGCACCTCTAACACTATCAACAAGCACACCCTCACCAGCATCGCTACGGCCCTTTATCCACACAAAGTCAGGTGTCCATGCTGTGCCTGTACTATCAAAACACGACCGGACAGTTTTGCTCTGCGCTGTGCCTGTATATAGAGCATTAGCAAAATGTGCCCGTGGATCGGTTACGGTTGGTGCTGCAAGGTCGGCGGTATTTAATCTTTTGTAACCAGTAGGAACGCTACCGGCGAACGCCGTCTGACCAAAATTAAAAGTAACGCTATGCCCACCAGAATTGTGAGCAGTCATTGCTACATACAAATCGTCTGGCAGAGAAGACAGCATCGGGCTGGCACGAGTAGCTGGGTTGCTACTCGCGAGGAATGTTCCGTCATCGCTCACATACATCTCGTCGTTGTCTTTGTCGATAGCAAACCCAAGAACAGAGCTATTAGCTATGGAACCTCCGTAACTTGAAGTTGAACCATTAGTAACTTTAGATGACGAGCTATTAACTGGGTAGAACCCGTAGAACCCCGCTGTAGTAGAACCGTTCACAGCAGATACGAAGTCCCACTTATTCGCTTCATTAACAACGCCAATATATTGGTTGGACAAAGTTCCGGGGAGAGTAACCTCAAAATAATACTTTCCACTGTTTGGTATTCTTTGAGTAGCAATAGCCCCATGAAATGCAGCAGCGCCTGTATTTGTAACGGTCAAATTTCCGTTAGTTAGGGTCATGTTGGAGCTTTTATCAATCGAGTTAAATGTCGTATAATTACCCTCATTATCACCAGAGGTGTTAGTTGGTGAGTCGGTTACTTGATTAGCCGCCGCTAGGCTATTTGATGCAAATGAATTGTTGTTGCTGAATGTAACTCCAAGAAAACCATTATCGTTTCCTGAGCCTCCGGAAATCGTAGCTGTTTCTGTATGACTTTCTGCGGCGTCAAATGTATAATCAGCAGAAGTCCAACTACGAGTGCTGGTTATATCAATGTGTTCAGACCTCTCTGTAGCATCTGACCAAGCATAGGCATCAGCATTGCCCTCGTCATAGATTGCGTAAAATGCTACATCACCGGTTTGGCCTATTGTAGTTACGGCTTGAGTCGTCCAACCACTAGCAGTATTACCGTCTGTCGATATGGGATTACCCGCATCAAGCACACGCCACCAACTGATACCAGCCGTTGCCATTGAAGCACTAAAGGTTACAACAATATCTGCAGAGGTTCCAGAAGCAACAGCAATAGACCAAAACTCTAAAACATTTCCAGCGCCTGAATTTTTTCTAGCTATAAATGTTGCAGAACTACCGCCCACTGTTAGAGTGCTTACAGTTCTTGTTCCAGAAGTGGCGCGGCCACCACCAACTGCAATCACAATGGTACGGTTACTTGCTGCGGCTCCAAGAGACGAAGATGAAAACGTATATGCCGTAGAAGTAGACCCATTTGTTGACGAGCCTAGGTGTGAAACACTTGGGTTTGTCGAAGAGATACTGCTCTTACCTAACAAACCTGACGCATCAAATTTTAAATGAAAACCGTTGGTGCCAGCACTTGCCGCTACTGTAGTCGCCGGGTCAATAGGCACCCAATTACCATTTGTGTCCCACCCACCAAAATCACTAGCATCACTAACAGCCGTGCCGTCAAGAAGAATTGCATCAGCAAGATAGCCGCCGAAATGCTGATGACTTAGATTCCCCGGTCTAGCGCCAATAACTTGGTTCTCAGTAAAATTGATATTCGTATCATAATTCTGAGCAGGATAACTAGGTGAATTAAGAGCCGCCTCAGCACCGTTTACATAGATTTTAACGCGATCGCTAGCTACTGGTTGTGTTGTGTCAACTACCCATAAAACGTGCATCCACGTAGTAGGATCACGGTACAGTGCATGAGTTTTCACTAACCCGGATGACCCATCATGGAACGAGGCTTCGAGCCAATCATTACCATCATCAGCACTACCAAACATAATGCGGTCTGAGTAGCTACTCGTTCTGTCTCCACCAAAAATGTTGTTTCCGGTAGTGCCGCCTTGACTGCTAACAGCAGATCGTTTTAGCCAACAACTAAATGTGAAGGTTCGCCTGTTACCAGCCGTAAACGGGTCACGGATTAAATAATCAGCACCACCATCTAGCATCATCGATTTATTTATTTGATAAGAACCCTCAACAGCCGATACCGTTGTCGGCCGACTGTTTTTTCCTATATTGTCTCCATCGTCAAACTTTAACCAAAATGAATTTTTGCCGCCCCAGTCCGCAATATTATCTGTACTTGCGGGGTCTTTTGGCACCCACACACCATTGTCATCATTTGCACCAAAAGAGCCAGCATCTGTTGTTGCCACACCGTCAAGGAATATAAACTCTGCTAAATACCCACCAAAATAATCACCACTGCCACTAAAGCCAATGTAGTGCGGATTTGCTGAGTTTATACCTTGCGCCGACTCATAGCCTTGACCAGAATTAGTCTCTGTGCTAAATGACGTTACTCTAGTTCCGTTTATATAAATTCTTTGTCGGTTACCGGCTGTGCCGTTTCCTGTGTCGTTTACTAAAACAACGTGCATCCATGCAGTTGGATCACGAAACATAGCGTCAGTGTACAATCGCCATGCAGGGGTGGCGACACCATCATCATAATCTTGCCAGTAAATATCTGAATTTTGAAAATAAAACGCACCCGTATTGTTACCATCAGCACGGGCTTCAAAAACAACTCCGGTACTTATGTCCCCACGTTTAATCCAAAGAGAAGCTGTCCACTCTGCCGTATTACCCGCCTCATCAAATTTTAATTGCAGACGATCACTAGAGCCGTCAAACAGCAACGCGCTTTTTATAACAGACGCGGTTGTAGTGGTACTAGGAAACCCGTCTCCGAAAAGCCCGATAGAGGCTGGTACAATAAGCATTAGGCATCTGTCCCTGCGTCGGTCGTTATGTCGATTTTAACAGCATGTAACCGTGCGTCTATAGCCATATCATCATTACTGTCACTAACATCACGGAACACTCTAAAAATTACAATGTCCTCAGCCGCTGCACTTCCCGATACTGTAACTGCGCTCGTTGCCGCTGTGACATAAATATCATCCGTAGTGCCGCCCGTGTCATCTACAACAACAGCCGTTCCAAAAGCAGTGTCTAGAGCATCGTCATTACCAAGGGCCAAGCCTTGTATTGCCCAACTGCAACCGAAGTTTGAGCTTGTTGCTGCATGGCTCCAATAAAACTTGGCTGTAATCGTACCTTCATTCCAAGACTTAGGCATAGGAACTTGAAACTGCACATACTCATCTGTACTAGCATCAAAGTCCCACGTTTTGATCATGACTGCATTACTACTAGTTTCGGCCGAACCAGATGCTGCGCCATTGGTAGTTGTAGTATACATGCCCGTAGCCGGAATAGGAATCGAGTGCACACCCGCAATAACCACAGGCACTGAACCAGACTTAACAACACCCGTACCTTTAGGGATAAGCTCAATATCTATATTACTGTCACCGCCCGTAGCTTCAAGCTGAGGACCATTACTCGTAGCGGCGTTAGATATAGTAAACTCGTTAACCGCTGAGGCCACCGTGGTAAGGGTTATAAGCTCATTACCATTAGTGTCCAGTAGCTTGGTGCCGTCGTTCGTGATTCCTAGCGTTGCTGCTTCTACGTTTGTGCCGTCACAATAAACGTATTGAACACCGCCCTGCGGAATAATAACACCCGTTCCACTGGCCGTTTTAACAGTCAGCGTATACGCACCACCGTTTCCGTTCTGCACTAAATAGGTTTTAGTTCTGGCTGGAACAATCACATCACGGTTGCCCGTCAGTGTGCCAGTGGTTTTAATTATGTGAAGGTGTGACTCAGCTGTGGTTGAAGTGTTTTCTACATATTGAGTATCATCAAGAGTGTAGTTGCTGCCCGTAACCGTAATCGTGGTCATTCCAGCAATGGCCTCTTCAATACGAGATAACGCCGTATTGGTCTTAGTTCCCCACGTATTAGCGTTTTCGCCTGTGGCTTGTTTCTCAAATTTAATGAGATCAGATGCGGATGAGGCCATGTTAAGCTCCTTACGCTAAACGAATTAAAGCGTTACTTGCGTCTGCGGCCGGAAACGTGATTTGAAATGTCCCGTTTGTAACAGTAAAGTCCCCGCCAAAAGCTAAAACACAAATCGCCTTGTTGCTATTACTAGAATTGTAGATCAAAGCTCCGTTTGCCGTAAAACTTGCACTTGTCCACGTTGGGTCGGCAAAATCTATAGTTACAGTTGTTCCGTCTGTAGCAACGGCGGCACTGCCTAATGTTGCCCCTCCTGCCGAGTAAGCAGAACCAGAAGCGTTGCTAATTTCATTAGAACTTGAGTACGCCGTGGTAGCCGCACCTAAACTCGCACTGCTTGTATACAGCGCAATTTTGATTGTGTCTGACGTTATATCATGTTGTTCATCCAAAATTTCTGATTTGAATGAAGTACATAATGCTTGGGAAATTGCCATTAGATTATACTCCTATTGCAGTTCACTATAGCTTGCCGTTATTTCCGCATTGAGCTTTTGGACTTCTGCCTCAAAATCAGCACGCAGTTCTTGACGCATTTGCGCCTCGCGGTTAAGAAAAACAGAAGACTCGTACATCGCTCCCTTAATTAAAACATCCGGATGGTTCAAGCTAACATATGTTGTCGTGTTACTGCTACTCAACCGTGTCGGCATCCTAGTATACTTTAACGTATATGAAAAATTAGTATTCGGCGTAGGTGCCAACAAGAGCGTTGTGCCGTTGGTTGCTGCCGTGTCTAGCGCGTAATATTTTGGCTGGCCCGTGGTTGTAGAATTAAGCCAATAATCTTGTAGGTACTCGTCTTTGCGTTCTTCTAAAAACACCGTACTGTTACTGACAGTTAGATACAGATAGCGGATACCACGCACATCTGTCGCTGTGGTTCTAACTGTATTGGTGCCACTGGTGAGTGTTCCTGTTTCAGCTGTCCTGTGGTCGAGTATTTGTGGAACTGATCTGAAAATACGGTCTTCCGACCGTGCCAAAATTTCAGGAATCGCATTTGAAAACTCAGTCGAATCGTCTTCATTGCGTTGTTGCAGAATACTTACGATTTCAGCGTATGTGCTCATAACAAATTAGCCATGCCCCCACGTATCGTCGCCCCAACCGTCATTACCCCAACCCAGAGTTCTAATTGATTCATTACCAACTGCCGTCGTTATTGCAAAGCCTGTTTCTATTGCTGCTGCTTGCGGCGTTTCATTTCCAAGGGCTAATGTAGTAGAAACTCCACTAACAGACAAGATAGCATCTGCGCGGAGTGTTTCGTTACCGACAGCGGTAGTTACAGCTATACCGTCTGGCTCAGCATAAGTTTGTATGGTTTTTCCGTGGTCACCGATTGCCGTTGTAACCGCAATACCGTCTGGCGAAGCAATAGCGCCAGCAAAGACTGTTTCATTACCAACTGCCGTTGTGGTAGCCACACCCGACGGGAACGCCGTTGCAGCGGCACTATTGGAGCTAGCCATGCCCGTCGTTGTAGAAACACCCGTGCCCGTAATAACGCTATCCGCACGCCCAATTAAAGCACCACCATCCGGCCCCATACGCCCAAACGTGCTCACGCCGCTGGTTATAACAACACGGGCATCTTCACGTTTATGGGTGCTTGGGCGCGGAAAACGTAGAGCCTGTGCGTCAGTAACAACAACTGGATCTAAGGCAGGGTGTTTAGGTTCCCAGCAATCTTGGCAAGTCCTTAAACCGTTCCACTCTTCTCTAAGCGTGAGATACGGGTACGACAGGCCGCACCTGTCACAAATTGCTTTTGCATGAGCGCCGGACGCATAGCGGGGCATATCATTTCACACTACGTTGGTATGATTCTAAGAGCAGCTTTTTCACCCTCTTCGTCTGAAGCAAATTTAAAAGAGCTCTCGGCTTGAGTAAGTAGGATTTGCATTCTTTGCGGAGAAACATTAGGTAGCTTTATCGCAAGTTTAGAAGCAAGCCCTGCACACATGGCTTCGGTCCACCGATACGGAACATCTGTATCTTGGTACGCTGCCGTAATGTCTTCGATCTGTGACAAAGCCCAATACACAAGTGTGTCTGTGCTGTTTTCTGGCACAGGCCATAGGTATATAGAAGGTGTGTATTGCCTATCAAAAAAGTATTGAGTCGGCATACCTTCGGTTGTTTTATTAGACTGACCATTATAATCAGTCATAGACAAACGTGTCATCGCAGTGTCATTACCGCTACGCCTAAGTGCGGCGGTAAGTATGTCTACGGTACCAGCGGGTAAAGTGTACGAACGTAGAGACTGTGTTAGCGTTAATGTGGTTTCAGTAGTGCACCAATAATTGATACCACGCACAGCCCACTCACTGAACATAAGGTTCAAACTGCGCCGTGCGGAAACAGCAACTTTTCTATCTATAAGTGTGGGGTCTAACCCACACCGCTCACAAGCCTCAGTTACTATTTCGTCAACCTCTGGCCTGAATGTAACTGACCCAGAAGTTGCCATGTTAGTAGTCTTTGGCTAGTTTCAGAACGATGTTATATGCGTCGCCAACGGAACCCGCACCCGTCGTAGTAAACAGTATGTCACCTGTAGCACCACTGCCGAGTTTTGAAGTTATACCGCCAAAGCTAGACATATCCAACCGGCCCATGCGGTCTGAGGGAACCGGCACTAAAACTGTATCAGCCGTTGCATCCGCTTCAATCAAAACAGCCATACCAACTGTCGCAAACCAAATCTCTTCGATTCGAACAGCGGTACACGTATCGCCATTGGAACTAGCCGTAAGAGCCGAAACATCAACCTTGCTAACAGCATCTTCATTACCTGTATCTACATACTGGTAAGTGAACCGCATAACAGCATGGCGCTCGCCATCTGAAATGGTTGTGGAAGTCGCTATATCTGCCATCGTATTCCTCCTTTAGAGCAATGGGGGGAGACAGCTCCCCCCGCTCCCAAAAAGTTTACCGTTCTTTGCAGACAAAGATATAGTCGATATCCGTGGTTTCTGCACCCGCTGCACCGTTTAGATAACCAAACCCTACAGCCATTTCAGCTGCTGGCGGTGTTTGGCTAGTCATAGTGGTTACAAGCGCGTCATTCAAAAACAGCTGAATGTTGCCGTTACCATCATAGTAGGCACCCACGGTTACGAACGTGTCATCTTCCAACGTAGCAACCGTGCTGCTATCATTGTCGTCCGTGTTATTGTCGTTGTTGAAATACAACGCTGCCGAACCATCTACAGACTCAAACAGGAACCGCATAGTTGCGTCCTGAGGAGTGGTATCCGTAGAATGCAGTCCGATAATAAGATCAGACTGAGTTGCGTCGCCTACTTGAAACCGTGTTTTGATCCAAGTTTTCTTGCTGCTGTTCAACAAAAACACTTCACCGATGGTTTGGGCAAACAACCCGTCATCTTCATTAGCCGCCGTGGTAATGCGAGCGCAACCGCCGTCAAGATCAGGCGTGCTAATTGCAGAGGTACCGCTACCGGCTGACGTAGCTGTGATTGTCCATTCCGTAGAAAGCGGCTCATGGATAAAATCATCAAAATACGTGAGAAATTTAGTAGGATCTAGTTGACCCATTGCGGCGAGAGTAGAGTTGCGAGAGGCATTTGAAATGCCAGAAAAATGAGTAGTTCCCATTTGAACAGTCTCCTTTCAAAAAGACCAAGGCCGAAGCCTCATTCAAATTTAGTGAAACCACCCCCACCCCGAAGAGCGGGGGTAGCTTCCCCTAGAAACCGAGAGCTTACGCCCCCGGAGTACCAAAGATTCCGCGCCAATCGGTAAAGCCGAAGCTGTACCGCTCGGAAACTTTGTAGCGAACATTTCCGGTTTCAAAGTCACCTTCCATGCCGCGAGTTAATGCACGACGCTGGAACATCTTGAGGCCGTCTGGAACATCCGTAAGGATAAAGAAGGCATCCGTGTCCGTGAGTCGCTGGTTGACAGTATAGCCTTGCGGCAGATAACCGCCAGAAGACAGTGCGTTGATATCATTGTCTCCGGTGCCGGTGCGAAGCGTTGATTTCATCAAACGCTCAGCAACAAACGCAAGAGCCGTAGGAATAACAAGTTTGACGCCCGTGGCAGCAATAGGAATGCCCCGGTCATCATCCATGTTAGAGATATCAATGAGCATTTGCTCAAGGCTGGTTTCACTCAAATCAGCTGCCGTGGACAGAATGTTTGATTGAGTGCCGTTGGCCGTTGGGTGGCTAGCCGAACCAAGAACAACACCGTCACCGCCAGTGCCTGAAGTGAACATATTGTTAAGAATGTTCGCTCCTTTGATTTCCTTGGTGTGGACCATGCTGCGAGCCAGCGCCTTAACGTAGCGTTGGCCAATGGAACCATACAAGCCATCCTCTTCAGCTTCTTCCGTAATGGAAAACGCCAAAGCAATGGTGTCGTGGTTGTAGCGAGCAGTCCAAAGTTCAGCCGCCGTGTCGTATGCCACTGCGGTGCCTTCAGCTTTAACTGCTGCCGCCCCAAAACCTTCAAGCAGGGTATCTTCTTCAAAAGCCTTTTGAGAAGTATTCTGCGAAAAGATTTCTTTCCACTGTTCTGGGTAGCTTGCGTACTCGATGCCGAAAAGGGTGTTTAGTCCCGGCTCGAGCTGTTTTGCAAAGAGTGCTCTATTCAAAGCCATTGTCTAAACCCCCTATACGCCTGGAGTACTATGGTCAGCCATAGTGTACTCATGCTCATACGGCTGAACAATCAGGTTGACATTTGTCCCATAGGCATTGTCCGGCGCTTCGATTTTTCCGAGAACTCGGAATCCTGCGTCGCCGGTACCAGTAGAACCGTTCAATTCGTGGGCCGAGATCCCCGTAGTAGTAGAACCCGTACCAGCAACATGGTCACCTATGTTACCAACATCGGCAGCCACAGTAGAACCAGCGGACTGAACACCGAAGCAGATGTTTGGATCGTCATAAACATAGGCTTCAATTTCAGTAGCCGTGGTGCTTGCGGGCCAATACTTGGAATAGACCTGCTCGCCACTAGAGTTAACATACCGGCATCCATCAAAGATACCGAGGAATCGGTCACCAGCGGCGGCAACTTCAATGCCCCCTCCAGCAACAAGTTTGACTACGTCACCTCGAAAGATGTTGGTGCCATACCCACTCGCAAGCGTGTGAGCAGAGGGCCGCATGGTCCCACCCGAGAGATGACGAAGCGGCCAAAAGCCCCGAGGGGCGTCCGTGTTTGCCATAAGAATGCTCCTTAATCATCGACAATTTTTTGACCACGTGAAACATCGGAACGGAAATCTCTGTCAATAGCGATACCGCCACTTCGTTCCACCTTATTGAGATTTGATTCCACAAACTGGTTAAGCTCTGCATTTTTCCGAGCAAAATACTTTGTCCGAGCAGCGACTTTCGTTTCTGGCATCTCGCACAGAATCATGCCCTCAACGCCTATTAACCCTTCCCACTGCCCTTGGGCAATAGTGGGAACTGGAAAGTCTTTCGGTACCGTATCTGCCGGTCGCGGAGTCCAACCTTCACGGAATCTTTTCATAGTGTGGTGCGGAATTTCTTGCCCTAGGATCTGGGTAGATACCCATCTTTGCCGCATACCCTCCCTAGCAGGGGGAGCATCCAACAAAGCTGGAGGTGACCACGTTTCTTCGCGAGAAATATCTTCTCGAAGTTCATGCGTCGGTTCGGAATTACGAGTTGTTCGAGCGATAGCCATAATCAAGACTCCTGTCTACTCTTTTGGATTTCTTTAGCGTAAGCCTTTAATTGGGCTTCCGATGTAATCCCGAGTTCGCGAGCCATGCTAAGTTCATCTTTCGTTAACTGTACCCGACCGTCTTTTGCGATTTTACCAGAACTCGCTCTACCGCCTGTCGGCGCTGTTGCGGGTTTTGATTTTTTTACATCGCCCTTGTTGTATAACTCAGGAAATTTTTCTTGTAAACGGTTATCAAGCTCTGTGTAGTAGGCAGGGCTGTTCTTATCGAAACCTTCCTGCTCTAATTGAACGTCAACAACCCGCGCATAAGCTGACTCAGCTTGGTTTTCCGGTGTGTTAAACCACTGGTTCCGCTCCCACCAAGTATAAGCCGCTTGTGGTGCATCTTGCGCCGGTTGCTGTTGCTGTTGCTGTTGCTGCTGTTGCGCTGGCTGTTGCCTATTAGTCAACTGAGCAACTTTTGCCTCAGCACGCATATCGGCAAGTTGCTCAGTTAAAGCGATTTGCTGAGCCGTGTCGCCTTCTTCTGCAGCGGCGGTTAAGTCAGCGCGTACTTGATTATACCGATCTTGAAAACTTTGCACCGCTTGCTCTTGGCCTTTGTTTTCAAGCTGTGCCATTCTTTCCGTGAGTGCTTGTAACTCGGCATCTTTAGCTTGCTCACGCCGTTCTGCTTCACGCCGTTCACGTGTTAGCTGGTCGATGCGTTTCTGCACACGGTCAGACATGTCATTATCTGGTTCAGATGCTGCCGCTGGTTCGGGCGCAGGAACTGAGTCCGGTGCAGACTCATCAATAATTTCAACGAGGTCTGAAAACTCAGCATTGTCTTCTTGCGGTGCCAAGTCTTTTTCGAGAGCCTGTTCGTCTACAGGTTCCCACTCTTCTTTCTGCTCTGCCATAATTTTTCCTTTCTACGCGATTACGTCGCGATACGATGTTTAAGCGTATACCTTTATTACAGTTGGGTCTTCGACAACAGCGATAATTTCATCGTCGTTAATAAAGCGATACTCTTTGTCGTCAATTTCCATGCGAAACTGCGTAAATTTAGGCACGATAACCCACTGGCCGGGAGTAGCCCACGGACCACCAGCCCAAAACTTGCCCGTCTCGCGGTCTTTGAATGCAAGCGGACCAATGCTAACCACCTTGGCACAGATGCTCAAATAGTTCTCGGCTTCTATTGCTTGGTCTGGCAGCAAGATGCCGCCATCAGTTTTGTCTTTAGGTTTAGGCTTTTCGATCAGCACCTTAAATCCTCGGGGAATAGGAAGGTTACTCATTCTTGATCCTCTTTATCTAGGGTTTCAACAGTCTCTTGTATTGTGGCTATAGCTAAATCAACTCCAGCGATCATGCCTACGTTACGGCAATAATCATTGAAATCACTACAGCCGCCAGAACCCATACGCTCCTGTATAGATTCTTGCTCAGCACGTAAACCCTCTTGGAGCTTACGCAAAAATTCACCTATGACCATAATTCTCCTAGGTCTTAATTTCTAGCTATTTCTTAAGTAGTTTCTTAATCTCGTCCAGTAGTTTCTTTTTCTGTGTTTGCTCGGCAAGAGCTTCTAAATTTTTGCCCTGCTTGGTGGGTAGGGCGGTCAAATAGTCTAACGAACTTTTGCGCGGCCCCATTGCTTGTCGCTGTAAAATTGCGCGAGTAAGAGCTTCTTCAGCTGCGGGACCTTTAACTCCGGCGGCTTTACCCGCTGTTTTAGCAAGATCAGCTAGAGCGCCACTTTCACCGGCACGCGCTAGCGCACCAACTTCCTGTGCAGCTACGTTGGGTGCTCCGGCTTTAGCCCCTGGAAAACTGAGCATATCAAGTGCTGACTGTGGTTTCTGTTTGGCGATTTGACTAATGATCTGGCCAACTTCTTGTTCTGAAGGTGCGCGGCCCGCTCGCTTGGCAAATGCTTCTATTGCTTTTTGTAAATCTGAAGTCAGAGAGGCCGGAACAGTTTGCGTACCGTGAATCACGCGTTCTGGAAATTGTCCCATAAACGCTGCTTGTTCAGAAGGAATAAGCGGTCCTGGTCTGCTTTGCATTCGCGTTGCAAGTGAAAGACCTTGTCCCGGCATACCGCTCTCGAGCATTTTAGGAATTTTTTTATAGTCTCTTGTGTCAAACCCTAGCGCGTCTTCGACCTTTCCGGGGCGGTAGTGGAAAGTAGTGTTGTCGGGTGTTTTTAGGCGACTTATCATCTGCCCTTCAAATGCTCCGCGAGCAGGATTTACAACACCCGTAGGGCTTCTCCCTAACGGAGCGGCGGCGGCACCCGCTTGATCTTCAGCAATACCTCGGGCTATTTTTGCAATATCATCCGCAGGAGGTACGGGTCGGCCCATACGTTTATATGCGTCAACAACCATACGCATTAAGTTTTGAAACGACGGTGCCAGTTTAGGTATGTTTTGATACGCGACAGGTTGCGCCATCATCTGACGGGAAGGTAATCCCCCCATTCTAGGTGCCATCGTTACCATTATACCTGACCTCCGGTTTGCGACGCCGCAATAACAGCCAAAGTTTCCTTAAAACCTTTATCTAACATTTTTGCAGCCTTTGCAAATTTTCTTGGCGATAGTTCTTTAGGCGTAATGTCACGCCTACCTAACCAGCTCTTTGCAGCGCGTACCTCTGCGGCAGTAAGTTTAGTCGCCAAACTTCAATGCCTCCTTAACGGCAGCAAGGATTTGTTCAACCGTATACTCTTGTGAGTTGAAGATGTTAGCGATATTTTCATTTTGTTTGGGCGATGTAGGCATCTTAGCCAATTCCAATCTCAATTGCCGCTCCTGTTCCGCGATCTTTTTAGGCATCCGCTCGCCTATACCCTGACCCTTGGGTCTGAGCAATGTGGGCGTGGTAGTGTTGATTTGATCGGCTAGCTTGAGTATCAAATTTTTTAGCCCACCCGCTTCTGCCTCATCAACCGTAGCTGGCGTCATTGCAACTGCCGCCGCCGTCGGTGGCGCTGCTTTCTTTATTGCTTTGCCGACTACGGGCACAGCGTCACTAATCAGTGAACCACCTTTAATAAAAGCATCAATGGGCAAAAGTCTCAAAGCGCCACCAGCAATTTTTGTTTGCAAGCCTCCTGCCGGACCTAATGCCGCAAGCCCTATATTTGTAGCTGAAGGATAACCCTGTTTACGTACATCATCAACCATAGCGGGGACGTTAAACACATCACCAAGTCCACGGCGTAAATATTCCGCAAGACTGCCCACTTGCCGCCGTGTGGCCGGAGGTATGAGCTTTTCTAAATTAGCCATCTGTGCGCTCAGCTTTAATTTGTGCTATGGCCACCTGTGATGCCGCCTTTTCTTGCTCTACCTCAATCATCGCTTCAGCTTTTTCTTTAGCTAACTGTATATCAGCCTCTGTCTTGAGCACAAGCTGTTGAATGCGTGCATCCATTTCTTGCTCTTCAAGGTCTTGCTGGTTCTCGTTACGTATTCTGTTTTCATCAATACGGGCCTGAGCACGGATACGTTCAATTTCCATGTCCATTTGTGACTGCGCCATTTTGATTTGCATATCCATCTGAGCTTTTTGCATCTTAGCTTCTATGTCAGCTTGAGCCTTGGCTTGCGTAGCCTGAGCCTCAATCTGCATTGCCATCTGCGCTTGCTCCATAGGATTAGGCTGGTTTTGTTGCTCACCCGCTGGTGGTGGCGGTGGCCCAATCATTGGTTGTGGATTCTGCGTTACAATCGTAGCCGCTGCCTGACTAATTTCTGCATCCAACTCAGGTGGAATTGCTGGTGTATCATCACCTTGTTCACCTAACGGTGGCATGGGCGCGGCCATCTGCGCTTGAATCATTGCACGATAGAACAACGCCGTATGTTCAGCACGGTGGCTAATGTACGGCATAAAGAACTGTTCCTGTTGCTCAGGTGGCAACCTACGGAAAAAGTCATCCAGTACAGTAATATGTGCCATGTGGTCTTGGTCAGGAAATGCCTTAACTGGTCTGCCCAAAGCAATCAATGAGTTTTCCGTAACCGCATCGCGCCGAATACCTTCTTTAGGATCTGTAAGCACTTCTTCATAGTTGGGTATACGCATCGCCTCGTACATTCTACGCAAAGCGTTATACTGGTTATGATACTGCGGAAACTCTTTAGAGAGCTGCATCATCGCTTGAGCTTGAGCGATGCGTTGCGTAGAGCTGAATGTGTTGGGATCTGATACAGGTATTACATCAATACGGTCATCAAAATCCTTACGCAGAACAACCGTAAGGTCACGTATCCGGTAGGGGTAACGCTCCGGTAAATAAATACCGTTGAGCTTGGCAATGAGCTTAAACTCTTTACGCTGGCTGTTGTGCAGTCGCTTGTGCACGGCAGAAAACACACGGCTGTTTTCTTCCAACAACGCCATCGTAGTTCCTACGGGCGTGTTCTGGTTTGCATCGGCTAAATTAGTTTCTACCGTGTTAGCGAACTGCTTGCCCGTTTGCACCACAAACTGAAGCAGTTGCATCATGGTTTGGCTTGGCTCTTTGAACGGCAGTGGCATGATCGCTTTTTTAACGTCATCAACCGCTGCGTCAATATCTGTAAACTCACCGGGGCCAATCTCCATGTCGCCGCCTTTAACACGACCACGAAGTTTGAATCCACCCTGCATGTTGCTAAATGCCGCTGCGTCAAGCAGAGAGCGCAGTGCTCCCGTTGCGGCTTTACCCAACCCGCCGATTACATGATACAGCCCATACCCATACGGCCCGAGTCCCGGCAAAAATTTGTACGAAATGAACCAAACGTTCTTGCGTTCTTTTTCATCTTCTTCGTCCCAGTTACGGCGAACCGCAACAACCTTTTCAGAGTCACGATGAATTGTAACCACTATTGGCTTATCAGGGTCATCTTCGTTTTTATTGAGTATGTCAGAATACGTGTGTATTTCTAGCAATTCAATCGGCGCATCATATGTGCCGTACACAGCCTCAATGCCATCAATGTCTTGAATCGTCGTTTCTTGCAATGAATCAGAACTGGCTGGTGCAGGAAGGTAATAGTCATTAGCTACATACTGGTCATACTCATGGCGCGGAACACGCAAAACATGCGTATACCGGCACGCAGACTCAAGGTCAGTAGCACCGGCATCAATTACAAAATCTTCAGCTTGAACAAACCGGCTGCAAATGCGCCGTAGGTTGACATCAAACCAACACTTCTTGTATGTCTGACCCACCAGCGGCAAATGAAAAAGCATTTGGTCAAGATCAGGAAAATACTCCGTCATCTCTTCCGTAAGTTGATAGTTCATATAGTCAGTAACACGCTTGGCTTGTTCCTGCGTGGCTACGCTGGCCTCACCTACAATAGTCGCGCCTACTGGACCCTTGGGCGGGAACAGTTCATTGATCGCCTTGGCTTGAAACTGCGTAGCGGCCTCCGCGATCATCGGGTGCACTACATTGGTCAGGCGCTTTTGCTCACGGTTGACGGAGGTTTCATCTATTTGGCGCTCATCCGGTTTGAGTGTTTCAAGCCCGTTCTGGTATACCCGCAACCAATCATCACGCGCCGAGGCATCGTCCTCATAGTCACTAATCAACGACGAAGCAAGTTTACTCAGGTCTTGCTCATCTAATGTTTCAACAAGGTTAGAGTCCCACTCACGTAATTCTGGTTCTTCTATAGTGTCAAGGGCGGGAGTACCTATTAAAAAACTACCGTCGGGCTGTTCTTCTATAGGCACGTTATTCAACGTGTCTTCAATCAATTGAAACGGTGCCGCATACTCAGCCATAAATAGCCCCCGGTAGATTCACTACATTGGATTGTGCAAAGGGATCATCACGAAATACAGTTTCTGGTTCCCATTCGTCATCTTCAGGCGGTTGAGCGTACCACATTGCTCGGAGGCGTAGCAATGCCTGAGTAACTGTATCAACAATATCGGCACCGTCTCCGGCCGGGAACACGGCACAGTGTTTAATCACTTCTTTGGCCCAACGGCGGTCGGGGTACCACACCAATCCCGCTTCCAGCAAGGCACTGGCGGCATGAGCACGCGCCGTTTTGTCACGGTCAGGCGAGTACGGTATAGTGGGTATACCCATCTGGCGCATATCCTGTATCAAACTCTGGCCGCTGGCTTTTTTCTCTATTAACACGGCGTCCGGTGCGAAATCATCGTAAAGTTCACGGGCGGCACGGCGTAGTTCAGGGTACGCACAGCGATCACGCCAACGGTTCATTAGCATGATATTATACCGTGTGCCGTAACTGAACACGCCCCATGTTGTGCACGCAGAATAACTGGCTCCATCGCGCTCACTAAAAGCTGTATCCCAAGACTGTATTACATAAATAAACTGTGGGTTACTGTCTTTTTCCCACTCGCGCCACCATTTTTCTTTTATGATACCACCGCCCTTGGGTGCCGGACGTTGCTGTAGTTGTCCTGCCGCTGCATACTCGCCAAGGCTAGTGCGTAGATTGGCTATGGCCTTTTGATCAAAACGGTTTGGCCACAACAACTCACCTTCTTCCTGGCGCGGGTCTTCCGGCACACTGGTATCAGGCAACTTTGAAAAGTACGTGTGTGGGTGGTTCTGCTCAAACTCAGCGGGTACGCATAGGTGCGTCCACTCTTCTGGGTCGGTTTGCGTTTTATCTTCAAACGCCTCAGCCTGTTTTTTAATTATGTGCCCCGTAAGATCGTTTTCATGCACGCGCTGCATGATAATGACAAAAGCGCCCGTGCGCGGGTCATTCAAACGGGAGGGTACGGCTGTGTCCCACCATTCTAGAACGTCCTGCCGTACTAAATCACTTTCAGCCTGTTTGACGTTGTGCGGGTCATCTATAACTATGATGTCGCCACCTTCACCGGTCAAGCCACCACCTACGGATGTTGCAATGCGATGCCCGTTGTGATTGTTTTCAAACCTCTGCTTTTGGTTTTGGTCACCCGTTAAATGGAACACGCTGCCCCAATTATCCTGATACCACTGCGACGTAAGTAGCCTTCTGCACTTGACGCTGTCCCGTGTAGATAGTGATTGGGCGTAACTGGCAAACAAGAACTGTTTGTTGGGCTGGTGCAGCCATGTCCAGCACGGAAACGCCACCGAGCACGTTAAACTTTTCATGTGGCGGGGCGGTATGTTGATAATCAGCCGCTGTAACTCACCACGGCTTACGGCCTCAAGGTGCTCACATATAGCTTCTATGTGCCAGTTGTCATGGAACACACGTCCCGGCTCTAAGCTAGCCCATGCCCCCCTAATGAATTCGTGCATGTAGCGGCTCTGTAGCTCGCGGTCTATGTCTTGCGGCGTAAGGTTCTGGGCTAGTTCCTGTAGATCATTCACTTTTTTAACTTCCACAGTATGTACGGCTCACCACACGCTTTACCGTTTTGGTCCGCACACTGTAGCGTGAGTGATTTGGCCTGTACATCAGGTGGCGATTTGCCCACATAATGCCAGTCATAACCCTGCTCGCGTTCTTTTGCAGCCTGAGCAAAAAAATCAGCGTTGTCAACTATAAATATATAAATGAATGGCACCAGGAGTAATGCTGTCATTTCTAACCTTTCTTAGCTGGTGTCTTCTTCCTCAAGTATTTGTTTGAGGTCTCTTTTATTCCAGCCCAACCGCTCCATACGGTTCAAGAATTGATCCTGCGTTATGCGCCCGTATGCAAAACGGTGAAACTGGTCGTCTACAAGTTTCTGCCAAAAGACTCGTTGGTGAACAACTTCGCTCACTTTTTCTTTTTCTTATTCTTTTTGTTCTTAGTCTTTTTGGTTTTTTTACCGTAACTGTATCCCTGTCCCATCGGTGCCTCCTAGCTGTGGTCTAAACGGATAGTAAGCGCCTGTGCAATCAGGTCACCCTTTGTGTGTCGCCGGTCTAGCTCCACACCGTAATTGTCACGCACAAAAGTTTCAATCTGCAGCTTGGTCATCTTACCAAAGTCTACGGCTTCTTGCTCTGGGGCGGGGGTTGGTTCTGGAGTAGGGGTGGATGCGGGAGCGGGTGTGGCGTCGTCACCCCAACTGACACTATCGCCAGAAACACTAAACGCCGCTCCGGCGGGCTTGCCGCTTCCTACCAAGTATTCCTCAAGCTGCTCTTTACCCATCGCATCGCGACGCCGAGCCGATATTTGTATGGTGGGCATAGTCTATCCTTTCTTGTGAACCTTCTGCACTTCAAAAGTAGCCTTTTTACTCGCGCCCTTGTGCGCCTTGTATCCGGTTGATGGGTCTTTCATCAACTTGTAAGAGGCTCCCTTTTTCATCCAATGGAAACCCTTGGGCGCGGCAACAGACTTTTTCATGATTTGGCCTTCTTCTTTTTCTTCTTCTTTGGCCAGCCAGCTTTCATATCAGCGTAAGCCTTTGCTGAAATCGTGCTCTTTTTCTTAGAGCGACTAATTCCCTTTTTCTTGCGTTTGTTGATATTCTCTACAAGCGACATCGCATCACCAATTCTTGCAGCTCCAATAACGGGCCGTCAATTTACTCGGGGGTCTACTGTCACAACCATGCCGCGCACGAAAATTTTTTCTGCGTCCGGGCTGGCTCTTCTTAATCTTCATGTTGGGGTCGCCATAACGAATTAACTTCGTCTTGCTTCCCTGCTTGGCAAGGACCGCAAACTTTTTCTTCTTGCCGGGAGTTCGCTTGGGCTTGTTATACCCGCTGAATCTCTCGCCTCGGTAGGTAATAGCCATGCGTGAAAATATATTCGAAAAATTTTTTTATTGCAAGGGTACCTTTTTTAAAGGCGGGGGGTGACAGGTTATCAACGTGTAACGAAGGCGCAGGTGCGATCATGAGAAAATATGGTACCTAATTTTCATTGTGGGGGTGGGGGCCGTTTTTATCATCTGTTTTCAGGGAAACTCACATAGGGGTGGTAAAAAAACACCCGGCGTTACCTACGCGCCGGGTGTTGGTTGCCGGTGTTACTGTTTGGGCGCGTACAAAGTAATAAGGCCAGCCTTTGCCGCCATTAGCGGGTTGTTTGGGCTTATGGTGCCGCTA
>Ga0208919_1000590_pt1 | contig 23727 bp, 39 predicted proteins | sample 4_EtaG_FD_184076 | JGI IMG/M metagenome (GOLD analysis project Ga0208919, IMG submission 184076) | Marine viral communities from the Subarctic Pacific Ocean - 4_ETSP_OMZ_AT15127 metaG (SPAdes) (version 3) | ecosystem: Environmental > Aquatic > Marine > Oceanic | place: Pacific Ocean | collected...
ATTACAGCTTTAGATAGTGCAAGTGCTACAGCCAACTGGCAACTAGGAGCTTTTTCTGACACTACAGGTCATCCTTCTTGCGTAACTTTTTTTGAACAACGATTAGTATTTGCCGGAACAACCAACCAACCACAAACAATATTTTTTTCAAAGTCTGGTGATTATGAAAATATGGATGCAAATATAGGTGGCACTGTAGCTGATGATGATGCAATTATTTATACAATTGCATCTAACCAAGTTAATGCTATTAGATTTATGACAGCAACAAGAACTTTAATTATAGGTACTGCAGGTGGTGAATTTACAGTATCTGGTGGTGGCACAGATAGTGCGGTTACACCAACAAATGTATTAATTAAAAAACAATCAAACCATGGTGCGGCTAATGTAGACGCTATATCTGTAGGTAATGCTACTTTGTTTTTACAAAGAGCAAAAAGAAAAATTAGAGAACTAGCTTACAACTTTGATGTAGATGGTTACATAGCTCCCGATATGACTATCCTTGCCGAACATATTACTGAAGGAGGTTTAACACAAGTTGCTTATCAACAAGAACCAAATCAAATTGTTTATGGAGTAAGAGGAGATGGTGAATTAGTAGGATTAACTTATCAAAGAGAACAACAAGTTACTGCTTGGCACAGACATATTTTTGGTGGTAGATTTGGTAATGCTACAGTTACAGTTACTGATTATGCAAACATAGCAGATGGTACAAGAATAGTTTTAACAAAAGCAGATGGTACGACTACAACATTTACATCCGCTACATCTTCTACAACTGGTAAGTTTCATACAACTACAAGCAACAACCAAAGTGCAACAAATTTAAAAACATTAATAGATGCTGATTCAGATTTTACAGCAACAGTTAGTAGTAATGTAGTTACGATTACAGAAACATCACCATTGTCTACAGGATTTTTAACTGTTACATCTTTAGATGATTCTACTAGATTAGCAAAAACTAATGAAGGTAAAGCATTATGTGAAAGTGTTGCAGTTATTCCAACTGACGATACTGAATATCAAGTTTATGTAATTGTAAAAAGAACAATCAATGGTGCTACTAGAAGATTTGTAGAAATATTAAATGTATTTGATTTTGATGAAACAGATAATACATCATTTAATTTTTTAGATAGTTCATTAAGTTATAGTGGTAGTGCTGCTACTACAATATCTGGACTAGACCACCTTGAAGGACAAACAGTTTCTATATTAGCTAATGGTGCAACGCACCCAGATAAAACAGTTAGCTCTGGTAGTATTACTTTAGATCGTTCTTCAACTAATGTTAAAATAGGTCTAGCTTACACATCTTTACTACAAACTATGAGATTAAATGCTGGATCACAGAATGGTACATCACAAGGTAAGACTAAAAGAATATATGATATAACAGTTAGAATGTTTGAAACAATAGGTGTAGAAGTTGGACCAGACTTAAATAATTTAGAGAGAATACCATTTAGAAGTTCTGCTGATTTAATGGATGAAGGTATACCTCCATTTACAGGAGATAAAGAGGTAGAATTTAGAGGAAACTTTGAAACAGATGGTTTTATATTTGTTAGACAAACTCAACCTTTACCTTTTACAATTTTATCGTTATACCCAAGATTACAAACAAATGATGGATAATATGTTATATATAATACCCTACACAAAAGAACATGGAAAAATAATATTATCATATCAGATGAATCATAAAATATTAGAAGCAGATAGAAATTACATTAATGTTGAAGGTGATGCTATGAATTTAGAACAAGACAATTTAGCCTTTACAGGCATGGTAAATGATAAACCTATTTTTGCTGCAGGTATGAAAATGATTTGGGGTCAAGTTGCTGAAGGTTGGGTTATAGCATCAAGCGATATGTGGAATTATCCTTTAGGTGTAGCTAAAGCAATTAAAAAAGATTTTGCTAGAGTTGCCAAACAACATAATATAAAAAGAGTTCAAACCGCAATCAGAAAAGATTTTACTCAAGGTCAAAGATTTGCAGAGTGGTTAGGTTTGGAGAACGAAGGTTTAATGAAACATTATGGCTTTGATGGTACAGATCAATACAGATATGCGAGGATTTTTTAATGGGATTTGCTAATGCTTTTGTAGTTGGAACTTCACTTATGCAATACCAACAGCAAGGTACTCTTGGTAAATATAATCAAAAATCTTTTAATAGAAGTGCTGACGTATTAGAAGGTCAAGCTACACAGATAGAACAAAAAGCAGAATTTGATGTTGCACAATTTAATAAAACTTATCAAAAAGTAAAAGGAGAAATGAATGTTGGTCTTGCTAAATCTGGAGTGCAAATTGGTACTGATAGTGCATATAATATTGCTTTATCAAATGCTCTTGAAAAAAGATTACAAGAAAATTTAATATATTATAATTCAAGAGTTGCTGCAGCTAATAAAAGAGAAGAAGCAAGTTTTGCAAGAATAAAAGGTAATATTGCTAGACAAGAAGCTAGACTTGCACAGATAGGAACTGTAGTAAAAGCAGGAACAACATTAATGACAATTAATAAATAATGCCTAAAATACCTACATTTACAGCACAAGGATCAATAGAACAATTACAAGGTTCTACTGCTACTCCTCAAATAAAACTAACTTCAACATTAGCTAATGCTTTAGCACCTGCTACTAAAATGATTGTTGATCAAAAAATACAAGAATCAAATGCACAAAATCAAGCAGAAGCATTAAAGTTAGAAAATGATTATATAACTGATCTTATAAAAGTATCAGAGACTATTAATACTGATCAAGTAATGTCTGTTAATAAAGATGTTGCTAACAAATATTTAAAAGATCAATCTAATGCTTTAATTAATAAATATAAATCTTTAGCGACTAATAATAATGTTGAAATTAAATTTGAAAACTATGCGTTAGCAGAAACACAAAAAACAATATTTAGAACTGATACAAAAATATCACAAAATATATTAAAAAATTTATTTGCTGGTTACGATAAACAGAAAGAACTTTTACTTATAACAGCCGACACAGACGAAAGTGGTATGGCTAAAGCAACTTTAAAAGGTGATTTAGAAAAATTAACTAAAGATACTTTTACTTCACAAGTGTCAGCACCAGAATTAAAAATTATGTTAGATTCCATACCAGCTGAAATTGATCTTATGGATGGTTCTAAAGATGTTATACAACAACCAGAAACAACTCTTTATGCTTTAAATGATGATAAAAATTATTTACCTAACTTAACTCTTAAACAAAGAAATTTTTTAAAACAAAAAGCCATAACAATTTTAACACCACGAATTGATAATGATTGGAAAAATTATGTAGCTGCTGCAGCTTTAGGTAAAGAACCTGTACCATTTAATATGGATTTAGCTAAAGAAGTTTTACCTGCCGAAACAATAGTTAAAATGGAAAATCAATTAGAAACAATAGATGATACTATTGGTAAAGTAAAAATTTTAAATTCAATTAATTCTAAAGAAATAAAAACAACTATAGATCAATATGAATTAGAAATAGATACTAAAGTTCAAGCAGGTGTTATTGACTTTTTAATAGGTGAAAAAAAGAAAGAATATTATAATAATATTGTAAATAATAGACAAGAAATATTATCAACTGATCCTGTAAGATTTATTATAGATACAAATGAAGATATAAAAACTGCTGTAGAAGCCATTGAATCAGCAGAAGGAGATCAAAAAAATACATTAGAATTTGAATTAGCTACATCTTTAGTTAAAATTCAAACAGATTTAGGTGTACCAAAGTATAATCAAAAAGTTATGACCTCAAATCAATCAGAACAATTTGTTTTAAATTATAAAAATGGTGATCAAAATACTAGAGTAGCAATGTTACAAGGTTTAGATTTACAGTTTGGTGATTTAAACAATAAAGCATTTCAACAATTATTAAATGATGGTTTACCAGAAACAGCCATTCTTTCATCTTATTTTCAAAACCCACAAATAACAGAAGCATTTTTGTCTTTTGATTCTAAAGAAAAAAGAACAGAACTAAAAGATTTTGCAAAACAAAATGGTGTTAAGTTTGATAAATTAACAAAAGATATAAGAACAAGTAAAGCTATAAGACTTTTTGAAGATATAGTTGCAACAAATACTGGAGCAAATAGTGCAGATACTTTAGAACAAATGAACAGTATTACAGAAATATTAACTTATTATACATTAAATGAAATGTTTACTAATAGTGATACTAATGAGGTTAAAGCAAGAAAAAAAGCAATAGGACTTATTAAAGATAATTTTCAAATAGAAGATACTTATTATGTTCCTAAAATATGGGATGGTAAAAAATTATTAGATAGTCATGTTGATACTATTGTTGCTAAAACAGAAATAATTAAAGATCATTATGTAGATCAATGGGGTGCGGTAGCTTTTGGATCAATGAAAGACGATACACTTACAATAGACATAGAAAGTGAATTTGAAGTTAATGTAAAAGAAAATGGTGAATGGAGAAATACATCTGATGGTGAAGGTTTAATATTTGGTATTATTTTACCAGATGGAGAATTTGCTCCTGTTAAAAATGCTAATGGTGATTTTTTAGAATTTGATTTTAATGATGACAGTTACATCTTGCCGGGAACTGACATAAAAATGAATATGAATTTAAATGATTTTATTCAAACAGAAGATGATCAAGCTGCATTACCAACAGACGAAAGAATAATGTTAGCTTCAGCTGATAAAAATTTTAAAACTTCCATGAAAAAATCTGAAAGTTCTGGAAACTATATGGTGGTTAATCAAGAAGGTTATATGGGTGCATATCAATTTGGTAATGCTAGACTTACTGATTTTAAAAACGCAACAGGAAAAAATTTTACAAAACAAGAATTTTTAGAAAGTCAAGAATTACAAGATGAAGTTTTTGATTGGCACACTAATGATATAGTTAGCTATGTAAATAACAAGGGTTTAGATAAATATATAGGTACAGAAATTAATGGAGTTTTAGTTACTTTAAATGGTCTTGTTGCTGTAGCTCATTTAGGTGGAAAAAGTGGAATGTCTAAATTTTTAAAAACAGATGGCAAATATAATCCAGCAGATTCAAATGGTACAACTTTAACAAATTATTTAAATAAATTTAAACTAACAGAATAATGGCTCAATTAGGATTTGCATTAAAGATAGACGAGACAGCACAAGAGAATGGTTATGATAGATATTCTAAAAGTTTATTAGAAACTTTAAGTGCTATTGCTGCAGATAACTGGGAGTACAATCCTTTAGAAGCAACAAAAACACATAGGTCTATAAATGCTGCTACTACCGAATCTATTAGAGGTGGTGATATTCGTGTTGATAGACAAGAATTAAATAAAGAATATGAAGATTTAGGATTATATTTTAAAGAAGATGAGTTTCAATCAGTTGTTGATATTATGGTTGAAAAAAAAGAAGCTGAAAGAGAAAGACAAAGTATTATTCAAAGAGGACCAGAAGGTTCTTGGAATCCTTTTTCTTCTGGATTTTATGTAGGTGCTGCAAAATTTGGTACAGGTTTAGCTGTTAGTATGCTTGACCCTATTAATATTGGAGCTTCTTTTATACCTGTATTTGGACAGGCAAGATTTGCTGCTTTAGCTGCAAGACAAGGTTTGCGAACTGCTAGACTAACAAGAGGTGTAGTAGAAGGTGCTGTCGGTGCAGCATTAGTTGAGCCAATAGTTTATAGTGCTGCTAAAAGAGTACAAGCAGATTATGGTGCAGCAGACAGTTTACTTAATATTGCTTTTGGATCAATACTTGGTGGTGGACTTCATGTAGGTGTAGGTAAATTAAGAGACATTAAAACAGTTGCTAAATATAAAAATTTTAGAACAAAAGTAAATGAAGTTAGAAAAGAAACTGGAATAAAATCAGATGAAGTAGAGCCAGAGCTAACTAACGAACAAATTTTATTTAGAGAATATTATGGAGATACTTCAGACTTTATGTTGAAGTTAGAAAAAACAGATCCAAGAACTAGAAAATTATTATTAGAAAAGTCTTTAGGAGATTTATTATTAGATGAACCTGTAGATGTAGGTCCAGTTGTAAATGCTGATCCAGTATTAAGAACTACAGAAAATAGCATACCAACAGTAGAAAGAAATAATCAACCAAGATTAAAATCAGATGAAGTAGAATTAAATACTGCAGAACAAAATGTTGCTAGAAGAAATGAAGCAGAAACTGATGTTGAAATTGAAACATTGAACTCTCAACTAGAAACTATTAAAAATAATCAAAAAGATGCTAACTTTAAATTTCAAAGAGGAGAACAAGATTCAGAGTTAAAAACTGCAACAGAAGAATTAGACGAACTTAATACAAAGAAAAAAGAATTAGATGAAGCAGTAGCAGATTTTATTAATTGTAGGAATGGTAGATAATTATGGCAGATAAATGTTTAATAAGAATAGAAAGTTTATTAAAAAAATCTTCTATTGCTGGAACTAAAAAAGAAGAGATAGTAAACTTAATTAAACAATCTATAGCAGAAAAAAAATTAAGCAACATTGACGAAGTTAATGTAGATGCTGTTGCTAAAGATGTATCAGAACAAATTAAATTACAAAAAAAAATAAATAAAAGAAATGCTATAGAAAATGAAATTAAAGTTAGAAGATTAACAGAATTAGTAATAACTGAATTTGCAGATGATCCATTAGAAGGTTTAACAGCAGTAATGGTTGGTTCTAACAATAGAGTTTTAGCTGCAAGATCCTCTGCTGCTGTACAACAAAACGCAACTGTTAATCAATTAATTGCTGGATTTAATGCTAAATTAAGAACTGCAAAAGTAGACGATTTGTTTGATAAAGGTTTAGATGGAATATCAGAAGCTGAAGTACAAAGAAGAGTTACAAGAACTATGTACGAGTTAAGTTCAGAAAGAACAGAAATAGAAATAAGATCCGGAACAAAACCTCCTATAACAGAAACTAATCCAGATATTATAAAATTAGCAGAAATAATGGAAAGTTATTCTGAAATGATTAGACAAAAATTAAATGATAGAGGAGCTAATATTCAAAAGCTATGGGGATATATTGTAAAACAATCACACGATCCAGCAAGTATTAGAAATGCTGCAGCTATTTTAGGTGTAAAAAATATTGAAACTGATCCATCTTTAAAATTAAAAAGAGATATAAATTACAACAGAAATTTTTTAGCATGGAAAAATTTTGTAATGGAAAAATTAGATACTGATAGAACTTTTGCAAATACAGATAATGTTGATGAATTTATGATAGATGTTTATAATTCTTTAGTAGGTAATAAATATTTAATTGCAGATGGTGTGGCTAATTCTTATGGAGCAAGATCATCAGCGGATGTAGCAAAAGGTTCTAAATTTAAAAGAGTATTACATTTTAAAACAGCAGATGATTGGTTTGACTATAATGATAAGTTTGGTGTTGGTAACTTAAAAGAATCTTTCTTTTCTGGTTTACAAACTGCGGGAAGAAACCTTGGAATAATAGATGCTTTAGGTACAAAACCTAAAGAAAATATGGATAAAATTAGATTTGCAGTACACGATAGATTAAAAAAACAAGGTAAAGATGTTGGTAGCATTAAAAATTTTCGTAAATTAGATAAATACATGAAAGTTATAGATGGATCTATTTATACTGTAGAAAATTTTGGTGTTGCAAGATACTCGGCAATAGCAAGAACTTTAGCATCTATGGCAAGACTAGGTGGTGCAACAATTTCTGCATTAGCTGATGTAGGTATTTATGGTTCAGAAGTAAGATACCAAGGTAGATCATTTATAGGTGGAATGTTTGAAGCATTATCTAGTTTAGCAAGAATTAAAAACACAAAACAAAAAAAAGAAATATCTGAAATGTTAGGTTTTATAAATGACAATACTATTTATGATATGTCTGCAAGACATCAAGTTGGAGATAACTTAAATAAAGGTTGGACAAAAGCTCAAAGAACATTTTTTAAATTAAACTTACTTTCTTGGTGGACTAACAGTTTAAAAGAAGGAGCAATGTTAGGATTAGCAAATTATTTTGCTAGACAAAAAAATTTAGAATTTAAAAATTTAAACAAACAACTACAAGAATTATTTACTATGTATGATATTAATCCTACTAAATGGGATGTTATAAGAAAAACTGCAATGGAAAAAGCAGATGATGGTAAAGAATTTATTAACATTGCTTTGTTAGATGAAATGTCTGATGCTGATATAAAAAAAATTACAGGATTAAAAAAAATGACAGAAAGACAAATAAGAATAGAAAAAGAAAAATTTAAATCAGCAGTATCTGGAATATTATTAGATAGATCAATTTATGCAGTTATAGAACCAGATGCTAGAGTAAAAGGTTTTATGACAAGAGGTACATTAGCAGGAACAGGTGCTGGTGAAGCTATTAGATTTTTTGGTCAATTTAAAGCATTTCCTATTTCTATTGTACAAAAAGTTTTAGGTAGAGAATTAGATTATTTTAAAGGTAGAAAACAAGGAGATTTAGGTAGAGGTATAAGGGGTATGTCAGCATTAATGGTAACTTCTGCAATGCTTGGATATATGTCTATGACGTTAAAAGATTTACTTAAAGGTAGATCCCCAAGAGATATAACTAAACCCAAAACAATAATGGCTGCTTTATTACAAGGTGGTGGATTAGGTATATATGGTGATGTATTATTTAATGAAGTTAGAGATAAATTTGCTTTATTAGGTGGACTTGTTGGACCAATAGGTGTAACGACAGCGGATGTTCTAATGGCTATTAAACATGGAACTAGATTAGAATTTAGCAAGGCATCTAAATCAGCTTATGATGCTGTAACAGCTATGATACCTTTTTATAATCTATTCTATATAAAAAGTGCATTTGACTATATGATAGGTTATCAGATAATGGAGACTATAAAACCGGGTATTTTAGAAAGGATTGAAAACAGAATGGAAAAAGATTATAATCAACATTTTTTATTTACAAAACCATCAACACAGTTTAAAGGTTTTAATTAGTTATGACAGTATCAAGCACAACAGTAAAAAATTCGTATTCGGGTAATGACAGTACAACTGAATTTGCCTACACATTTAAAATATTTGCAGACACAGATTTACAAGTAATTATCAGATCCTCTACAGGAACTGAAACAACCAAAACTCTAACCACGCACTATACAGTATCTGGTGCTGGAGATGCGTCAGGTGGTAATGTTACATTTACATCTGGGAATACTCCTGCAACTGGTGAAACAGTTGTTATTAGAAGAGGTGTTCCGCAAACTCAAGCGATAGATTATATCGCTAATGATCCATTCCCTGCGGAATCACATGAAGAGGGTTTGGATCGTGCAACTATGACTATCCAACAGATGCAAGAGGAATTAAATAGATCGTTTAAAGTATCTAGTACCAACTCAATTACAACACCAGAATTTACAGATGATGCTGCTACAAGAGCATCTAAAACTTTAGGCTTTGACGAAACAGGTCAAAAATTAACAACAGTTGCAGATTTTTTACCGGCAGGTGGAGATAGTGCAATGTTTCAATATTCAACAACAACAGCAGATGCTGATCCGGGAAATGGATTTTTTAGATTAAACAACGCAACAATTTCTAGTGCAACAATAATGTACATAGATGATTTAGAATTTAATGGCACAGATGTTGCAGCATGGATTCAATCATGGGATGATGTTGTAGGCAATGATACTAACAGAGGAAGAATAAGAATTTCAAAAGCAAATACATTAGATACTTGGATGGTATTTAAAGTTACAGGTGCAATTACAGATGCTACTGGTTATTCTAAAATAAATTTAGTTTACATTGATAGTGCTGGTACTTTTACTAACAACGATAAAGTATTTGTATCTTTTGTAGCATCTGGAGAAGATGGTACAATACCGGGTTATTTTTATAAGTTTGATACAGGCACATCTGATGCAGATCCCGGTGATGGAGAGATAGCTTTTAATAATGGAACTTACGCATCTGCTACAGTAATATTTATAGATGATGCTGATTCTAATGGAGTAACTGTATCTACAGATATTTTAACTTGGGATGATTCAACCTCTACTATTAGAGGTAACTTAATGATCTACGACATTAACGATAGATCAACTTATGCAAGATTTAATATAACTGGTGCTTCTACAGATGCTTCTGGTTATGTAAAATTAGCAGTTACTCATGTAGCAAGTAACAACACATTTAGTGCTGCTGACGAATTATCAGTGCATTTTTCAAGGTCTGGTAATAAAGGAGATACAGGTTCAACAGGGTCTACAGGATCAACTGGTTCAACGGGTGCTACTGGAGCAAGTGGTACAAACTCACAACTTGCAATGACTTTTAGTAATTCAACTTCTGATGCTGATCCGGGTGCAGGTAAAATAGCTTTTAATAATGGAACACTATCTAGTGTTTCAATTTTATATGTAGATGATGCAGATGATGCTGGTGCAGACATTACTTCATTTGTACAATCTTGGGATGATGTAACAAACACAACTGCAAGAGGAATTGTAACTGTAACTAAAGAAGGAACTCCATCTACTTATGCTTTATTTAAAGTATCTGGTGCAATAACAGATGCAAGTGGATATACAAAAGTTGCAGTAACTCATGTAGTAAGTGCAGGATCATTTTCAAATTTAGATGGTGTTGGAGTACATTTTAGTTATTCTGGAAATGATGGTTCTGGAGATATGACTAGCTTTACTTTAGCTGGAACTTCTGGAGCAAATCAAACTATTACTAATGGTAACACATTGACAATCGCTGCTGGTAATGGCATAACAACAACTGGTGGATCAACTGATACAGTTACTGTAGCAGCTAATTCATCTCAAAATTCCTTTATATCAACTACAGGTAAAGCATTGGTATTAGGTTTTTAAATAGGAGAATAAGATGGCAAGTGAATTATTAAAAGTTTCGTTAAACGCAGGAGTAACAAACTCAGAAAGTGTTTTACTAAATGGAGTTAATGGTCATACTTACACTATTTTATCAATAGTCATTACTGAAACAGCAGGAGCTGCTGAAACAGTAGATGTTTATATTGATGATGGTGGTGGAGGAACTGATTATGAAATTTTATCTGATCAAGCTGTTGGAGCAAATGAAACTTTTGTTTTTAATGACAGAATTGTTTTAGAAGATGAAGATCATCTTTGTGCTGCTACTGCAAGTTCAGCTAATGTTGATATTACTGTAACCTATTTAGATCAAACTAGGTAGTTTTAAATGACTGGTATAATAAAAAATAATGAAGGAAGATCATCTGGACTTAAAAAAGCTGCTGCCGCAGGTGTAGATGGTGTTAATTGGCAAACAGGTTCTATAAAAACATCTACATTTACAGCAGACAGTAATAAAGGATATTTTTGTAATACAGCAGGTGGATCGTTTACAGTAAATTTACCAGCAGGAAGTGCTGGTGCTGTTGTATCTGTTCAAGATTACAATAATACTTTTGATTCAAATTCTTTAACAATAGATCCACAATCTGGAGAAAAAATTAATGGTGGAGTAAATGGTGGAGAAATAGAATTAACTACAGAAGGTGAAGGAGTTACTTTTATTTATATAGATGGAACAGTAGGTTGGAGATCAATTCATCAATCAACTTTTGCTGATGTAGGAGCTAATGAATTATTTGTAGCTGCGTGTGGGGGAAACTCAACAGCTACTTGTGGAAATTATAAAATTCATACTTTTACAAGTCCCGGAACTTTTACAGTTTCTTGCGCAGGTAATGCGTGTGGATCAAACAAATTAGATTATATGGTAGTAGCCGGTGGTGGTGGTGGATCGGGTGAATTTTCTGGTGGTGGAGCTGGTGGTTTTAGAGAATCTGTACCTAGTCCTGCTGCTTGGACAGGAAGTCCTATTGCAAATCCGGGTGGAGCTTTAACTGCATCAGCTACAGGATATCCTATAACAGTAGGAGGAGGTGGTGCTGCAAATAGTAATGATGGTAATAATTCAGTTTTTTCAACAATAACATCTACTGGTGGTGGAGCTGGAACCGGAGGAGGTGGAAATCCGGGTGGTTCTGGTGGTGGTGGTTCTGCTGAACCTGCACCTAATAATGCTGGAGGTAGTGGAAACACTCCCCCTGTTAGTCCTCCCCAAGGAAGTAATGGAGGAGCTGGAGCTAACTGTGGTGGTAATCCAAGAGGTGGCGGTGGCGGTGGCGGTGCAACTGCTGTAGGTACAGCTGGAAGTCCCGGTGGTGTTGGAGCTGGAGGAGCTGGAGCAACAAGTTCTATATCTGGGTCTCCTGTCGCAAGAGCTGGTGGTGGTGGTGGTGCAGGTAATGTTCCGGGTAATAACACAGTAGGAGCAGGTGGAACTGGAGGAGGTGGTGGACCATCACCTTTAGCTGGTGGAACTAATACTGGTGGCGGTGGTGCTGCTTTTGGAAGACCATCAGGAACTGGTGGAAATGGTGGCTCTGGTATAGTAATAATAAGGTACAAATTTCAATAGGTAAATTATGGCACATTTTGCAAAAATAGGTTTAAATGGAAAAGTTCTTCAAGTATTAACTTTAGATAATTCTGATATGTTAAATGCTGATGGTGTTGAAGATGAAACAGTAGGACAACAATATCTGCAACAACATAATAATTGGACAGCAGAAATGTGGATTAAGACTTCATATAATACACACTCTAATACACATTCATCTGGTGATAATTCTAAAGCATTTAGAGGAAACTACGCAGGTATAGGTTATACTTGGGATGAAAATAACCAAATTTTTTGGTCTAAAAAACCTTATGCTTCTTGGGTAAAAGATATTGCAACAGCTTCTTGGAAATCACCAATTGGCAACGCACCAGATTTAACTGCCGAACAAACTTTACAAAACGAATCAGAAACACATTCTTGGGTTTACATTTGGAATGAATCCGCACATGAAGCTAACAATACAACAGGTTGGGTTTTGACAGATAAAAAAGCATAAATTAAAAATGGTGGTGGTATGCAAAAACAAGTATTAACAGAACAAGCCTTATATTATGGTGATGTGGCAATGCCTAAAGATTGGGACATTGACCGAGATAAATTATCAAGCGACATTTTACAATCAGTAATTCAAAACAAAGATTTTCCGTTTTCACGAATTTGGGATATGTTAAATACCTATATGCGAGATCACGTTGGTCTTGAGTATGGTTTTAATTTAGTTAACAAAGAAACGTGGGGTAACATCTATAAACCTAACGAGACTACAATTCCATTATTAAACATAGACCCAGTAGATTTGCGTAACTCACCCGATTATACTTTTTTATATGGTGTAAAAGTAAAAGATTGTTTTGTTAGAATACATTATGAAGATAACAGGCGTAAAGGAAGAAGTTGGGACATAGAACTTAAAAATAATATGTTTATTATGTTTCCATCAACTAATATGTATTACCTAACCAACAATCAAAAAGATTCATTAAACTTTGTACAAACAATAACTTATGAATATATCTAATTACTATTGGTATTTTCCTGCAGCACTCACACCAAAGTTTTGTGATGATGTAATAGCTTATGCAAATTCACAAAAAGAAGTTATGGCAAGAACTGGTGGCTATGGTGATAAAAAATTAGATAAAGATGAAGTTAAAAATATGCAAAAAAAAAGAAAGTCAAATTTAGTTTGGCTTAATGATACTTGGATATATAAAGAATTACACCCTTATGTTCACGAAGCAAATGCAAAAGCTGGTTGGAATTTTGATTGGGAAAGATCAGAATCTTGTCAGTTTACAAAATATAAACATAACCAATACTATGATTGGCATTGCGATAGTTGGGATAAACCTTATCAACGAGACAATGTAAATAATCCAGAGCATGGAAAAATTCGAAAATTATCTATGACCTGTCAATTAACAGATGGTTCAGAATACAAAGGTGGTGAGTTAGAATTTGATTTTAGAAACTACGATCCACACATGAGAGATGAAGCTAAACATTTAAGAAAAGCAAAAGAAATTTTACCTAAAGGATCTATTATTGTGTTTCCTTCTTTTGTATGGCACAGAGTTAAACCCGTAACCTCTGGCACAAGATATAGTCTTGTTGTTTGGCATTTAGGAAAACCATTTAAATAATATGTATATAAATAATTACTTTAATACAACTATTTGGTCAGAACAAAAACCAGAGTTTGTTAAATCGTTAAATAAAGCAAGTAACAAATATGTTAAAGCTGCTAAAAATTTTTTAGAAGCTAAAGCACATATAAAAAAGTTTGGTGATTTTGGAAGATCATATCACTCAACGCCACTTACAGCTGACAATAATTTTTTAGATTTTAGAAATTACATTAGTCAAAAATCTTGGGAATATTTAGATCACCAAGGTTATGATATGCAACAATATACAACTATGTTTAGTGAGATGTGGGTACAAGAGTTTGCTAAAAAAGGTGGTGGTCATCATTCAGCACACGTACATTGGAATCAACACGTATCGGGATTTTACTTTTTAAAATGTAGTGATAAAACATCTATGCCAGTATTTCACGAACCAAGAACCGGTGCAAGAGCTACAAAATTAAAAATGAAATTAAATCAAAAAGGTGTATGGGGTGGTAGTGAGCTTATACATTTTAAGCCTAAACCGGGTACATTAATTATTTTTCCGGGATTTTTAGAACATGAGTTTAGTGTAGATTTTGGAATTGAACCATTTAGATTTATACATTGGAATATACAAGCAGTGCCAAAAGAAATGGCTAAAGATGTCGTTTAAAAAAAATAAATATACAGTTATTCGTCAAGCAATATCGAAAGATTTAGCTACTTTTCTTTACAATTATTTTTTAATGAAAAAACAAGTTTATGATACTTCTTTAAAAGAAAGATATATTTCACCTTATGAAACTTTGTTAGGTTATTATGAAGATACTAATGAACAAATACCTAATACATATTGTTCTTATTCTGATATTGCTATGGAAACATTAATGTTAAAATGCCAAACTATAATGGAAAAAACTACAGCATTAAAATTACAACCCTCTTATACCTACGCAAGAATTTACAAAAAAGGAGATGTGTTAACAAGACATAAAGATAGATTTAGTTGTGAAATATCTACGACTATGAATCTTGGTGGAGATCATTGGAATATATATATAGAACCTTCGGGTAAAGAAGGCATGAAAGGTATTAAAATACAATTAAATCCGGGTGATATGTTGGTTTATAGAGGTTGTGAATTAGAACATTGGAGAAATAAATTTAAAGGAAAAGAGTGTTGTCAAGTATTTCTTCATTACAATAATAAAAAAACTAAAAATTCAAAATTAAATTTATTTGACAAAAGACCACATTTAGGACTTTCAGCATGGTTTAAAAAATGATAAAGAAATATTGGGATGGATAAGCACCACCTTATTCATCCTTAAACACTAAGATTATTTATTATGAAATTTGTTCTTATGCTTTCAGTATGTTCATTTGTTTCGGGAGAATGTAAGCCACCAATACAATATCAAGAAACATTTGATACATGGCAGCATTGTGTATTAACTGCTTTAGATACTAGCACTAAATATTTATTAGCTATGGACACTGAAACAATAAATAAATTTCAGCTATCAACTCAATATAATTGTAAACCACAAGATACAATCTAATGCCTAAAAATTCTGCACTTGAAAGAATAGAATCACACGAAAAACTTTGTCGTATTATGCAAAAACAAACTCATCAAAAAATTAACAATATTGAATTAGAAATTAAAGATATAAAGAAACACTTGTACTATGCTATGTCAGCATTAATAGGTGGTATGTTTACAATTATAGTTATATTATTTCAAAAACTTTAACTCTAAAGGTCTTTATGGCTAGAAGAAAGAAAGCAACTACTGGTCTAATAAGCGAAATGAAAGTACAGATTGAACTAGCAAAAGACCCAAATATCCTTGTATTTACACCACTTGGAGGTCTTGGTCCTGTAGATATTGTTACTTTAAATATGACTACAGGTGAGTATACTGGTTATGATGTTAAATCAAAGAATTATAGAAAAACAGATTATACAGCTAAAGATGGCTATAAAAGAAAAAGAATTGGATCACTAATATCAAGAGGAAGAACTAAAGAACAAATTAAACTAAAGGTAAAAATAATATATGCCAAATGATAATTCGTTAGATATTATTAATGAATATAAAGACCAAGTTAGAATACTTAAAAGTCAAATAGCAGAACTTGAAGATGCTAATAAATCTAAAGATTCAGCAAATAAAAGATGTTTGCAAAAACTAGAGTTTTGTACTAAAGATTTAGATGATGCACTATCAAAGATTAAAGAATTAGAGGAGAAAGAATAATGCCATTTGAAATGATAACAATGTTAGGCTCTACTGTACTTGGTGGAGTTATGAGTATTTGGTCGCAAAGTATTAAAGCAAAACAAGCAGAACAAAAAATGCTTATACAAAGAGCAGAAGTTCAACAACAAGGTTTTAAAGATGCTAGAGAATATGATAACAAAGGCTTTCAATGGACCAGAAGAATTATAGCTTTAACTGCTGTCTTTGCAATAGTATTACTACCAAAATTAATGCCATTAATATCACCAGATATAAGTGTAATTGTAGGTTACTTAGAATTTAGACCTGCTTTTTTCTTTATACCAGAGAAAGAAATAATGAAATGGGTAACACTATCTTCAAACAGTTTAGTTATTACACCATTAGATACTAACTTGGTGTCAGCAATAATAGGTTTATACTTTGGTGGTTCATTAGTTAAAAAATAATGGCAAGAGTAAAGTTTAATATAGCTGATCAACCCCATGTAAGAATACCAAAAAAAACAAGCATAGGTAGACGACCTAAATTATCTTCTATGAATAAACATAAGAAGAGACAAAAAGGCAAGTCAAAAAATCGTGGACAGGGTAAGTAATATCTTATATTAAAACGTCATAGGAGTTAAATATGATTGATGAAATAAGAGATATGATCAAACATTATTTGGAAGATCATAAAAAAGCAGTTATCATTGTTGGTGTGCTATTAGTTATAGCTCTAATAATATAATTATTTACAAGGAATAACCTATGGAGATAGACAGGATGAACTATTACTTTACAGGTGTTCTTATAATAATGATGACTTTGTTGGCTCTTTGCGGAGGTCCAGCAACATGATTGATAAATTTTTCTATGTTTTTTTTTCAAAATTAGATATAATTGCAGGTTGGATGGACAAACTATTTGCACCACGTTGTAAATGTAAAAAGAAAAAGAAATGAAAGTATCAGATAAAACATCAGTAAGTATGCCAATAAAAAATATGATTGGTATAGTTGTTGCTGTTGCAATGGGTGTCTTTGCTTACACTGAAGTTACTGCTAGACTTACATCCCTTGAGACATCAAGAGAATTATTCCAAGCTGATCTACTTAAAAAATCCGAACAATTACCAACTGACCAAGAACAATTTATGTTGCTTGAAGATTTATATAAAACAGTAGAAAAAATAGAAGTAAGAATAGAAGATATGATGCACAATAAAGTTAATATAGAATTTGTAACTAAACAATTAGAAAAAGCATTAGAAGATATTGAAGAGTTAAAAGATAAAGTTAGAGCAAATGGTAATGGACATGGTTGAAACAGTAATAGCATTATTGATGATAGTAAATCACGAAATTAAAGAACATAGAATACAACCTAATATGTCAGATTGTTTAAAAGGTAAAAGGATTGCTATGCGTGAATCAAAAAATCATATAGAATATAAATGTATTCGTAGTAAAGCAGAAGTAGAAATTTACATGGGAGAAAAATCAATTAAAAAATTAATATTAGAATAAAGGATATAATATGACACTAACTAAAAGACAAAAGACTACACTTGCAAAACACAAAAAACATCACACTGCTAAACACATGAAAAGTATGAGAGCTGCAATGAAAAAAGGTAAAACATTTACTCAAGCTCATAAGTTAGCAATGAAAAAAGTAGGTAGTTAAATGCCAGATAAACAACCACCAAGAACTAAAAAATACTACAGGTCTACAAAGTCTGGTGCAGGTATGACTAAAGCAGGAGTTGCTAAATACAGAAGAGACAATCCGGGATCAAAATTGAAAACAGCAGTTACAGGTAAAGTTAAGAAAGGATCTAAAGATGCAAAACGTAGAAAGAGCTACTGTGCAAGGTCTGCCGGACAGATGAAGAAGTTTCCTAAAGCTGCAAGAAATCCTAACTCAAGATTAAGACAAGCAAGAAGAAGGTGGAAGTGCCGATAAAAAAAACATGGAAAAAACCAGAAAGGTCTTTTATGTGCGGCTATTGTGAGGAGTGTGGAAAGCAATTAATTAGTGATAATGGTGGCTGGATTATTACAGCTAATAAACAATATTTTTGCCATGATGGTAAAGATGGTAGTTGTTTTGACAACTATTGTATGTTAAAACTTAAACAACAAAAGGAAAATAATTATGTATGGTAAAAAAAAACCTATGGCTAAAAAGAAAATTAAGAAAACAAAAAAAGTTAAAAAATCAAAAAGGAGAATGTATTAATGTTAAAAGGTAAACAAAAAAATCTACCACCTGCATTAAAGAAAAAAATTATTGCAGCAAAAATGAAAAAGAATAAAAAAAAAGGTAAAAAATAATGGCTAAACGTGGATTATATAGTAACATTCATGCTAAACGTAAACGTATCGCTGCAGGTAGTGGTGAGAAAATGCGTAAAGCAGGACAAAAAGGTAGACCAACTGCTAAGCAATTTAAAAGAGCTGCTAAAACTGCTAAGAAATAAGTTTTTCAAATTCTTGCCACAAAGATTGTTCTGGAGACCAAAATCTTTTTTGATCTCTTTTCATTTCTATTGAATGTAAAACTGTAGTGTGATCTTGACCAAAATATTTACCAATATCTGTTAAACTCATACGATACTTTTCATTTAACATATTGTGTATTACATTTCTTGCTCTAACTATATCTGTAGTTCTACTTTTTTTCATTAGAGTTTCTTTATGTACTTCAAAATGCACACATACTTTATTGATAACACTTTGTACCTGTGATGGTTTAGGTCTAGTATTAACATAGCCTACAATCTTTTTAACATTACTATCTTTAATTGATTCTTTTTGTAAAATGTTTGCAGCATATAAAAATCCTTCCGAGAACCCTACCTCATATAATCTTTCTTCTTGGCTCGTAAGAAGGTAAAATGCTTTTTTTATTTTATATATAAAATTGTTTTGATCTAACTTTTTTATATGTTGATTGTAGTGTTTGCTTATATTTATGGTCATAGATCCCCTACGTTTTCCTTTAGTTTTTTTTTTAATAATTAATTAATGACTAAATAGATGTCATTAATTTTTCTTTTGTCTGCTCTATTTGCCAAAGCAACTTATAAGAATCTTGCTGATACTTATTTACTTTAACCTTTGCTTCCAGATACTTCTCGTGTTTTTTCGCTTGAAGATCCTTCAGCTTTTGCAGACGAGTTTTTATCTCGTTCATCCTTATCCTTTTTTACTGTTGTAAAATCAATCCTCAAATTATCAATCTTACATTCTACAAGTTCTCCGCTATTGGACACATTTGCAGCTTTCTCAACATTATCAAATAGTTCTGTCATGGTAAAATGACACTCCCCATTAATAATTCTCTTATATTTATCCATTTTTATCCTTTTTGGCAACCTCTTTTTTGTGTATTTCTCTAGTCATCTTATTGTACACACTCATGTCTAAATAGTTATCAGCTTTAAAGTTTTTTGTTGATCTGTATAGTTTTAATCCCATCATTAATTGACCTACTTGGTGCGGTTTTATTCGTTTTTTTAAACTGTCAAACAATATTATTGTAAACATTTCTGCTAATAAAACAAAGTTTTCTTGGTAGTTACCATAATCTTTTTGTCGGTCATCAATAACTTTCTTTTCAATTTCTTGATCAATGTCTGTAATTTTTTTATCCATAATGTGTTTGAGGTGTCTTAGGGAAGAAAACTACCGAAAGGGAACTAGAAAGAAAAAACTCCCCTAAGACTAAATACAAATATTAATTAATACTTGTATGATTGTTTATTACCATAATTAGGTTTACTTTGAAACCCTTTATTACTAGGTGCTGCAGGTTTATCCTCGTTGGCAGTAGGTGGTGTCATCTTGATTGTAATCCCAACAACATTACCTTGCTCATCCTTGTCATCCCATCCAGCTTGATTGTGCCAAACTTCTCCTATCTTAACACCTATGGTCCATTTCTTACCCTCTGGTGCTTTTAGGTTTGGCGGTGCTACCCAATCCGGTTGGTTCTCCGCATTTTTGTTTTGGTTTCTTACCAAGTTACACCATACTACATCTTCACTCATGTTTGCTCCTTTGTTATTGTCAGCTTTTACTGACCCCTTGTTAATTGTAATTCACGATTTTCAGCAATATCTGAAATTTGTCTATATGCTCGTAAATTATTTCTTAATAGATACTCAACACTTGCTCTATGTTTTTCTTTAGCAATGTTAAAACCTTGTATAGTTTTAGCATTTTTAAGCTCATGTTTTATATCTTCTACATCTATACTATCATCCATATATGTAGGTTCTTCAACAGATTGCTCTGTAGAATTTTCAAATGGAACAGGTTGATACCCATCCTCATCTTTTATACCTGTTTTAAGATTTAATAAATTTAGAAACGCATACTTTCTTGAGTATGACATAGCATTACCTGTTCCAAATTTATCTAAGTTTCCAAATGCTGAACACCCATCAACAAGTATATGTTGTGTTGGATCATCAACATCATAAACTCGCATGGTACATACGACCATTACTTGTTTTATGTTTGGTACAATCTCTGTAAGATAATTACAAGTCGCATACAAACCATTGTCTAACAAGGCTTGTGTAGCTGTTGCTTGTACATCATCATGTAGCAATGGGTTAAAGTGCATACCATTTGCTTTTGCTCCTTTCTTGACACCTTTTGCACTTAAACAGGCATCATGTAGTTTTTGATATATATTTCTTTTCATGTTTCCTTTCATTGTTGTTATTTAAAATGGTAATAGACCCCATACTTTTTGTGCATAAATAAAAGTATAAGTTCCAATTACTTTTCCTTTGTATATTAACCAAGACATAGTTCTCCTTTTTTTATTGTTGTTGTTTAATTCCCCATAAATCAGTTATGAGTTTTACTTGCTCTGGTGCTAAATCTTTATAATAAAAGTAATGGTTCATATCCGGTGGCTCACACATTTGTGCAAGTTCAGATAGGTTTCCTTTGCAGAACATAATCATACGTTCCCAAAGTAAAATCTTCTCAACCATTTTATAGTAAAGATGTTCCAGATGTTCTTTCTTCATTAACTCATGTGATTGATCAAAAATAATATGTTCCTTATCATTAACATAAATTAAGTAAGGTATTTTTTTGGTACACATATAGTAGAACGAAGTCTGTGTAAGATGGTCTATTGTAGGTTCAGTTGGAATATCTTGTGTAGTCATATTCCACTCTTCCTTGTTCTTGACCTTTCTTATATTAGGTGGCTTTGTTTTTAATTCTATAAATAATTTTTTAGTCATGTAATCTACTTTACCCAAAGTAGGTTTTATCTGTGTCATCTCTTGCTTCTTAACGTGTAGCTCACATTGTAATTTGTCATCTCCAATTAAATCTTTAACAACTTTTTTTGTAATACCAATACAATCATGTGCGTAGCTTTCCATTTCTTTTCTAGCAAATTTATCTTTGTCATCTACCGGTGGCTTTTTATTTATTTCATCTAACTCTGCTTTGAATGAAACTTTATAATTTCTATCCCATTTTTCTTTTTGTTTTAACATTGATTCCCAGATAACATCTGCAATTATTCTTTGTACTGTATTATTTACAAGGTTGCCAAAGTTTGCTTTGTATCTCCATAACCATGATCTTCTAATTTTTTGTGGAAAAGAATAACTGATTAAATTTTTAGCAAATGGTGTTGAGGTAGAAGAGTAAGACCAATGATCCAATCCTTTACCACCATTAAATATCTTAAATGCTTGTTCTACTAATTGTTCCTGTGTTTTCATAAGTTCCTTTGTTTTCCACTATCTATACACATTATTATTTACTTGTAAAGCATTAAATATGATATATATACATACAAATCAGAGCAATAAAGAAAGGAAATATGACACTTGAAGAATACAGAAAAGAAAAAGGTCTATCCTATTATAATTTTGGGTTAGAACTTGGTATCAAAGGGGTACAAAATCCCGGCACGTCTGTTCAAAGATGGTGCTTAACTGCTAAAGTTAAAAGGTTTCCAGATCCAGAAATGGTAAAAAAAATCTTGGAAGTAACTAACAACAAAGTAACACTAGAGGATCTTTATAGTGCTTGGTACAAAAAAGTTTAATTATAAAAGAGTAAAAATTATTTGGCAGGATATTGTATCATCTAGCGATTGGACTACTTTAGAAAAAGCCAAAGAACAAACTTATAGTTGGTGCGAAGATACCGGTTATCTATTGTACAAAGATCAAAAGAAACTTATTATTTTTGCTTCACATAGCTTTGATGATGATGGTACACTAACAGTTGGTAATACTACTGTATATCCTAGATCAGTAGTTAAAAAGATTGAGGTATTGAAATGACCTATGAGGGTATGTTTGATGAGATTGAGTGTAAGCACGAACTAAAAAGAGCAAAAAAGTTTATACAAAAACAAGCAGATATAATTTTGGCATTAGAAAAACAAATAGAAGAAAAAGATAACGAGATAATAATAATAAAGGGAAGAAAAAATGATTGAGATATTTTTACAAGCACCAATAGAACTACAGGTACTAGCTTTATTTCTTGTGGTTTATGCTACTATAGAATTTATAAAAAATTAATGGCTAGATGGACTTATGCTTTCAGTAATGGAAGTTATAACGATTGGCATAGGAAATACGAGGGTATTGCTATGATTGATATAGACAGTATCGAGTGCTGTCCTAGATGTTATGAACCTTTAGCTATATTAGAGACTTGTTATGATAAAGGACAGAAATACAAGGCTACAACCCTGTCAAAGATAGTCGCTAGTCGCCTAAATATACCCTGTTTTTTGGTATTCTATAAGAATTTGACCGACACCACCCTAACTTTCCGGATCAAGCGTATAACAAGCTCTCCGACAGAGTTTGAATACATGAATGAGGATCAGTGGGTATCCATCTTGCTAGACCTCCAACACAACCACAGGAAATTTTGCGACCATGAATAATACTCGTGCTTTTTTACATATTACCTATAAATTATATGGTCATTTGGATAAATTAAGCGGTATTAAGAAATCTAACTGTTTGAACTGCTATTTATCTTTAATGAAACACGCATGGAAAAAGAATAACTATGAATGTGGCTTGAGGTACTCTACAATCGCTAAAGAAACCAAACTATCTCGTATAACTGTAAGAAGAACTTTAGATACTTTGGAAAAATTACATATTATATCCACTGTCAGAGGTAGGTCCGGTAAAAGCTATAAAATTAACCAATTATTCCTTAAAACTGAATCAGATGGATCAATTTTATACATTAATAAACCTAAGATGTATAAAAAAGATCACTCAGATGTAAAAAAAAGATCAGTATTAATAGAAGCATTACCATTAAATAAAGGAACTAATATAGATAAGATT
>Ga0208919_1000592_pt1 | contig 23712 bp, 35 predicted proteins | sample 4_EtaG_FD_184076 | JGI IMG/M metagenome (GOLD analysis project Ga0208919, IMG submission 184076) | Marine viral communities from the Subarctic Pacific Ocean - 4_ETSP_OMZ_AT15127 metaG (SPAdes) (version 3) | ecosystem: Environmental > Aquatic > Marine > Oceanic | place: Pacific Ocean | collected...
TAGATACATGAACCGCTTCGTGTATGATCACACCCGCCAGTTCAGCATCACTTAATGGTGCGACCCACTCAGGGTTGGCGTAGATGGTTGTGCCATCGGTCGCCATTGTGCCTTCGCCTATCTCTTGGATAGGTAAGCCACCCATCATGGTGTACGCCCCAGGTGCCGCTTGAAATAACTTTGATCTGACTTTCTTTATTCTTTGAATCGTGTCAGACATAACTCCTCCTTAGTTAAGCCAATCGTCTAGTGCATCTGCTTGGGACTTGCGTGTTACCTCTGCGATATCTTCTAGTGTTTTCTTGACCTCCTTCCTCATGGTGTCATCCTCTCCGCTCAAGGCCTTGCGAGCATCGGCCAATGACCCACCGCCAATCGCCTCTATCTTGCTCACAAGATCCCGTGTCATGGATGCGGCTTGGGTAAGCTCTGCGTTCTCAAGAGCTTTGGTCCACTGCTCCGCTCGTTCGGCGGCACTCTGTAGTTTCTGCCAACCCTTGGTCTTGGGCAGAGAGTTTCCGGCCCGACTGTCACCCTCATTGAAGACGTAGCCATCAATGCCCTCAATGATTCCAGCCACCTCACCCATGATGGTTTCGGCAACACTATTTACTGCGTTGGATATTTTTCTTTCTGCTTCCAGCTTGGCATCAGCCTTCATCCTTTCCATTACCTGCTCAGGATGGGACACTCGGATGTCATTCTCAATCCCACTGATATCATTGAGCGGCTTAATCCACACCTTCCAAGTGTAGCATTTCCTTAGCTCATCAACTGGGATAAAGTAATCTTGGAATCTACCGTTTAGTTCGGTGAGGGCTTCCGCTCTCATCCTGTCCCACTGGCTGTATAGCTCCGTCTCAAGCACTCGCTCCCACTCCTGACGGTAGCGAGTCATCTCAGCCTCGTACTCAGATATCTTACTGGCATCCAACAGGTAGTCAGCATTACTAACCCGCCCACCGTAATCGTTGTTGCGACTAGTGGACCAAGGCACAGTCATACCTTTCATGTAGTTACGCGCCCGTGCCACAACCGCATTGAGCTTGCGCTGAACAGCTTGGTCCATGACCACGACCTGTCCACGCGCCTTGCTCTCCAGTATACCCGTAGCCTCGGCACCTCCCTTGGCTACGTCTTTGTCCGACTTGATCCCACCCCTCTGAGTTACCTCTAGGCTAGTGAGACAGAACGCTTTCCAGAGTTCTTTGATGTCGTTGTCTACATTGTCCTGCATTGTTCCTCCCTTGGTTTAGAAGTGGAAATCTCCACAGTCATGGAGGTGGCGTCCCCACGCTACCTCTTTAGTAATGTCCTCATTCACTGCCTTCGCCATGTGTGCGAAGGTTACTTCCATCTCCTCCCCGAACAATCTCATGAACGGGAATAATTTATTTACTACGGCAGGCTCTCTCTTCACACGCTTCGCAAGCATGGCGGTCATAGCACAGAGTGTCTGCCTACCATTGTGAGTCACATTGTTTCTGATCTGTTCGATCTCAGACGCATGTGCATCGGGATCGTCGATCATAGCATCAATGTCACCTAGCCTGCTCATGGCCTTGTGCATAGCGAATAGCTCTGCCCCTGCATGGATACCGATGAAGCCCTCAGCAATACCTCTACCCAGGTTTGTGTCTAGGTCGATTGCGTCCGCAATCATTAGGTCACTGAGCCGCTTCGCCTGCCTTGCGCAGTTGAACGGCTGACCTTCCTCGGAACCCTTGGCGTGTTGGGTGAACAGCCAGTCATCCCCGAACGCTCGGGCGCATGACATGATGAGCGGGTCCAACTCTCCTGCATGGAAGTTAAGCCATGACTGGGTATCATTACTTACCTCAATGATACACGCTCTAGACACCAGATCGGATTGCAGATCTACCGATCCTGCATTGTCCTCAACCCTGTTGCCTGTAGCTACGATGCGCATACCATCCGGCTTTATCCACGCATCACCCAGCCTACCTTCATTGATTATGGATGATATCGACTTGAAGTGCTCTTCTTCCTTGGCAACCTCATCCAACAAAAGCGTGTTGTGGATAAGATCTTTAGGTCCCCAAGTGTGGTCGGCCCCTGCAAGGAAGGACGCCGCTATCGTCTGGTAGACGGTGCCCTCATCACCCCGCACAAAGTTGGGGAACATGACTTCTTCCTTACCCTTGGCGCTGATGTTGATGAAGGTGTAGGTGGGCGAGCCATCGTGTGGCCGCTCAACACTACTATCAATGGGCTCCTCGCCCTTCTCCTCAATCGCCCTCCTCTTGACGATCTCTCTTGCGATGTCGGTCTTACCCGCACCGTTCCGGCCAAGAAGCAGTACCGCAACGCCCTCCTTCAAGAGCATTGTTCCTGCTTCGGTGGCCTCCTCACAGCTTAGCTGTATTCGAGGATTACCTCTCATCTTCTACTTCCTCCAGTAAGAGGGGGGAGAAAATTTCTCCCCCCGTGAAACATCCTCTCAAACTTCTCAATAAATATAACTCAACTTTAATTTTTGTACAGTCCCACCTCCGAGGGGGGTAAGAGATATAACACTGGCGTACTCCTTCTGTCTCGCACCTGTTCGCCTGGTTCGGGCTGCGAGATTAAAAATATTTCTGGTTTTCAACATGTCCCAGGCGTATCACTCTACTCCTCCGAACTGTTCGGATCTTGCAACAACCTTGCTGTGATAGTCTTGACACCTGACATTCCGGCATCCGTTGTATCCAAGCAAGCCGTCACGCTCGCTCCCGTACCTTCGAATCATGTCCGCAAGCACGGCCCCTCCCCTGCACACTGAGCCCGACACGCCCCGCATGGGGCCTTCGCACTCCCAGACATCCCTGTGCATCGGCATGACTTGGTACAAACCAATGGCTCCGGCGTAGCTTACCGCCGTTGTATCAAGCCACGGGTTCTCCACCATCAGCACACCGATCATTGTCGAGAGGGGTATCTCGTGCCTATCACTGACTGCACGAACCTCATCTGCTATCCTGCGTATGGCATCTTCGTCCGCACATCCATCACCACTGCACGGCCACCGATTCTGCCAGAGATAAAGCGCAACCGTATTCACTTGTGCAACAACAGGTTCCAGTTGCACGACAGGAATCTCGGCCCGCTCGCACCCTGAAAAAACCAAAAAGCAGAAATATATTTTTATCACCCGGCCCGGTGCACAAGATTTCTTGTGTCGAAACCTATTCATCATATACGGTTCGGGCCCGCACCACCCAATACTTGGGGTCGTACTCTCGGGCGTGGTCCTTATCTAGCCATGACACCATGTGCCGAAGGACTTGGGTGTTACCCATTTCCTCAAGCCCCTTGCAGAAATTCTCCAAGGATCTGATGTCTTCATACTTCTCCCACTCACCGTTGGTGTGCTTGGCAAGTGTTCTCGCCACCTTCTCGTACAGTCTCATGATCCTGACTCCTCCGCTATGCGTTGACGCTCGGCCAACAGGTTTAGGTATGCTTCTGGACCTAGGGTTCTAGCTTCTATAAGATGATCTCTGAGTATTAATTCTTGTTCAAGATCTTTGCGGTCTGGCCAAAGCTCGGATTGCCACTGGTTTATCATTCCCTGTAGGCTAATGGCGCACTCGTACCGTCCTGCGCGAATGCCCTTCTCGAAGCTCGCCTCTCCTCCGTAGGCTGAGCCGTCTTCGGACGCTACTTCACCTACTAGCCAGTCTTGTATTCTGGCCATCAGTTCCTCATACATCTTTCTCCTCCTCTCTCTCGTCAAACATAGGGTGAACAATTGGTGCCATCAGTATATGCAGGAGATCCTTGACTGCTACGATTAGCATCGTTCTCCTGCGTTCAATGCGCTCAAAGGTCCGGTCGTATGCACGTTCCTCTCGTTCGCGCTGATCCTCTCTAGTCAACGTCATGATATTCCCTGTGAATTTTAAGTAGATCTACTTCGTGCTCAATGAGGCTCATTCGTTCATGGAATGACTTCTTCAGAAACCACTTCGCATTTATGACGATGTTCTTTCCGTCGGTGCTCATGGTCGTGGGGCCAGAAGGAAACTTCTCTTCAATTAATTCTTTAGCCCTGGCCCTCGCCCCGTCCTCCATCCGGTCCATGACACGACCAAACAGAAACACATTAAGAACGATGAACCAAAATAGTCCCATTGCAAATAGGACAACACTAATAAAGGTTATCATATCAATACTCCAGTAGAAAGATATTCGTTAAGGATGGCACCCAACTCACTGGCCTCGACATCTACAGGCGGGGACCGATCCACTTCAAACTCAAGCAGATCTCCGTAGTCATCCTGCACTACTTTGATATGCTTTCCTGCCAAGCGAGAGCACGGCCATCTCATGCGCCACTCGTTCGGTACCTCCAACTCTATCGTGATTGTCATTCTTCACCTCCTAGTACGGGGGGAGAAACTTTCTCCCCCTCTCTGTGGGGCACCAGTACCCACCTGCCGTTGCGACCATCACGGCAATCCCAACACACACGAGCGGGAAGGTACTCAACCGGCCACTTCTCCTCCTTGTTCTTCCGCATCGGCTCCCGCTCCCCACATTCCACACACACTTCGACGTTGAAAGTCCTAGGCTCTTGATTGACCTGACCCTCCGTCACCTGCGTAAACCTGCGCTGTACTGCTCCATGTTTGTCAGTCATACTAATCTCCTTCTCTCTTAGGGGGGAGAAAATTTCTCCCCCCTGTTAAGTGGCTCACCGAATGCGAGCCAACTATCCTGCCCAACGATTCCGTTGGACTTGCTTCTTGAGCAGGGCTTGGCCCCGCTTGTCCTCTCCGTCCACGAACAGCGGGGTCATGCCACACTTTCCGTTGCTCGGCACCATCACGCAAAGGCGTTTCTTTACGGTAGTGCACGACACACACACCGTGGTATCTGGCAGAATCGCCAGACGCTCAGGGTGTATGCTGTTACCGCAAGCTACGCATCGCATACCTCCTCCCACTTCTCGAAGTCCTGTTCATTACGCGCATGGAACTCAGCCGATGTCTCAGTAGTGGCCTCGGAAGCAGGACCCACAACGTCCCCCGGCTGATTGTGGGGACCGTACTGATACGTCCCGTCCTCCATCACGTCACCGATGTAACACTTGTCCAGATACCGCCAACGTCCACCGCCGGGGCTGTGATTCCATCCCCGCTCCCACTCGGCTCCGTCCATCGGCTCAACCCTGGCCTTGGGTGGTAACGTTACCCTGACCACCTTGATGTCCTTGGGCTCAACCCTGTGTTGCTTGATGCGGGGTTGACCACCTCTGTGCTTGCGTACTGTCGAGGGGGGAGAAAATTTCTCCCCACTTGTGCTCTGCCCCATGAACTCCACCGGAGACTGCCTGTTCCGTCTAGCCTGTTCACCCATAGCCTCTATAGGCTCGGGCCACGGGAACGGTAGGTGATGCTCCACTTCCTTCACGATACGGTAGGCTTGCCGTATGCTCTTGGCATTCCTAGCGCGTACCCAATGTGGCGGTGATATCCTCATGAGACAGGCAGGAACATACTGCCTGACCTTTGCACTCACTGCTTGGCTCCTCTCTAGGGGGGAGAAAATTTCTCCCCCAGTCTCGGCCCCGACCCCCTCGGTCTTGGCCGTTTTTCTCGCTACATATAAATATACCTAAAAACAAGTATTTTGTAAAGTCTCCTATTAGGAGGGGGTATAAGATTACAGTTGGCGGAGTAAGGGGGGGAGAAAATTTCTCCCTATTGACCTAACAAATCCCTAATGATAGGATGCTATATGCCTAACCCACCCACGATTACGCCTAAGCAGTCTGCTTTCGCAGGCTTCGTAGCTAAGGGGCACTCCTATGCGGAGGCCTATCGCAAGGCATACGATGCAAGCAAGATGAGCAAGCAGGTGGTGTGGAACAACAGCTCCAAGCTTGCCAAGAATCCACGGGTAAAGGAAGCCATCGAAGGACTGAAGGCTGACACCAAGGTGGTGAGGCAGGCACACGAGAAGCTAAACAACGACTGGATTATCCAGAAGCTCAGGGCTGAGGCAGTAGACGACACCAACTCCCCGTCCAACAGGATACGGGCACTTGAACTACTGGGTAAAGCAGGAGGACTATTCGAGGAGTCCACCCACGTTACGTTTGAGAACAAGTCATCCGATGACCTAGAGAAGGAGCTGATGGACAAGCTCGCCATGTGGTCGTCAGCTAGCAAGGCATAGGGTTAGGAACACCCCCAAAAAATAAGGTATAGGGGGGTGGGAGAAAATTTCTCCCATATAAACCTCACCTAACCTCACACTCTTACCGACCCGTACCTCAATGCCACCCCCTAACTAGGTACAGGGAGCCCAAAGGGGGAGAAAATTTCTCCCCCCCCTAGCAACCGACCCGTACCTCAGCGCGAGCAGGCGGGGCGGGGTGGGGCCGGGGTTGGGTGGTGGGGAATAGTGTCGGCGCAAGGAGCTTGCGACTGGTACGCGCCGTCCTTATAGGAGGGTTGGAGGGGCCCCATCGCAGAGGTAGAGATACATCGAAGGTGTTGGGGATAAAAAAATAGTGGCGCAACGGAGCCTGCGGAGTGTAGCGAGCGAAGCGAGGCGCAAGCGCCTCCGATACCCCTGGCCCCGGAGGGGCCGGGTACAAAAGAAGTGCAACGGCACTCGGGGTGTGGTGGTGTAGGGTGCGTTCGAGGGCCGTTGCTTCAATTGCTGTGGTAGCGGAACAAAAAAAGAGGAGAACCCCGGTGGTATGGGGTTCTCCTCTGGCGTCAGACGTAGATGAGTACATGAAGTGATAAGGCGATCATGAGGACGAAGAGTCCTGTGGTGAGCCCGAATCGCCACCAGAGAGGCTGACGTTTGTAGGTGACCTCTGTGATCACGATGAAGTAGGCACCGCCTAGGCAACCCATTAGAGATACGGTGAGTAGGATTGCGAGGTAGTTCCAGTCGATGAAGCCGTCGAGGAATGGTGTGTAAGGCATGTAACCATCGGGGGCCGGGTTGTTAGCCCGACCCCCCCTTGTAGTTAGAGGTTAACCGTCGTTGCTAGCTGACGGGAGGACATGCTCGACTGGGATTGAGGCTTCGCGCAGTGCCTCAAGGTCCGACTCAGCCTTACTCTTCCGGCGACCAAGATCGGCGATGTGCCTTTCAAGGTAGGCGAGTAGGTCGTTTTCCTGCATCGTCGTACCCAGCTCGACGGTTGTGTCGTACGCGTTGTCGCCAGTACCCCACCGGATAGTGGTAATGGTCCCACCGTTTACTTCCTCAGTCTTGTAATTCGCCACGTCGTCCCTGAGGTACCAGACATCGCGGGTGTTCAGGTCGGTTCCGACGGGAACCTGATGCTTACTGGCCCTCAACTTCTGATCAATCACCTCATCGGCAATACGAGTGACATCGGTCCACTTAGAACGTTTGCCATCTGCGTCGGGCTTCATGATCGCTCGAACCTGTGGCGCAAGGGTCGGCTCCGTCATCGCATAGAAGATGTTGCGGATAGCCTTACGCTTATTCGAGATGTTGGCACGGGCGTCCTTGCCGTAGGTGTTCCGGTTCTTGGCCTTGCCCTTCCCATCCGTCTTGAGCATACCGGCCTCTTTGTGTGCCTCATAGGCCTTGTGACCGGCATCCCTCGTGTCCTTGATGAGCCCGTAGTACAGTTCGTTACGGGAGTCCAAGATGGCCGACTGATCTATGCTCGACCGGATACCATGGTCGTTCGTGTAGAAGGCATCCAGCGTGTCCGTAAGAACGTCCTGTAGGTCACGGGAAGCCCGTGCGTTGATCCCAGCGATGCCCCTCGAAGCAATTCCTGCTAGAGAGGCAGACTCTACCAAGCTAGGTAGCGACTCTTCCGTAGCTTTGGTCATCAACAGGTAGGCTTTCTTGGCCTCTGGTGTTTGGTCCTGATTGTTCATTAGATTCTCCACGGGGTAAGAATCCCCGATGAGTTGTTAAGGTGACTGCGAGGCGAATCCCCACAGTCGCACGAAGAAAGCCACCCAACCCGAAGGCTGAGTGGCTGGACCTCGCAAGGTTTAGAATGGGAGCGCATCCTCCTCGTCGTCGGAGTTCATGGCCTCCCAGAACCCCTCGACGGGTTGGCCGGAGAGTTTCCAGCCACCGCCTAGGTCGGCTTCCTCCTCGCCTCTAGCTAGGTCGAAGAGGTATTCATCGCAGGACTCGCAGGAATAGCACTGCTCGACGTACCATTCGTACTCGACGAGCTTGCCTCCGGTCAAAAGGCGGAAGACGACTTCAGAGAGTGTCTCCGGTGCTTCGTACTCTTTAATCCGACCGCAGTCATTGCACTCGACTTTCTGGATGATCATTGTGTCTCCTCGGGGTACGAATCCCCGATGAAGGGTTAGTTTCCGTAGCGCGTCTCGCTACAGAGTTGGCTCAGTGGAAAAAAGCCACGCCTTGGCGCAAGGGTAGTCAAGGTATGCTTCACCGCCTTGACTCCCCTTGGATTTTTGTACTAGCGCACTCCAAGATATTCATATGCAGTTGCTGTTACTAACAAATCAATCTTGGTCAGTTAGTGCGCACACAAAATCTGGCACTGCGACGAACCCTTTCGACTCCACGAAGAAAAGTATTTCTGTCTAGTGCGAAGCACAGAAATAACTTTTCTGTCCCTCTCATCCTTTTTTAAATTGGGCCAACTGTGTAGAGAGAGAGAAAAAAATCAAATCAAACCGTTGTTACAAAAAAGGTTTGATTTTTTTTAGATAATGCGCTTTCGATGGCGAAGCCAAGCGCATTTCTACCCAGCGGGCGACTATGCGCATTGCAACGACGAGCGGAGCGAGGAGATGCAGGTGCTGTGGGGATGAGAGAAATGCTTACTGCAATCTTGGGGGGCAGGGCTGGGGCTGGGTGGTGTACCTGAGCGTGTTTCGGTCTCAAAAAAAAACAAGGTGGCTTTTTATTCATTGGCTAATAAATTCCGAGACGACTTCCACGAAGTTGGCTCGTGATATTTATCCAATGATCAAAAGTTTTTTTGGGGCCTCAGGTACCTAGATTGCCAGCATTTCGAGGGGTGAGGGGCAATCAAACAAAGTGCGATAGCTCCGACTACGGGGAGTGGACCGAAATTCAGCTTGCTGGATTTGGGCCAGTTCTTTCTGGAGAGAGGACAAGGAGCAACTGGGTAGCGATACTCGTAGAGTATTTCGAGCTAGTACAAACGTAGGTGTACTAGCGAGAACTTTAGCGCACCCTTGGGCGAACTTGGACTAGCGGAAGAATGAATTGGAGGGGGTGGGGTCGCTGGAACCCTGAGCGAGCTTGCTCGCACTCCTGTTAATGGCATACCCACAGGGGGGGGTAGTATCCCCCCTAGTGGGGTAGGCCACCCCTCTGCGCATCGCGATGCTGTTTTATATATAAACAGTGTTTTGCACATCCTACCACCAATTTTTGATAATGTCACGGCCCCGTCTAGTCTTTGTCACATGGCCTAGTATTATCTATATAGATTTACTAGGTTCTTTTAGATAGTTAATTACTATAGATATTATTTATAGTACTATACTATAGATACTATATAGAGGGGCCTCGTGAAGATAAAAGTTTTTGGTGCAATACTGGTTTTGCTAACCCTTTTTTCATGCGCCATAAACACGGGCACCTGTTGGGAGGGCCTTGATCGGATTGACCCGGAGTGCCCATATGAGTCATGAGGAGGATGAGGGTCCTGCGCCTATCACAATGGACGACCTGGCGTATATCTTACCCAGGGCGGTAGAAGCGTATCGGGCTGCTGCGATTCGTGACAGGCCTAAACAAGTGGGGTATATTGCGATGAACATGACCCCTGAAGAAGTGGTGGAAAGATTTCCTGATTTCTTTTGCTTATATTCCGAGGGTAAGCTACAATTCATCGGTGAAACAGCAGAGGAAATCCTGGAGACCTACCTGACTGGGCTAGGTTATAAACGATGCAGCCAACAATGGTTTGAGCTTGCACATGTGGTCGTGAACATGGCCGCCGAAGAAGGGAGAGATATTGAGTCAATCGTCAAAGAAGTCCGACCAACCAGAACAAACAAAAACAGAGCGCGAAACAGCAAGCCACCTAAGGTACCTTGATCGCCTCAAGCACTCTGAAAAGCTTCGCTTGTATGCCCAGCTCTTGCTTTCGTCACAAAGGGCACAAATAAAAAACTATCATGCGAAGTCAGAATCCCTCAGAAAAGATGCTGAGGAAATACTTTTGTACTTTCAAAAGCATGTAGACTGATGACCTTGGATATGGCTGCTATTGCGGCAACCATTCGCTCGCTTCCGCCAGACCAACAAAGGGAAGCAATCGAAGTCATTGAGTTGATTAACGAGGTTAAACGTAGAGAGGCATCGGAAAAGGACTTTCTTTCGTTTGTAAAAGAAGTTTGGCCTGCCTTTATTGAGGGCGAGCATCACAAGATTATGTCCGATGCGTTTAATCGAATCGCTGATGGGACCCTAAAACGGCTTATTGTTAATATGCCGCCACGACATACTAAGTCAGAGTTTGCGTCCCATCTTTTTCCCGCTTGGTATCTGGGAAAATTTCCAGATAAAAAAGTCATTCAAACAGCGCACACCGCAGAGCTTGCTGTTGGGTTCGGTCGTAAGGTTCGTAACTTGGTAGGTTCAGAAGTCTATCAAAAAATATTTCACGACGTTTCGCTTAGCTCAGACTCTAAGGCTGCAGGACGTTGGAGCACTAACAGCAAGGGTGAGTATTTCGCTATTGGTGTTGGTGGTGCTGTTACAGGTAAGGGTGCCGACATCTTAATCGTAGATGATCCGCACTCAGAGCAGGAAGCCGCACTTAACGACCCTTCCGTGTACGACAAGACTTACGAGTGGTACACCTCTGGTCCCCGTCAGAGACTGCAGCCCGGTGGAGCGATTTGCCTGGTAATGACTCGCTGGTCCAAGAAAGACCTAACGGGAAGTATTATTAAGGCGTCAATTGAGCGTGGTGGCTCAGATGAGTGGGAGGTTATTGAGTTTCCTGCAATACTTCCAAGTGGCAAACCGCTATGGCCTGGGTTCTGGCCAATTGATCAGCTTGAGGCCTTGAAGGCAGAACTGCCGGTCAGCAAGTGGAGCGCCCAGTATCAGCAGGATCCCACGTCAGAACAGGCAGCTATCATCAAGCGTGAGTGGTGGAACGAGTGGACAAAGAAAAGTCCGCCACCGTGCGACTTTGTTATTCAGTCTTGGGACACTGCATTTCTTGCAAAGGAAACAGCAGACTACAGCGCATGTACAACATGGGGCGTATTTACTGACGAAGATGGTGTATCAAATATTATTTTGCTTGATGCTTTTCAGGAACGTTTGGAGTTTCCAGACTTAAAACAACGTGCTTATGAGATGTACAAGCAATACGAGCCGGACGCTTTTATTGTAGAGGCAAAAGCTGCTGGGACTCCGTTAATTTTTGAGTTGAGAAGAATGGGTATTCCGGTAGGAGAATACACACCGAGTCGAGGAAAAGATAAGATTGCTCGCGTAAATTCGATTTCCGATCTATTTTCCTCTGGTCACGTCTGGGCACCAAAAACAAGGTGGGCAGAGCTGGTTGTGGAAGAGTTTGCTGCTTTTCCTACTGGCGACCATGACGACCTTGTGGACTCATCTACACAGGCACTGATGAGATTTCGTCAGGGTGGCTTTATCAGGATAGCAAGTGATGAAGAAGATGAAGAGTTGTTACCAATGAGAAAAGCTGATTATTATTAAGAGTTGACTAATACACAGAATATCTCCATTCTGTATATTGGCTTATCGCGCAGAGGAATGTTTTGTGGCAATAGACAAGTCTATCGAACCTCTTTTCAACCAAGATGATTTTGAAATGGGCCCCGAGGGGCTCACCGTGGTTGAAGAAATGGGTGCACCCGACGACTCACTCGTTACTGAAATGGACGACGGTAGCGTTGTGGTTGACTTTGATCCCATGGCAGACTTACTGGAGAACCAGGATGAGTTTGCGTCAAACCTTGCTGATTTTGTTGAAGAGGCTGAACTCAATACATTAGCGTCTGATCTTGTTTCAAAGTTTGAATCTGACAAAAGTAGCCGGGGAGACTGGGAAGACACATATGAGCAAGGCTTGGACCAGCTAGGTCTTGAGATTGAAGAGCGCACACAGCCATGGGCTGGAGCTTGCGGGGTCTTTCACCCCATGCTGTCTGAAGCCGTAGTTCGATTCCAAAGTCAAACCATTCAGGAGATCATGCCTGCGCAGGGTCCCGTTAAGACTCATGTGTGGGGCAAGTTCACCCCTGAGAGAATGGCACAAGCAAAGCGTGTACAAGAGTACATGAACTATCAGCTTATTGAGGTTATGACTGAGTACAGGTCAGAAACCGAAAAGCTATTGTTTAGCTTGCCGCTCGCCGGTAGCGCGTTTCGCAAGATTTACTTTGACCCATCGCTTGGCAGGCCAACGTCTATGTTTGTGCCTGCAGAAGACTTTGTAGTGGCGTACAATGAATCGGAGCTAGAGCAGGCAGAGCGTTATACCCATGTAATGAATCGAAGCACTAACCAAATTAAGAAGTTGCAGGTTAGTGGTTTTTACAAGGATGTAGAACTTACGCCCTCCAACATCGAAGAAAACGCAATTACAGACAAACTCAATGACATTGGAGGCGTGAGGCCGTCTTACGAAACAGACGAACGGCATCAGCTTCTTGAGATGCACGTTGATGTTGACCTGCCCGGATACGAAGATCCCGATGGTGTTGCACTGCCCTATGTAATTACAATCGACAAGGGCAGCAACACGATTCTTTCGATCTACCGGAATTGGTCAGAGGACGATCCGCACAGGGTCAAGAAGCAACACTTTGTCCACTACGGATATGTTCCTGGCATTGGGTTTTATAACCTTGGCTTGATTCATATGATTGGTGGACTAGCTAAATCCGCAACCAGCCTGCTTAGACAGCTAGTGGACGCGGGCACACTATCCAACCTGCCTGGAGGGTTAAAGACTCGTGGACTCAGAATTAAAGGTGACGACACCCCCATTATGCCAGGGGAGTTTAGGGATGTTGATGTGCCTGGCGGGGCTATTCGTGACAACATCACCTTCCTTCCTTATAAGGAACCTTCTTCGGTCCTTTACCAGTTACTGGGCAACATTGTAGAAGAAGGCCGTCGATTTGCTTCGATGGCTGACATGAAGATTGCTGACATGAATCAAGAGGCTCCGGTCGGCACAACGCTTGCAATCATGGAACGTGCCATGAAGGTGCAAAGCGCAATTCAGGCACGGATACACGCCAGCCTTAAGCAAGAGTATAAAATTCTTGCAGAAATTATTAGCGATTACACAGACCCGGCATATCCCTATGAGACCGACGAAGGTGAGGCGATTAAGGCCGAAGACTTTGATGATCGCATTGATGTAATTCCTGTGTCAGATCCGAACGCTTCATCAATGGCGCAAAGAATTATGCAATACCAAGCAGCCCTGCAATTAGCTGCACAGGCACCAGGCCTGTACGATATGCCATTGCTTCACAGGCAGATGATGGAACTGATTGGTATTCCTAATGCCGATAAGGTTGTTCCAAACCAAGAAGAAGTGGAACCAAAAGATCCGCTTACGGAAAACCAAAACATGTTGACCATGGCCCCTGTTAAAGCGTTTGAGTGGCAAGATCACGACGCGCATATGCGGGTGCACATGGCACTTAAAAATGATCCGCAACTTGCCCAGGAAGTACAAAACAGTCCTGCGGGTGGCGGAATCAGTGGCGCACTAGATGCACACATCAGGGAACACTTAGCGTTTATTTTCCGCAAACAAATAGAAGAAGAGCTTGGTATTCAGTTGCCGCCTGCAAGCGAAAGACTTCCAGAAAGACTAGAGGCAAAACTCAGCAGACTTGTTGCGGATGCCTCAGACCAAATGATGGGCAAGAAACAAGCCCAGCAGCAGGCAGAAATGAACGCACAACAGCAACAAGATCCAATTATACAAATGCGCGAACGCGAAGTTGCGACCCGCGAACAGGAAGTTCAGCGCAAACAGGCCGCAGATATGGCCAAGCAGCAGCTTGATCAGCAGAAATTGCAGCTTGAACGTGAGAAAATTGCCAGCAAGGAGCGGATTGACATGGCAGAACTAACCTTAGAGGAGCAAGCACTGATACTTAAGGCTGAAATTGAGTCCGAAAAGAACGATGCGGACATTCAACTAAAGGGTTTTCAGCTTGGGCAGCAGCTTGGTAAAGACATAGAGGGTGGAAACGATGGCAGATGACGTACTGTCGCTGCTTAGAAAGAAGATTCGTGAACAAATGAATGAAATTGCCGACCAACTAGCCGTAGGAACGGCCTCAACCATGGAAGAGTACCGCAAAATGTGCGGCATGATTGAGGGTTTGGCATGGACAGAGCGAGAAATTCTTGACTTAGAAGAAAAGTTAAGGCAGTTGTAATGGCAACAAAGAAAAAAACTGCGTCTAAGGTCAACGAAGCGGGCAATTATACGAAACCAACCATGAGAAAACGCCTGTTTAATAAAATTAAGGCGGGTTCTAAGGGTGGGAATCCAGGACAGTGGTCTGCCCGCAAGGCTCAAATGCTTGCAAAGGAGTACAAGTCCAAGGGTGGGGGCTACACAAGTGGTAAATCAAAGAAAAAAACCACCAAACGAAAGTCTAAGAAATAATGGCACTCAAAAAAAGTCAAAAGAGCTTAAAAAAATGGACTAAACAAAAATGGCAGACGCCTAGTGGCAAAAAGTCTTCGGAAACCGGCGAAGTCTATGCCCCAAAAGCAAAAATTAAGAAGCTAAAGTCAACGGCAGCCGGAAGAAGGAAGCTTGCTGCCGCTAACAAGGCAAAAAGAGCGGCTACAAGCCGTGGAAAACAACATGCCTCGCATGGTTTGCACAAAACAAACGGCAAAAAGAAAAAAACAAGCAAACCTCGAAAGAAAAAGCGGTAAAAAGAAGAACCTTCTAGCTAGAAGCGCAAACGTCCGTAAGGATGCCACAATTTAACGAGAGGTCTAATGACTATACTCGCGCAGGAAGTACAAAAGGACACAATTGTCCCAAATGAAGAGCTTGGTCGCACAGCTTCACAGCTTCCCGAGCCTAAAGGGTACAAACTACTGATTGCCCTCCCCGAAGTTGAAGAAATAACGGATGGCGGCATCATTAAGTCTCATCAGTCACAACAGAACGAAGCAATTTCTACTGTTGTAGGGTTTGTTCTTAAGGCAGGGCCCGATGCCTACTCAAGTTTTACCAGATTTCCCAGTGGTCCTTATTGTAAGGAGGGAGACTGGGTTGTTTTTCGTGCGTTTAGCGGCACAAGAATTAAAATTCACGGAAAAGAGTTTCGTTTAATCAATGATGACACTGTAGAGGCGGTCGTAGAGGACCCCAGAGGCGTGGAAAGGGCCTAAAATGAGCGAAGAAACCGGAAGAACCCCAGACGAAGAAAGGTTTTTGGGGGTAAGAACAACTATTGAGCCACCCGAGCCTGAGCAAGAACAAGCAGAAGAGGCTTGGGATGTTGAAATTGTTGACGACCGCCCAGAAGCAGACAAAAGGTTTCCTGACCCACTAGACGAAAAAACAAAACAGGCCAGGGAAAAAGCCGCACAAGAAGATGAAGAAGAAGGCGAACTTGAAAGCTACGGCAACAAAGTTCAAAAAAGAATTAACAAGCTAAAGGGTCAGTGGCACGATGAGCGCAGGGCAAAGGAAGCCCTGGAGCGCATGAACACAGAAGCAATTGGCTACGGCCAAGCCTTGCAAACAGAAAACCAAAGACTGTTAAGGCTTGTTCAAGATTCACAATCTGCACTTACGCAGCAGGCGCAAAGCAGGGCTCAGATTGCTTTAGCAAAAGCCGAAGAAAACTTTAAAAGAGCGCATGAGGTTGGCGAAGCAGAACTGATTGCAGAAGCGCAAAAAGATCTCACACAGGCACAGCTTGCTCAAAACTGGGCTCCTCGCATTTCAGAGGACATTGTAGAAAACTGGAAGAGGCAGGTTCAGGCCGAAGAAAGGCAAATGGCCCAGGCTCAGTCACAGCAACAGTATGTTCAAGAAGAGTATCAGCCTGACGAAAAAGCGGTTTCATGGCAGCAAGACAACCAGTGGTTTGGTCAAGACGCCGAACTAACAAGCTTTGCATATGGAGTGCATAACAGACTTGTTAATGACGAAGGTGTTGACCCCACGTCAGATGAATACTATCAATTAATAGATCAACGCATGAAAGAAGTTTTTCCTGCGCAATTCAGTGGAGACAATGTTGTTGTTGAAACTGCACAACGTCGTAAAGCAACACCCGTGGTAGCGCCCGCCTCACGAAATAGCGGTGCAACGCCACGCAAGGTCACATTGACCGCAACACAAGTAAGACTCGCGAATCGCTTAGGCCTGACTGCGCAGCAATATGCTGCACAGGTCATGAAAGAGAGAAACTGAAATGGCTGAAGAACGCGCATCACGGGAACCAAGATCACTGGACAGTCGTGAAAACGAAACTCGTCCAATGATGTGGGAGCCTGCCTCAATTCTGCCCGACCCTGACCCCCAGGACGGGTGGGTCTTTAGGTGGATTAGAACATCAATGGTTGGATCTGCTGACAATACCAATGTTTCCAAAAGGTTTAGGGAAGGTTGGGCCCCTGTCAGAGCTGAAGACCATCCAGAGCTTCAAATCCAAAGTGACCACAAGTCCGAATGGGGAAGCAAAGGGCACATTGAAGTCGGCGGACTATTGCTCTGCAAGGCTCCACAAGAGATTGTGGAACAAAGGCGTGATTATTACCAGCGACATGCTGACGCTCAGATGCAGGCTGTTGACAACAATTATATGCGGGAGAACGATCCAAGGATGCCTGTTCTCGCGCCTGACAGAAAAACTCGTGTGGCGTTTGGCAAAAGCTAAAGCTGCAATAAACAATTTTTAATTTAGGAATACGAAATGGCTACATCAGCGACACCATATGGTGCGCGGCCAATCGGTACCCTAAGCGCCTCTGGCTCATGGACAGCCAAGGTTCGGCAACTGCCGATTGCTAGTGGGTATGGAACCGCCATCTTTAATGGCGATTTCGTAAAGTGTGTTGCGGACGGTGACATTGAAAAAGACACTGGCACCACCGCGCTAACAACTTGCGGAATCTTTGTGGGTTGTTCGTATACGCCAAGCACAACGAATCAGAAGACCTTTAATACGCAGTGGCCTGCGTCTACGGTTGCCTCTGATGCGATGGCTTACGTTATCGACGACCCTTTTGTTGTATTTCAAATGCAGGGCGACGAAGCACTGAACACCACAGATCGCGGATTAAACGCATCTGTTGTTCAAACTGCTGGTAGCACGGCTATTGGAAAGTCCAAGAACGCCTTGGATGCTTCAACACCAGCTACCACGAATACGCTTCCGCTCCGTATTCTTGATTTTGTTGACGGACCAATGAGCCTAGCTCCGGTCGGTACAACTGCAAGTGACGCCTTTCCCGACGTTATTGTGAAGTTTAACGCAGCGTCGAGTGGGTCAGCCTCCAATCACCAGTACCTCAACGCCACTGGCTTGTAAGGAGATTGATCAATGGCTATTTCACGCGCACAACTTTTAAAGGAACTCCTACCTGGACTTAACGCTCTCTTTGGAATGGAGTATGCACGTTATGATGACGAGCACTCCGAGATATATGAGACGGAAAGCTCAGACCGTTCCTTTGAAGAGGAAGTGAAGCTTTCGGGCTTCGACGCAGCCCCCGTCAAAGACGAGGGATCTGCGATTTCTTACGATGCTGCACAGGAGAGCTTTACGGCTCGCTACAACCATGAGACTATCGCCATGGGCTTCGCCATTACGGAAGAAGCCATGGAGGACAATCTCTATGACTCCCTGTCGGCTCGTTACACCAAGGCTTTGGCTCGCGCCATGGCTCACACCAAGCAGGTCAAAGCTGTTGTTCCTCTGAACAACGGATTTACCAACGCTTACCAGGGTGGAGATGGCGTAAACCTCTTCACAGCTTCTGGTGACGGTGTAACTGGTGGTGACGGTCACCCACTCGTTTCGGGTGGCAAGAACTCAAACCGCCCAGCTACGGCTGTTGACCTCAACGAGACTTCTCTTGAGGCTGCTGTAATTCAGATTGGCAAGTGGACGGACGAGCGTGGTCTAATGATCGCTGCACGGCCCCAGACGCTTGTGATCCCACCCGACTTGCAGTTTGTCGCGGCACGGGTAATGAAATCTGAGCTTCGCCCCGGAACTGCCGACAATGACATCAACGCTGTGCGTTCGATGGGTATTGTTCCTGGCGGAACTGTTGTGAACCACTATCTCACAGATACGGACGCATGGTTCCTGCTGACGGATATTCCGAACGGCATGAAGCACTTTAATCGTGTTGCACTTGAGACGAGCATGGACGGTGACTTTGACACCGGAAACGTTCGCTACAAGGCTCGCGAGCGGTACAGCTTTGGAGTTTCCGATCCCCTAGGGATCTGGGGATCACCCGGAGCGTAGTTTGGTTGGGGGTGGAAGCGATACGTCGCTTCTGCCCCCAGTCTTCTTTTTTTCCTGACTGTCGAAAACGGCAGACACTAGCCAAGACAGGAGAATGTAATGGCTAACACTACTTTTAGTGGACCAGTAAGGTCAGAGAACGGATTCACGGTAGTTTCTAAGAACGCTACCACAGGCGCGTTTACCACCTCTTTTACTTATGATGGTTCAGGGATGCAGGTTGCACCTGTAACCCTGTCCGACGCGGACACTACGCTAACCGCAGCCACTCATGGCGGCAGGGTTGTTGTAGTTCCAGCTCTTACGGGTAACCGCACACTTACGCTTCCCAGCCCTTCTGAGGGCGTGGCGTTTAAGTTTATTTACGGTGGAGCAGCAGAAGAAACTGAGAACTTAATTATCGACACTGGTGCTGATGCTAACTTCTTTATCGGTGGCGTAATTCACTTGGATTCTAATGCGGACAACGTGTCCGTGTACGCAGATGGCAACTCCAACTCAATCCTAACCCTTACAGATTTTGGTCTCATGGAGATCAACATCGTAGCAAAGGATTCTACAAACTGGATTATTTGGGGTAACACTGAAGGCGCAGATGCACCCGCGTTTACAGATCAGTCCTAATTAACAAGATAGGGTCACCCATCTATTTGGGTGGGTGACCAGATCTTCTGCTATGGGTAGGGTGGAACCCTTGTTCCCATAAGGAGATTTAAATGGCCGACGCAGTAACTTCGCAGACTCTGCAAGATGGCGACAAATCTGTCGTTATGAAGTTCACCAACATTTCTGATGGGACAGGCGAAGCCGCCGTCAAGAAGGTGGACGTTTCCGCACTACAAGCTCAATCGGGATCAGGTGCCGAATGTACAGGTGTGGCGATTCAACAAATCTGGTACGAATGCAATGGCATGAGCGTAGATCTTTTGTGGGATGCGTCTACAGACGTGATCGCGTGGACCCTTAGCGGTTATGGGTTTTTTGACTTTAGGTCTTGTGGTCCCATTATTAATAACTCAGGCAGTGGTAAAACAGGCGACATTATGTTTACTACTACGGGTCATGCAAGCGGAGATCGTTATGCTATCGTATTAAAGATGGGCAAGAGCTACGAATAATGCCTTTTAAAAACGATGAAGAGACTGTAACTCCGGGCATGATAAAGGCATCTATTAAAAACTCTATGAAAGACATGAGAGAGTTTTCAGCTAATAGAGCAAAAGGTTATGTAGGCAATGGTTCTAAGATGCCCTCTAAATGCGTAAGCAATCAGCAACTTGCTATGAAAAAGTTTAAGGAGAACTAATGCCTGCTAAAAAAAAGAAAAAAGCTGTTACTAAAAAGCTAACAAAAAGACAGACAGATGCTCTTGCAAGACACAAAAAGCATCATACTCCAAAACACATGGCTGAAATGCGTAAGAGCATGAGGGCTGGAGCCAGCTTTACAAAGGCCCACAAAAATGCCATGAAGAAGGTAGGTAAGTAATGGCTACTTCTGGAACAGCGGCTTTTAACCTAGAAATAGCAGAGGTTATAGAAGAAGCCTTTGAGCGGTGTGGAATGCAATCAAGGACAGGTTACGATATCGAAACCGCAAGGCGGTCGCTAAACCTATTAAGTCTTGAGTGGGCAAACCGTGGGTTAAATTTTTGGTGCGTTGAAGAAGGTACCGCAAGCACAGTTGCGAGCACCTCAACAGTTACGCTGCCAGCAGATACGGTAGATTTAATTGAGTATTTTATTCGCGACGGGACAGGCACAAGCCAAAACGACTTACCGCTTTCTCGCTTCAGCGTGTCCCAGTACGCAACAATACCCAACAAAAAAACAGAAGGACGCCCTGTTAATATTTATATTGACAAGCAAAGAGCAGCCCCAGTAGCCCACCTGTGGCCTACACCCGATAAAGTATACACGTTTGGGTACCAAAGAATTAGGCGCATTGAAGACACTGGCTCGGTGGGGTCCACAAACCCCGACGTACCTGCACGTTTTCTTCCTGCTTTGGTTTCAGGCTTAGCGTTTCGTATTTCGCAAAAATACCCTGAAGCATTTCCTCGCTCTATGGAATTAAAACAAGAGTACGAGTTTCAGTGGGACCTTGCTCAACAGGAAGACCGCGACCGCGCTTCAGTGCACTTTGTGCCGGGTGGGTATTAATGGCTCGGTTTGCTAACGGTAAATACGCTTTCGGTTTCTGTGATCGCACCGGCTTTAGATACAAGTTGAGGGATTTGGTACCTCAAGTGAAAGCGGGTCGAATGACTGGCCTTATGGTTGGTCGCGACATGCTTGACGAGGACCAGCCTCAAAATTTCTTAGGTAGACTTGGCGATTACACCGACCCGGAAGCAATTCGTGACCCTAGACCAGACATTGCGGAAGACACGAGCAGAAGACTGTTTGCTTTTGATCCGGTTGGGAACGGCGGAGCAGATGGCTCTGGAAACATTGTTGCACATGCAAGAGTTGGAACAGTAACGGTGACAACATGAACTACACTGAACTAACAGCAGCGATTAAGGACTACACAAATAACACAGGCACGGACTTTACTGCTGCTATACCTACCTTTGTAAAGCAAACCGAACAACGTATTTATCGCTCTGTAAATCTTTCGGTAAACAGAAAAAATGTCGCTGGCACCATGACTGACGGCAACGCGTACCTGGAAATGCCGTCAGACTTTTTGTTTCCACTGTCACTGTCTATTACAAGTGGCAGCAACCAGTCGTTCTTGTTGAACAAAGATGCAAACTTCATTAGGTCTACATATCCAAATGCCGCCACGGAAGGGACGCCCAAGTATTACGGGGTCTTTGACGTAAACACGTTTATTATTGGTCCTACGCCTGACTCTAACTACACAACCGAGTTGCATTACTATTACATGCCCAACTCTATTGTTACAGATGGGACGTCGTGGCTTGGAACAAATGCAGATACGGCATTGCTTTATGGTTGTTTAGTAGAAGCTTATACCTACATGAAGGGTGAGGCGGACATGATGCAACTGTACCAACAAAGGTTTAATGAAGCTTTGCAGTTACTTAAAATTGAAGCAGAAGGTCGCGCAACAACAGATGAGTATAGGGATGGTACAATCAGGATGGGTGTGGCCTAGTGTTTGATCTTGATTCAGGCGTGGGAAGTGTAACCGTAACAACAAGCGTTAACGGCAACCTTGGTCCTAGTCACTGGGCCGAAAGAGCGGCTGACACAATAGTTTCGGTTGGAAGTAATTCACATCCTACTATTGCTGAACAGGCTAAAGCGTTTAAATCATATATACATAAAGCTGTGCAATATTACATATGGGAAGCGGTTAAAGAGGACCGCTCCAAGGTCATTACCCTGTTGAGGTCAGCAGGTCATAATGATTTGGCTAACTCGGTGGAGAAACTCTAATGGCTATATCTCAGGCAATGTGTACCTCGTTTAAAAAGGAGTTGTTAGAAGCAAAGCACAACTTCCTCAACTCCGGTGGTAACACTTTTAAAATTGCTCTGTACACGAGTAGTGCTTCACTAGGTGCCAGCACAACAGCGTATACGACAAGCAATGAAATAAGCGGAACAAACTATTCTGCTAAAGGAAACACGCTAACAAGGGTAGACCCCTCAACTAGTGGAACAACAGCCCTTACCGACTTTGCAGACACTTCGTGGTCTACTGCAACGTTTACGGCTAGGGGCGCACTAATCTTTAATGAAGACACTAGTGGTGATACGTCTGTGCTTGTCTTGGATTTTGGTGCAGATAAAACCGCTACTGCTGGAACTTTTACAATTGCTTTTCCTGCAGCAGATGCGAGTAACGCAATTATTCGCATAGCCTAAGATGGCAAACGTAACAGGCTGGGGTCGGTCTACATGGGACTCCGGCACTTGGGGTGAAGCTGTACCTGTTGAAGAAACAGGTGTAGCCGGTACGGGTGCAGTTGGTTCTGTAACAGTAACGGGCGATGCTAATGTTACTGAAACAGGATTGGCAGGAACTGGTGCGGTAGGAAGTGTAACCGTAACAGGAACAGCAAGTGTTGCTCCTACGGGCATAGCAGCAACGGGAGCGGTAGGAAGTGTAACAGTAACTGGGACAGCAAATGTTTCAGTTACTGGATTGGCCGGAACTAGCGCATTAAGTTCAGTAACAGTTACGGCAGATGCAAACATTACAGTTACTGGGTTAACAGCCACGGGGGCTGTAAGCTCGGTAACAGCAACTGGCGGGACCGGGGTAACAGTAAGTGCTACTGGCGTAGTAGGTACTGCGGGAATACAAAGTGTAAATGTATGGGGATTAATAGATGACTCACAGACACCAAACTGGGCAGCGGTTAGCGACTCGCAGACTCCTGGCTGGTCGGGTGTTTCTGACTCACAAACCCCTAGCTGGTCAGAAGTTTCGGATTCACAAAGCCCTAGCTGGTCTGGTGTCAGTGACACACAGTCGCCAAGCTGGGAAGTTATAAAGACATAACCATAGGAAATAAGCATGGGAACTTATGTAAACAATCTGAGGCTGTTGGAGATTGCAACAGGTGGCGAAGACGGTACCTGGGGCACTAAAACCAACACAAACCTTGAGCTTATTGCCGATGCTTTTGGTTCTGGGACAGAAGCGATCACAACGAACGCTGATACCCACACAACGACTATTGCAGATGGTGCGGCTGATGAAGGCCGAGCACTTTTCCTTAAGTACACAGGAACACTCGACTCTGCTTGCACAATTACCATTGCACCTAACACGGTTAACAAGCTGTGGTTTATTGAGAACGCTACGAGCGGATCTCAAAACATCATTATTAGTCAGGGTTCTGGTGCTAACATTACGATTGGTAACGGTAAGGTTGCCGCAGTCTATACGGACGGTGCAGGTGGTGGTGCTGCGGTATTAGATGCGTTTGCTGACCTAGAGCTTAGTAGCACACTCACTGTGGCTGGCAATGTAGACTTTAACGGCGATTTAGATGTAGACGGTACAACAAACCTAGATGTGGTAGACATTGACGGTGCCGTAGACATGGCATCTACGCTACAAGTGGACGGTGCAATTACAGGGTCTAGCACCATTCAGGGAACAACGATTACAGCTACCACAGCGTTTGTGCCCGATGCGTCAGATGGCGCTGCTTTGGGTACAGCTTCATTAGAGTTTAGTGATCTGTTCTTGGCAGATGAAGCGGTAATATCATTCGGTGA
>Ga0208919_1000593_pt1 | contig 23660 bp, 18 predicted proteins | sample 4_EtaG_FD_184076 | JGI IMG/M metagenome (GOLD analysis project Ga0208919, IMG submission 184076) | Marine viral communities from the Subarctic Pacific Ocean - 4_ETSP_OMZ_AT15127 metaG (SPAdes) (version 3) | ecosystem: Environmental > Aquatic > Marine > Oceanic | place: Pacific Ocean | collected...
GTTGTAGTATCAAAATTAATAGTGTCATCATTAGTTCCATCAATTATATGTGCGTTTGATACTGCATTAGATGCTGTTGCTGAAATATTCTGAGCATTTGGAGGCATCATTGTAACTGAAGTCTTGATTGTTCCAGAACTATCTACCCATTTAACAACCCTGCCACCATTGAAAGGCTTGTGATAATTTGATGTTCCACCCTTCCAATTCTCCATACCTAAAGAAGTAGCGGTATCAATATAATCTCCAAGTTGTGCTAATGTTTTTGCACCTGACATTCCATTGAAAGGGTCATAATTCTGTGCTGTTGCTGAGATTGAATGTTTCTTACCATAGCTGATTACTGTCTGTGCAGGAATCTGTATCTTTGATCTATTTGCAACTGAAGAAGTATCTTGAGTAATTATTTCCATAAAAGAACAATCTACTTGATTAGTTCCAGAAGTATGAGGTCTAATTTTAACTGTGTGTATTCCAAGAGATGCACCTACTCCAATATTTACTAAAAATCCACTATCTTGGTATCTATTTCTATTTGGTGTATAATCACCTGCCTGAGTTGTTTGTGCTGGAGTTTTTTCGGCACTCTCTGTCCCACCATCTACAGTAATCATAAATCCTCTAAGATCACTATGATTACCCATACACCAATTTAAGTCTATTCCATAAAATGTAACTTCCCAAAAATTGTCATCAGAATTTAAACCTATATAATTACCTTGCCATGCAGTATTGTATTGAGTAATATTATCTCCTACTGCTCTAAACCATTCTCTGCCATCAACACTATAAACATTTAAACCATGTGTAGCAGTTTCCTGTTCAAGTAGTTGGATAGACGATGCTCTATGTCTCTGGCTTCCAAAGTAAGCTCCGATACGAGGGTCTTTAATGGGTTTTGAGCCTTTGATGTCAGTATAGTAGTATTTCCTGCCGTCAGTATGAGCATTACCATATACATAAGAACCTCCTAATGCCGTTCCACTCAGGTCTTTCCCTGCTACTGCTGGATAGAGTACATCTAGTTTAATATGAGGAACTACCTCACCTGATTCTGCACCTAGTCCGTCTGCTATATCTCTTGCTCTTGTCATTTATTTACTCCTATTAATATTTGATGCAATAATTAACACCTGCATTAAATGGTCTTGTCTCATCTCCTCGTCTTGGGTCACCATAATCCTCTTTATCTCCTGTGCTTACATCTGTTGGATTATCTGTACCTGCTTCCATATTCATTCTTGGAGACCCGCTTGCAAAACTTTTATCAAATGATGCACCGCCTCCTGTTCCTAGCCCTAAAAATGCAACTGTGTTATTACCACTACCTGTGTCATTAACGAAAATAGCGTGTCTGTGTGCTTGTATTTGATCATTTTCAAATGAACCTACCGCAGGCCCTGCAAAATCGTTCCCATCAGCCATATTAGAAGTTCCATGAGAACCAGTACCTCTTAAAAATGCACCTCTAAAATCTGGCAAATTGAATGTAGAAGATCCATCTCCTGCACCCCACGTCGTTGATAACGCTGAAAATAAATTAGCATATGTACTTCTACTAACTGCTGAACCATCACAAATTAACCAACCTGTAGGGGCAGAGGCCATTGCAAACGGAGCAATCATGCCGACTAGATTTGATGCTCCCAATGCTCCTGCAATAGTTACATTGTCAGAAGTGTCTAAAGTGATTGTTGAACCTCCATCAGACGCCTTGATAACATTTGATGACAATTTCAAAGTTGGCATAGTAACTTCTGAAGCAAAAGTACCACCACTACTTTTTGAAACCATATCGGCAGTTGTGAAACTCTTAAATGCTATTACAGCAATTTCATCATTTACAGTAGCAGAATTAGTAAGAACAATACTTGATCCGTTAGTAGCAGTATAATCAACTCCATTTTTAAGCTGAATACCATTCATAAACACTATTATATTATCTTGTGTATATGATAATGTTCCTCCTACATCTGCTGATCCAGAATATGTTTTAGATGTTACTTGCCCTGATGTTGTTACAAATTTATATTCAAGTAAGCTAGTATCTCCTGCTGAAGTTGCGGCTATCCAGTTAGCACCATCATAAATCCTCATTTCATTCTCTTGTGAATTAAAATAAAGATTTCCGCTTATAAGTGCATCACCATCATTGTTTGTTGATGGCCCTTTTGTAGTACTATTAAATGCTCCGTAAACTCCTGAACCTTGAAAGACAAGTGTTGCTCCTGATCCTGCTACTGTAAAGGCATTTGAGATTACTATGGGAGAAGTAGTTTGACTTCCAATAATATTAGCTCCTACTGGGTACCCTGTTCCTGTAGAAGTAAGTTCCTGACCTATGGTTACTGTTCCTGAAGATGTCCCTGTAAAAGCAATAGAAGATGAGTCCTTTGACCATGATGCTCCTGTAAGGGTTACTGCATCCGCACTACTTTTATCACTCCTCATTGATCCAAGATAAACATCTGAGAAGTTGTCATAAACTTGTGAGACAGCAGCAGCACTATTCTTAGCTTCTGTAGCTGAATTAGAAGCATCTGTTGCATAGTGTAATGCTGATCTATCATCTGCTCCTGCACCTGGAACTGCCGCACCATGTGCTGTAGAAGCCCAACCTTTTGCAGACCCTCCATATGTACTTGTTCCTGCCGTAGTAGATTGAGCATATGCTTTTGAGGAATATGATCCAGAACTCCCATCAACTTTGTTAGCTATAGCAAAGCCAGAACCTCCACCTATAGCCCATTGTTTAGATGATCCTTTAGTTGCTGTATCAGTTACTCCTGTCCCACCTAATGCCCATGCTTTAGCAGAATGATCTGAAGTTGCACCTGAAACGCCTCCATCTGTCTTTTGTGCATAATCTTTTGCTGAACCACCTGTAGATGCTTGAGTTCCGTGTGCATATTCTTTTGCACTAAAGTCTGTTCCTGTTACTGCACCAGAAGTTTTAGTTGCATATTCTTTTGCAGAAGTTGTAGTTGTTCCTACTGCCCATTCTTTAGCAGAATAATCACTTGTTGAAGTTGGTTGTCCTGCATCATAAGTACTTACATTACCACCAGTTGTTGTTGCATAATCCTTAGAATCTAAAACATAATCTTCTGCTTTTTCAAGATCAATAGAAGAAACAGCAATATTACCATTTGCATCAAATTTTAATCCTTTATTTGCTCTATCAGTTTTTGTTACATTTAATACTGCTTGTGTTTCTGTTGCATCTGTTGCACTTAAAGTATCAGAAAATCTTATATCTCTTTCAGTAGTATTTTTAAGTTGTTGAACTTGGTTTACTATTAGATCAAGCTGACTTTCTAGTGACTCTGCTTCTATAAGAGAGTTATTTAATAAATCAGTATTTTGTTGATATGGAACTTCCCTAATAAATAAAATTGCTACTCCACTTGCAGGAGCAGAATTAAAAGTTACTGTTGCAGTTGTTCCACTTAAGGAAACTGTATAATCTGTAGAAATTGATTTAAGAAGAGTTTTTTTCCATGTTAAAGTTCCTGTTCCTGTATCAGATATAGTAATAGCAGTGTCACCACTAGCAAGAGCAAGTTTAAATGTATCATCAGTTTTATCTCTTACATAATAGTCTGTATTTGAAAGTAATCCTGTTGGTAAAGCTGTTGCTCCTGATACTCTTATAACTTGAGTGTCTAAATGACCATGAGAAGTGTCAGTAAAAACATTTGTAGTAGAATTTGCAGTAAAAGTTCCAGTATTTGTTACATAAACTTTTATATGAGAAGCATCTTTAACTGGTATATTAGTTCCACCACTAGCAAACACATATTCTGTTGCACTACCATTTCCAGTATATTCTGCTCTATTTAAATCTGTTGTGATCATCTAAATCCTCCGAAAGACCATAGTTCAGTAGGGTCATATAAGAAATCAGTACCTAATCCTTCTTCTCTTGCTTCAATTCGTGATAATGAACCTGGAGAAAATGTTTCCATCATTCCATAATGTAATCCGTAATTTACAGCGGCTTCTGTATAAAACAAATTAGCGAAAGGGATGTTATATCTCAAGGTTTTCCACGCATCTGATGCATCTTTGTTTCCTAAACTTAACCCCACAAATAATTCTCCAAAATCCTTAATTTTTGAATATGCAGTACCTCCTATTGCTTCATCAAAATCATGTTTATATCTTCCATATTCTCCTGCAATAAAATCTCCTATTAATGGAGCAATTCCACTTTGAATAAATGCTTCTTCTAATAAATTTGGACTATCATGATCAGGGGGTTCTTTCCCTGCTGAAAGAGATTTTAATGATAATGCTGTATATCCTAATCCAAGAGCAGGAAGAACATGTACAATAGAAGGTAATCCAATTTCAAACATTCTAGGATATAAATTTCTAGCCATATTTACTTGATGTGTTCTAAATTGAAAAAATAATCTTCTTGTAACATCCCAAGGATCACCTCTATCGTGGTTCCCATACATAATTACTCTGTCAGAAGCATCTGCTTCAGGTATTGCCAATCTACTTTCTCTTATATAGAATTGATCAATTTTTCTTGCTAATTTCCCTGATCCACCATTTTCTAATATCCAATCAGAAGTAATATAGTTTTCCCAATCTTTTGCTTTTTTATTATATTTTTTTGCATTGAAACTTCCTATTTTTTGTAATTCCTTCCAATTAGATTCAGTAAATCCATATTCAGTTAAATTCTTATTTAATCTAGGATGTAATTGATTAAAATTTCTTTTTAAATTATTAGCTAAATCATTAGAAATCATTGATGCATATCCATCTCTCATAGAATTTGTCCATAAGTTCATTCCATTTGCATGAAACATTGCATTAGCTCCTTCAGATAATAACCCAGGAATAGTTCCACCAGTTAATAATCTAGAAGCATTTGTATCTAATGCTCCATCAATTCCAACTTTTAATGCTCTAAATACTCCTAACTTTTCCTCTTTTGATATTTGTTTTGTTGCAGAACGTACCATATGTCTTATTAGACCATAATATCCTTTTCCTGGACTTATCCCTTGGAAATGTAAATAAACTCCTGCACTCCAAATATCATTTACTGTACTAAACATTGATTTACCTAATGCAGTCATTATCTGCCATGCCTGAAAATTACTTTGGAATTTTGCAAATCCTGGCTTACCCACTATATAATTATCTCCAGATATTTCTCTTAATGCAGAACTTAATTTACTGTATTCTCCTTCTGTTAATTTATTCATATCTTTAAGAGCTAATAATCTTTTTTTTAATTCTCTAAAAGGCATAAATGTATTTCTAATATATTTTGGTTCAGTACCACCACGAACATAATTAGGATTTTCAATACCTTTCTCTGCCCATCCATAACCCATTGTTTCACCTACAGCTAAGTAATTATCCATCATATCCATATCTTCAAAGACTGCTTTTGCTACATTTTTATGACCATATATTTTGTTATATCTTGCCATTGAATCAGCGTCATTAAAAATTAGTATTCTTTTTAAATGCATAGTATCTAATAAAATTCCATCTCCTCCTGTTTCTTCTCCTATAATATTTTTATATGCATCTAATAAATCTCCTTTTTTACCTACTAATTTTGCTTGTTTCCTAGTTTCTTCCATATTTAATAATGGAGCAATATCACTGAGCCATTTATCAAATCCTGCTTCTTGAATTTTTATAGTATCGTGATATTGAGATGTAACATAATGTTCTATTTCCATCATTCCTGAGCCATATAAATTACTTTCTTTAAGTTGTACATCTCTATGTTTTTTAACTGCTTGGGAAAGATTAAAAGCAAGATCATTTTCTGTAAGCCTTCCTGTAGTACTCCATAATTCCCTAAGAAATGCTTTTTGAAATTTTCTATCATAATTAATTAACCAGTACATTTCCCAATTTGTCATTCCTGTTTCTGAGGCAATCATTGATGCTCTAGACTTTTGTCTTGTTTGTGCATTAGTTGTAATACTGTTTTTTGTGCCTACCCATGAATCAAAAACTCTTTTGAAAGGTTTTTTTAGAGAAGTAACTGTGTCATCAAACCAATTTAAATATTCTTGACCTTTTTTTAAGGAAATATCAGAACTAAGTTCTCTATGAGATTCAACCCCAATTTCATCTTTTATTTCTTTTGTAATCTGGCTCATAGACTTACCAGATTTTATCTTTTTTAATATCTCATCTGCATGTTCAGATTTAATATCAATATCTGTTAATATTCTTTTACACTTATCTACCACTAGTCCTCACACAAGTAATTGTTTCCATTATTTTTGCTCCTAATTTTTTAGTATCATCAAGCAAACTATTCATATAACTTTTTACACGTTCTTTTGAAGCATCTTGTGTCATCCTTATATCTTCATCTAAATTATCAACTCTAGTTTTCATATCATTTAATACTTGTTCTTTGCTTGGTTCAGGAACATCATATCTTCCTTTATCAAAATATCTTGCATGTATTCCATCTCTTAATTCATTTAATCTTATTGATACATTTTGAAATCTTTCCATAATAGGTTTACTCCTTATTTCTTTAGCAAAACTAAATGAACCTAATACTCCTCCTATACCTAAAGCTATTGCCATTTCAAGCCCTGTTTCTTCAGCATTAAAATCTTTACCTCTTCCCATTTGAAAAGAATTTTTTGCTAACTGATATATAGATTCTGCAATAGCTACATCAGCAACACGAATCCCAAATTTTTGAGTTGCAGATAATGGAACTTTCCCTGCTCCTTTAACTACTGGAGCGACCATACCATCCATACTTCCAATAAAATTTGCTTTTGAAGCAACATGTCCTAATTTCCCAAATCTTGTCATCCATCCTGCTATTGGTATAAAGTTTTCTGGTGAACCTAAATTAATACCTATAGTTCCTGCTAAAGCAATCGGACTCCATGGATCAGTATTTCTTAAAAATGTTGATAATTCTTCCAACCTTTCTGTTCTTCTTTTTTCTACTAATGCTTGTCCTTCAGTTAAATCTTCATGCCATGATAAATTTGGCGACCACAATTTATGTTCATCATTCCAATCTTCTTTTGCTATTGGGTCTTCATCTTCTAATGAAGCAAAATATTCTGCACCAAATGCAAAAGGTGAATGTAAAAACCCTTGATCTGCATATGCCATAAATGTATCCCATTTATTAGGCTTAAATCTTCGCATAGCTTCATACACACGATTTCTTTGTGTATATTCACTTTGATCTATATATAGTTCTTGATAAGCCATTTATTCATTTATATTTATAATTCTTTCTTTTGGTGTATATGCAAGCACCATTTCTCTTAATTTATCATTAATTTTTGCTAAATATTTATCTTCAAATGTATGGTATGTTTCCAATCTTTTATCAAACAATGTTTCAACTTCTTTATCAGTTGCTTTTCTATCTAATTTTTTTTCTAATATTTTAATATCTTGAACTAAAGGTTCTATAAATAATCTTATTTCACTTTGTCCAGGATCAGCCACTTCTACTAATATCCCAAAACCTTGATTTGCAGATAAATAATGTTTACGAGGATATTTATGTTTGTTTTTTACTATATCGAAAAATAAATCTCTTGACATATCCTTGCCTAAAACATTGATTTTATCCCACCAATCATTTTGTGCATCTGCCCATTCTGCAACTCTTGCAGATTGATACATATCTAATGCTTGTTGTTTTGTATATCTAACAGCAGTTTCACTTCCGTATTTATCTTTAACAGTTATATCAGCGGCTATATAAGCACTTTGAGGGTCACTTTCAATTCCAGACATTAAAACCATTCTTAATCCTCCATCTTCAGTAGAAACTAATCCTGTCCATACTGTAGCATCTTCTCCTAATGCAGATCGTTTAACACGGTCTATATCAAGTTTTTTCCCATCTAAACCTTGAATACCAATAGAATCAAATCCATTTTGTTTAACTAATGTAGTAAAAAAATGAGATTTTGACTCCGAGATCATATCTGGTGTTATATCATCAAGATTAAGGTCTGCTTTTTCATGTACAACTTTTACACTTGATCCCATTCTTACAGCAGTATGACCACCATATAAATCATCCATTATTCTTAAAGCGGCTTTATCAGAATATTCTCCTTTATTTCTTAATGCTTCAAATGATAATAATTTTTCAACTAATTCAACGTGTTTATTTTTTCTTGTGAGTTTTTCAAACTGTGAAACAAAGGAATTTTCTAAGGTTGAAGCAATAAAGCCATTAATATTTTGTCTTCTATTTACTGATATTTTTTCCCCTTGACCAAAATCGGGGTCTTTCAATATATCAAAAATTTCTGCTTTTCTTTTAATTGTATGACCAGGTAAATCCAAGAATGCAAACCATTCATTAGGTAATGTTTGTTGTACTTCAAAAAATGCTTTTTCACTATTAACATCACTAAATAAAGTTTTAATAAGATTAACTTGATTAAATACTTGTCCTACTTCTTTTGCTTCTAATATATTTGTTTTAAACATATTTTTTAATGACTCAGGTACAAAATCATTAAAATTTGAAATCATAAATTTTTTGTTATACCAACCTTTAATATTATTAAAATCTATTTGATGGTCTGCATCACCTATTTCTATAGCATGTTTTATCTTTTCTAATTCTCCTGATTCTTCAAATGCAAGATCGAGATGTTTACTATTGAGGGCAATTAATCTCTTTTTTAGTTTTTCTACCAAAAGCCTTTTTGTATTTCTAACAAAAGGTTGTATTTTATGAGAATCCGAACCTATTATTTCGTTTTTTTCCAATCTATTTAATGTATATTCAATATCAGTAGGACTTTGATCTTTTATTGAATCATTTATGTCTAGAAATCTATTTAAAACAAGTTGCTGTGCTTTATATTGAGCTAGTTGCTCATCAGTAGGGTTGTTATTTTTCCCATATTCAAATGTAGATTTAAATCTTTCTTCTGGTTTTGTTGCCATCCAACTTTTAGTTTGATTATCTTCATTAGCTAAAATCCTGTTTTGGGATATTGAATCTATTAAATCTCCATTTTTATTTTTTTCATCTTGTTTCAAGAGTCCATATGCACTATTTAAAAGATTATTCATTACTGAATGTCGTTGACCTTTATTCCTGAATATATTTAATAATTCTTCATTTCCATTTTTATTTTTTTCATCTTGTTTCAAGAGTCCATATGCACTATTTAAAAGATTATTCATTACTGAATGTCGTTGACCTTTATTCCTGAATATATTTAATAATTCTTCATTTTTATCTACAGCATCAATATCAAGTGCTAACTTACCATCTTTCCATATTCCATATTTTGAAAGGAATCCTCCTGCACCATCTACCTGACTTATTTCAAGATTAGTTCGTGACATAAATTCTTTTTGATTACCTACATATCTCTCTCCTACTAATTTTGAATAATCTTCACTATAATGATTTGGACTTAGATGTATTGTAATTTCTTCTCCATATTCTCCTAATTTACCTTTCCAGAAATAATTACCATTATGTGCTGATTCTATAGCAGTGTTCCTATTTAAATTTTTATCATGTTGATATATTTGTTTTAGAGTATTCTCAACAAATAATCGTTTTTTATTATTTATTGATATAAGTGAAGCAGAACCATAATTAAGCCTATCATCTGCAATTACAAAATGACTATTAAGTATACTATTTAAATTCTTTTCAAAAAAATGGCTCAATGTTGAAAATTCTTCTTCTTCATTATCTGAACCTAATCTTTTATTACCTAATACTGTATTATTATTAGCAAGTATTCCTTGAACCATAACATTTAAATTTCTTTCTTCTTGTCTAAAAACATTATCATCTTGTAATTGCTGTGCTCTATCTGATTGGGTTAATAAAGATTTAAATAATGCTCCTTCAAGTCTAATCCACTCTGTTTCAATTAATGACCTGACATTATCATTAATATCATCAGGCATTGGTCAATTAATGACCTGACATTATCATTAATATCATCAGGCATTGGCATACGTTTTATTTCTACATCTCTATTTTTTCCTATTACTAATTCATGATTTTTAAACTTAGAAACAATTTCACTAGTTTTTATAAGTTGAGGATCAGTATCTTTAAGATGAAGTCCTAACAGTTCTTCGTTTTCTTGAGAATTTTTAATCTTTTGAGCAAGTAATTGTTTTGCCTGAACTTTATCAGCAGTTAATTGAGATTTTTCAAATAATTCTCCAAAAACACCTAATCCTGCTGTAACAGTATCCCAAATTTTTGCTTCTGAAGTATGTGCTTGAGACATATCAGGTTGCCTTGGCATAACTGCTCTGCCAGGATTCACATTATAAACTTGTGACCTTTTATCGTATTTTGGGGGGTTAATCTCTGCCATTTTTATTTTCCTCCTCTAGCACGAAATCGAGCAACAGCTCCACTTATTGATTTTCTTCTACCACTACCGACACCTCTATATCCTCTAAAAAAATCTTTAGATTTACTTTTGGTATCTTTAAATATTGAATAGTTTGATTTTGCTCCACTTGCTAATTTTGATCTACCACCTTTAGAATATTTTTTCAGCACTTCACCAAATCTATTACCTTTTCTCACAACACCCCTATTTGTACGATAACCTTGAACACTCTTTTCTCCAGGATTTGATGCCCAATTAAAATTAGATTTATAAGAGGATTTATTTAATGGATTATCATAAACATTTCTTCCACTAGGTAAATTTGCATCAAAAGCACTTTGATTTCTACTAAGACTATAACGTGATCCTCCTCTAGCTCGTGGATCTGGATTACCTCCATGACCTTGAGGTGGGCCTCCTGACATTGCCCCAGGAGTATTTCCAGAACCTTGAGGTGGACCTCCTGGCATTGCCCCAGGAGTTGAACTACCAAAATTAAAAGTTCCTGTAGGGATTTTAGAACCCATCATTGCAGTATCAATCCCTGTTTTTATTACATCTTGCATTAATTTATTATTAGTTGCTTTATCAGTTGCATCAGCTTCTGCCTTATAAGCATCAGATTGCATTTTTGCATTTCGCCATTCTGCTTCATTTAGATTTTTATTTTCTCTTGCAATATCACTCATTGCATTTTTTGCTTCAAGTGCAACATCTAATTCTGCTTGGAAAGCATCTCCTGCCATTTTATTTAAAACATCTCTTGTTGTACCAGAAGATACTATTGCCCCACTACCTCCTGCTTCGGCTGTTGCTACACCTTGTGCTTCTAATGCTTGTTGTTTTATTTCTCCTAATGCTCTTCCTCCTTGTTCTAAAACTTTATACTGAGACTGCATTGATTCTTGTCTACGTTTCCTAATATTATAATTTGCAGTAAGTAATGAATCTCTTGATGCTCCTTTTAATGCTTTTGATTTTGCTTTTCCTGCATCCCAATTTGATTTAGCACCCATTGCTCCTGAAACTGCTGTTGCCGCAGTCATGCCAACATAAAACCAACTCATACTTCCTCCAATTCTTTATAATTTTTTGCAATTAATTCATCTTCTATTTCATTTAAATCTTTTTTATCAGTAGGATGAACAGTTACAAAAATACTATCTTTATGAGCATATATTCCTCTTTTAGTACCTACTTTTGTAATACCATAATAAGGAGCAGAAACCCGAAGTTTCCCAATTTCTGATAAGATTGATATTTCTCCTGTAAGTAAAAAGAAAGGATGTTCTACTTTATGAATCTTTGTTATAAATATTTCTCCTTTAGGAATAAATAAATCTCTTATATATTGATTTTTTAGGAAAGTATGATTCACATATTCTTCTTTATCTTTTGCAGTCATTACTCCAGACATTTCTAACATTTCATTTTGAATTGAAGTAATTTTTTCCCTAAATTCATTTGCAGAATAGAGACTTTTATAAAACTTATCAGAAATTTTTAATTCTTGTATCATCAAGAACCTCCTGTTTCTGTTTCAATTATTACTGCATTTAATTGCATTGGAAGAGGTCCATTAGATTTTATTTTTACTGATGTGTTATCCCAACCAATACCACTTAAAGATAATTTTCTTAATCCTGAAAATAAAGGAATCTGTCTCCCCATAGCATCTGCTGTAGTTCTAAATAGTAATTCTTCAGATAAATCATTATATTCAAGTTGAATCCCTAAAGATTCTTCTACTATTACTGCAATTTTACTTAGACGTTTAGAGTATGAGAATTGATTTTCTGGAGAAGAAGGAGTAAGAGTATCCATTTCTGCATCATATGGAAGTCCAACAACAACGTCGTCACCTTGATCATGATTTAAGGTAATCGTTTCATCTGAACCTCCTGAAGATGTAACATCCAAATTTACATGTTGCATTCCTTCATAATAAACCTGTACATTCTGACCTTTTAAATGTTTTAATCCATTTACTGTTTTAGTCACCCAATTATGAGTTGGAGAACCAGCATTTGTATATGCTATTGCTGTCCCTCCTGATGTTAATGCTAATCTAAAAGTATTTGCATCTACATATTTAACATAATAATCAACTCCTGTAGCTAATCCTGTTGGTAATGTCCCTCCTGTATTTGTTACACGAATAACCTGAGTATCAACTAATCCATGAGAATTAGATGTAATTAATAATCCAGAACTACTTGAAACTGTAAATGATCCCCCTATTGATTTAGTAACTGCACTATCAGAAAACACATATGCATTTCTTGCTAATGCTCCTTCTGATGGGAATCTACCTAATGTTTCCATATAATATTTTGTACCTCCATCTATTGTTCTGGAAACTTTCAGCCATACCTGATCATGACTTGCTTTAGGTATCATTTCAATATCAAGAACTTTTGCATCTACTCCTCCTATTACATGTTCTGCCCATGCTTGAAACTCTAGTTTTCTATCATAACTAAGAGAAAGTAATCTTCCATCTGCCATCAATATCCATATAATCCCATTTGGTCTTTCCTGCCATATCATTTTTTTCATTTCAGAAGTTTCCATTTGGTCTTTCCTGCCATATCATTTTTTTCATTTCAGAAGTTTTAATAATGTCATATCCTTTTAATGATATTTTACTGGCAAACCATTGCCCTCCTGCTCCTGAACCTAATGATAATTCCTGTACATCTTTTCCTCCAATTTGGGTATACATTAATGCATTTGATACAACAATAGGAGCAACATCAGTTGCAGAAAATGAAGTTTCTCTATTTATTGTAAATCTTGTAGGAGTAACAACTAAGTTAGTTTCAGAACCATACAGCATATAAACTCCTGCTGAAGTTCCCATTGCAAGTTTTTTAGATTCTCCTAACCACTTAATTACATCCAATGTATCTGAATCAAGAGTAAAAGTAAGAGAATTAGAATCAGTTATTGTTTCTGTTGCAACTCCATCTACTATAACACTTCCCATATCCTGATCTTGGATTTCAGTAGGAGAAAAGCTATAGAAGTTACCAGTTTTTGAAAGCCATATTGTAGAGGGTTGCATTGTATTTGCGGCAAGAACCATTCTTTGTTGAAATATCTGTGAAACTTGAGGCCATCCTTGTCCATCACTAAATGCACCTAACCTAAATTCTGCTGTTCCATATGTTTCTCTTGTATTAGATAATTCTGTTTTTAAAGTAACAGTAATTTCTGCATCTGTTGCTTGACCAAGAGTTCCATTAGTTACACTAGCTATTATTCCCCACGCCCACCTTATACCTCCTATATTTTCTCCAGGTTTTGTTAAGGGATTGATTCTAATTAATCTTCCTACATCAGTACTTTTAAAATATCCTTTTGCAATATCACGATTTGCAGTAGATGTTGATTTATTATTATAGACTTTAAATGTAACTGTAGTTCCTGCAACATAACAATATCTGTATAATTTAACTTTTGTATTAGATTTAGATGCAGGAGTTCCATCACTTTTTCTCAGTTCAAATTCTAAAGGAGTACCACCATCAGATGATGAAAACTGGAATGCAGTTGCTTTTGAACTTACACACCAATAATTTGAATCCGTTAAAACTGTTGTGCCATTTTCATTACCATCAGTAGTTATATTTCCCCATCCATGATTCCCTGAAGAACTATGAGCATCTTCATAAGTATCAGTATTAGCACCATCATCATCTAATCTTATGTGCATTCCTGTTTGTAATCCATGATTTGCTAATACACATGAATCATCAACAGTATTAAATGCAACTTCAGCAACTTCTTCTTTATGAGTTGGTTCAGGTGATAATTTTAGTGAAATTCTTTTTGTACTATCTGATTCATGATAATAATTAATCGCATTATAAGGTCCATCTTCCATGACAAATTCCTCACATACCCAAACACTATCATCATTTGCCCTTGTTCCAGAAGAGACTAATGTACGAGATATTTTATGAGGTTTTTTAGTAGGACAGCATATAAATATTATATCACCACTTTGAGTTGTTTTAATTGTTGAGAGTTCATCTGCAGAAGTCCAAGGCATACCAGAAGTAACTTCATAAATATTGGTTGTTCCATGAACTTTTAACTGTTGATCTTGTGACCATACTCTAAGAGACATTCCTGAATCATATGAAAGTTCAAGAATATAAGTATTGTCCTGATCTTTAAAGAATGGAACAAACATTGATGTAGAGTTTTTTGCTTCTCCAATAAAATTTGTTCCAGGTCTTTTAACTAAAGGTCCAGAAACTACAGGGATCATATTCTTGGAAGCCTTAAACCCATAGTGGTAAAATTCTTCGCTAGATCGACCTTGTAGGCTTTTTGCTAAAACACCTTCTGAAAATCTAGGTTGTAGAAATTCAAATTTACTCATTTAGTTTTCCATGCTCCCATATCAACTTCATATCCTTTTTCTGGTGTATTAAATGTTCTATGTTTATGAGAATAAAAACCACGTTTATGATTAAGGAATGAAGATTCTTCACGATGGTCAGGTGTACGATCTTTGGAATTTGCAGCTCTTGCTTCTTGAAGTGAGATTACAAACTTCTGCATCATATCTGCTTTAAGACCATCTTTACTTGTTAATGTTTCTGCAATTTCAACTGCTAATTTCATCCCTATTGCTTCAGCAAGAAGGATATCGAGGTTATTAATATCAGTAGGATTTGCAACATAAAGTAGATAAAGGCTTTTTTCATTTGATAAAATATTTTTCTTTTCTACTTGGTATTTTGATACAGGATTTACTTCTACAACTCGTATACAATCAGCAGGAAGTTGATACATATAATTCCAACCAAATACAGGAGAACCAATATTTGTTAATTTTTTTCTTTCTAATGCACTATTCCAGACATGCATTCTTAATACTGAATCAATCACATTATTAAGACGACCATTACATGCTCTAGCTCTTGCATTATCATCAGTTAAACTTTGAATACTTGCTTCTCCTAAATTAGAAAGAGCAAGATTTGCAATTCCTGTTTTATCCATATTATTTATAATGAAAGATAGAGGCTAGTTTCCTAACCCCTATCTAATTAACAATTAATCTATTGAATAGATTATTCTCACTTGGACTTCTTTACCATCTGCCGCATCAGCACCACCAAGAGTTGCAATAACACTTGCTTCTGCTGTTACTGACTTAGGAGTTAATACAGGAGCAGAACTTGCTGTTGCTCCTATCATGAAGCGAGTTGCATTTGCAGTATTGGCAGTTCCTGCCGCTAAAAATGCATCATCATCTTCAGTTGTTCCAAGTTTAAATGTAGTGCTACTACCTAAAGCCGCAACTACATGTATTGCCGCTTCCCAAACTTTTGCACCTCCAGGTAATTTACCAAAATAAATTATATCACCATTGGTTGTTGAGGAAGTTGTATAAGTATCATATAAAATCCGCATTCTACCACCTTGAGAAGCAACATCTGTTAGCTTCGCAGGGAGTGAAACGTGACGTTTTTTATGATCTACTGCATATTGATTAGCCATAATTTCCTTTCATATTTGGGTTAAGCAGGTTGATAACATGAGATTTCAATGACCATCTCTTCCCAAACACGAGTTGCCCCAATATCCATCTCAAAATATGCATATGGAACAAAGCTCTTATCGGCACGTCTCTCAATTTCAGTTACAGGATCAAGCCATGAACAAAATGCCAACCCTTCTGGATGGAAAGCAAGGACTTTTTCTACCAATCCTGTACCTGATCCAGTTGTAGGCATACTTTCATACCTGATGAACTGGAAGCCAGCAAAATAATTTGTCTGACCTTCAACCAATGCTCTAATATTATTATAATCAGAACTTTGGATTTGAGTTGAGTGCAATAGAGCTTCAATCTGAGCCGCAGAACATACGACAAAATATAGTGGATTCCCACCTTCATCATATTGATCAGCTTCTTGTTCAGAAAGAAGTCTGCGAGCTTTTAGCAACTTATCTATTGAAAGAGTTCGACCACCTGAACCAGAACTATTAATACCACTCATGGCATCTGTAGCTGTTCCAAATGCAAAATCTTTTGCAATAAATGATTTAGGAGCATTCGTACTATTCCACGCTATCTCTGTTGCACCATCCATTGCCCCACCATCTGATTCATATGCTGAACCAAAAGCGGCATCTACAATGACTGCATCCATTTTTCTGGACATTGCCATACTTGTTGCTTCTGCATAAGGCTGAAACACGTCATAGTTCATTCTACGAGTATCAAAACCTTCTACAAAATAACCCGCATTCTTAGGCTGTGCTGTTACACGCCTTCGTTTATGGGATATTGCTTGAACAGGTGAATCTGCAAATCTAGCAACTTTATCAAGGGCTTCTGCCTTTCCGATTTTGTCAATAAATTCTGCAACACCTGAACAATCTGGTTTATTAGTTACAAAATTCCGTAACCTTGATGTTTTCTGTTGAAGCGAATGTAACACATCAGCGGCATACCGATGCACATAAGACGTTTCAATATCATAAAAATTAGCCATATTGTTCCTTTTATAGAAATCAAAAAGTTAGATCACTACAACCTAGAGATTATCCATAAAAGGGTCCCAAAGCAGTTTTCAACAGGCCTTATGGTTATCTGTTTACTTGCTTCTTTTATTCGGTCTTACCTTCTAAATGAAGGGTGATAAATTAACGGACTTTCCCACGACCTGGATAAGCGGTCTTAAAAAGATTGTCCATCTTCTTCATCGACGCTTTATGTTGAGGATGTCGATTATCCCTATATGCTTCAGAGAACTCTTTATCTGCATAAAGAGATTGAATTTCATTTTTTGCTTGTTCAGGAGAAATTCTATTTGAACCTAATCCTGATCCTACAACTAATGAATCTTCTCCAAGCATCTTGCCAACTTTGGAAAAGGCTTTTAAAACTTCGGGATGACTCCCTATGCCTGAATCATCCATAAGTTGACCAAGTTCTGGACTTGCTATTTGAGCAAATGCTCTTCTTGCATAATCCAAATTTCCGTCATAATCTCTACCCCATTCTCTCTGCAAAGATATTTCAGAATTTGTCCTCATATCCTGAAGTGCTTGTTCTTGGCTATTACCTTCTTCTTGCTGAATTTCGTTATAGAGATTAAGAATATTTTCTGCTTGTTGTTGGGTTAAACCAGATGAATGAGCAAATTCACGGAATCCATCAAGGTCTCCTTCTGGATCATCACCAAAATCATAACCATTTGGTTGTTCTGGTCTACCCATCTTGTTATACAGATCATCCCAACTTTCTCCTTCTTTAGGAAGGGAGATGAGTTTTTCTGGTTCTCCTCCAATCATCTTGACTGCATTAACATAGGACTTTGCAAGTTTGTCTACGCTATCGAAAGTCTGGAGACTTGGCTCATTCCTAATACCTTCAGGCATTGAGGATGGGTCAAATTGTAAAGGGTTTACTTGTTCAGTAACTTGTCCTGTACTCTCCGATGATTCTGAGCTTTCAGGGGCAACTGCTTCTTCTGACATAATTATTTTTTATTAAGGTTAAGCACGATTTTGCAATCGAGCAAATTCCTGCATGTCAATTCTTTTTCTTATGGTTTCCAAATCTGCACCTACGAGATTTATTATCTCCATAACTACAGTTCTTTGACCTTCCTGCCATGCAGATGTATAAGGATCATTAGTATGAGAAGTTCGGTAAACAAAATGTGAATTAGCTAATAATGCTAAAACATCCTTACCTTGTTCTGTACTAAAGACCTCTTTAAAGGCTTCTCTTTTTTGTTTCTCAGTATTCCAACGAGATTTCATTCTATTTCATTTCTTAATGATTCTGCTTTAGCTGTTTTTTCATTTACCATTGCCGATGTTTGTGCTTGTTGCATCCTCATTTGTTGTTCCTGTTGCTCTTGTTGCTTTTTTATCATTTGATCTACTTCTTCTTTTGTCCTCAAATTAGATACAGGAATTTGTAAAACATCAGCAGTATTTTTAAGAATTTGCTGAGTATCAAAATACATAGGTATTGTCTGATCTATTTGTGCAAGAGGCATTATCATTTCAAACAACTGATTCATTGAATTTATTTCTCCTGATCTCATAGAAATTGAAACAGGATTCATATATTCAATCTTAAAATTATTTTGCATTTCAGGAGGCATTTCAGGAAGAGCAAAACTTCTAATTAAAATATTGACTGTTCGTTTAATTAGAGGGTCTAAAAATTCTGCTTCCTGACGAGCCAGTATTGGACCAAGCACAGGCATTCTCTGTCTCATTCGTACAGAAACTTCTGTTGCAGAAAATCTCATAACATCACCATCAGGTGCAACTGGTCCAGGTAATTCAAGTAAATCTAAAAAGTAACCTTCTCTTATTGCCGCAGTACATTTTGCACTTAATCTTTCTGCATAATCTGGTCTTGCATTAGTAGGTGCATCAAAGATCATATCCTTACCCCCTAGTCCAACAGTATAATAATTTATGGCATCAGGCGTTGTATCTAAGGGGTCAAGGAGTCCAGAGTCAGGTACAAACATTGGGGGAGATACCGCTTTCTGGACAGCTTTCAAATAAGTTTTATCAACTTCAGTTATTAATCGTACATCAGGCATTATTTCCCAAGTTGGACCTCTACCATATATTTCTCTATCTGATCTTTCCCATCTTGCACAGATATAGGGCATCTCGTCATATCCACCTAATGATAAAATATCTTTTCTGTCTTTCAGGTAATGAACCGAGACAAAAGGTTTTTGAAACCCTTTAGGAATGTACTCACCAACTGTCCAAGTCGGGAATACCGCATGCACCACATCATATTCGTCAAGCATCTTCTCACTTGTTCCTTTTTTCTGGATTTCTTCAGGGAGAATTGCAGGATCAAATCTTGAAAGTAAATCTTTAGCTGTCTGTTTATAGTTACGGAATATTGTATCAATTTCCATTTCTGAACCAGAACCCAATATACAATCCGAAAGAGGGAAATTACGATAGCGAGGACCAAAGCCAGGGACATCTTCAACAAAAATAATACCAGTGCCAAAACACCCTGCTTCAAGATAGTACTGAAATACTGCACTTTGGAAATTAGATATTGGTCGTGATACATGATATTTTACAACTTTAGATGCCTCTTCCAACCATAGTGCAACATTTCTTTCTTTATCAAGTTGACTTACTCCTGAAGTCAGCTTAAACCACTCAGCACCCATTGGTGTAAAGACATTGTGAATATTAGAAGCAAAGCGTTTAAGTAATCGCATTGCTGTTCCCTCAAAAGCCATATCCATCCGTTCCTGTCCTTTGGAACGTTCTGTTATAAAATCTGCTCTATGTGGTAAGACATACTCTGCCATATCCTGCCATTGTCTTTCCCAATTATGGCGATTATTTTTTAATTTTTCATGATGTCTATCTAGGATTGCTCCTATTGCATTGGTTTGACCATACGCCATAAAATTATCCAGTTATAAGTGAAGCAGTTTTACCACTTGTTAAATTAGCCGCTAGTCTTGCTCTTTCTTCTGGTGCTCTTGATTTGCCACCAGTAGCCATTGCTGTACTACTAGCCATTGCTTGTTTCCTTTTTTCTATATCAGCATTCACAGCACTAATCATGTCATTTTGTCCCTTTTTCAAAAAACTAATGAGATTGGGAGTGACAGTTCTATTAGGATCAGAAGGGAACTCATTATTAATATTTTGATTAGGAGGTACAGCCATAATTACCTTATCCTGTTATAAGTGAAGCAGTTTGTCCTGCAGTTAGGTCTGAGGCACCTCTTCCTGCCAAAACTAAATCTTTCTTTTTAGCAGGACCTACTTCTGCTGTTGCTTCATCTTCTCCTGCCGCATATTCTATAGGCTCTTCTTCTTCGTCAGCATATGTATTTGATCCAAATGCATGATGAGATACTTTTTCTCCAAAATCTTTTGTCCAAGCAATAGCTCCATGAGTTGTATCTGCTCCTTTATCCCCTGCCGCATATGAAATTGGGTCATCAGGATCCTCACCAAATACATTTGATCCAAATGCCATATGTGATGCTTTTTTACCTGTATCTTCTAAAAAATCAACTGTTCCATGAACCGCATCTGATCCTTTATTTAAATAATCAACAGTTGTATCTAATACTTTCCCTACAGGGTTTCCTCCTTTTGCACAGAGTGTGATGTCACCAGAGTATTCAAATGAATCTGAAGATGTTTCTATTAATTTCCCATCTTCCCATTTATAATTAACTTCATTATAGATTTTCATAATTTACCTTTTTTTAAATTTAGTTTTTTATGAAGAAGAACCTCTGCTTCCTTATAATCTTTCATAAGTTTTACCCAACCTCTTCTTCCATACAATTCCATATACATGAAATTACGTTCTTCAGCCCATTCCTCTAAATTTTTGAGAAGATGAAACCATTGCTTTAACTTACTTCCACCTAAAGTTATAATCCTGCATGTTTTAAAACGAGGATATAAAATAGCCTGTACTGTAAATGCTGTTACTATTTCTTCTTTATCTTTTTCCTTTATTAAAAATAATCTGTAAACACCATGTTTAAGATAATCATAGACATCTTTTTCATTTAAAAATTCATCATTCGTTTTTATAACAAGATGTTCTACTTTCTTCCAAACTTTATCTATTCCTTCTGGATCAACTAACAATAACTGATAAGAACAATCTTTTGTTGCATCCTTAATAACTAAAAAAGTCATGCGATAAGCTGTTCACCAACAGAAAAATAGTCATAATTACTAACTGCTCGTCTAGGTCGTTTCTTTTTCCTACCTATTGAAGCATATTGCAACGATTGTGATGCATATCTTGTTGCACTCATTAAATCGTCATGAATTTTTACAATTTTCCCATCTTTTCTGTGGTACATTCTTAATTCTTCAAACCAATGTGATAAATAATTAAATACTTTAAATCTTCCTGTCTGCATTTTTTGTAACATTTCCATAATTCCAGGTTCTACTGCAATTCCACCTTCAGGATTTTCAAAATGTTTATGGATCATATTCAATCCCTGCTTTCTATATAATTCTGCTAAAGGTTTTCCTGATCCCTTATCATGTTGTGATCCATCATGAGGCCAAACTACTGGAATCCAATCACCTCTTTCACGAATTGCCGCACTATGAACAACTGGTGTTTCTGCGGATTTCCTATAACAGTCATAAACATATACTGTATCTGTATCTCTATCCCATGCTAACCAAACAGCCGCAGTAGGATGATCCCAACCAAAATCCAATCCACAAATCCTAGGCCAATATTCAGGCAAGGCAAAAGGTTCTACCTTTAAATCTTCTTCATCTACAGTAAAGACCATACCTGATCCTAAAACTGGTATACCCTTCGATCTCATATCTCTTTCATGAGGAGGAAGTGCCTGTAAAATTTCTTTTTTTACATTCTCATCTAAATGTTCCGCATCATCCCATGTTGCATGATAAAGTGCTTGTGATCTCCCAAGTTTAGTCATAAACTGTGTAACCACTTCAGTCATTCCTGATTCTGGAGTAAATGTCATATAGACTATTCCACCACTTTTAAGTGCCGCTCTAAGAGCCTGTGAATATATATCTTGTGGAGGTTCTTCGTCTAACCATGTTACATCTACTGCTTTACCCATCCATTGCATCTTACCCTGCTCATAACTCTTAAAGATGAGTTTTGAGTTCTTACCAGAGACGTGCCTCACCGACAACGACTGATATGCATTCGGGACTCCTGGTAATCGTTGAGGTGTACCAACGATATATTGTTTTGGGATTGCTCCTTTCCCAAAATCTTCTTCATCCCCAGGCTCACCTAATAATTCTGCTTGAACAATATCTCTTGTATTTCCAGTTGTATTCCCTGCCGCCCAAGCTGTTATAGGTCTGCTGAATCTTGCTCCAGTCCACCATTTAGGATAACGACCAGTTAAATGAAATGCCATTTCACAAGCACCACAAAATGTCTTTCCTGTTTTATTAGCCGCCATAAGTAGACGTTGACGAGCTAACTGTCCTCCCATATCTTTTGCATTATGAAATCTTATTTGATATTCATAAGGCTCATACTCTAATAAACGATTTGTTTCGTATAACTCGGTTATCTGTTCTGCAATCTCTATTGCTTTTTCAGCATTATTTGTCATTAATATCTTCTAACTCTTTTTCTATTTTTCCATGCATCTTTTGTAGACGGAGAAAAGAATTTCATTATAGAAGCGGCAGGAGTATTTGGACCTCCAGCACCTTTAATTGGAAGATTTGGTCTACGTTTACCAGATACGCCTTTTTTAGTTAAGCCAACATTCTGCACCCAACCTTTTTCCTCACCTACTCCACCCAAAATTCTAGGGAATCCAACAAATGAAGATGCTGTCTGGTGTAAGAATTGTTTGGGAGTTGGGGTTTCAATACCTTTTGCTTTTAAATCCTTTTTAGCAAACAAGGCTGAAAGCAAACCACTTAATACAAATCCTCCCATGAATTTAGGTAGCTTTGTTCCCCTAACCTTCGTTTCCAGTTTCTTGTCTTTATAAAGTTCATCTTGCTTTTCAGTTAACATATCAGGAACTTTAATTTTATTTGAAGCAAGAGCTTTTTTATATCTATTCTTACCAGATGAAGATATAGATTCCGATACACTCCGTACTCTATTTTCAATAAAAGGTAATTTATTTAAATCTTTTAACTCTTTTCTGTATCTTGCTTGATCTTTTTCCAGATGCGATCCTGTATGTGTTTGAAGTGTTGATTTTTCGTAATCTCCTTCGGTTATAATGCTTTTTTGGTATCTTTTTAATTCATCTGGTTTAGTAAATTCTGCTTTGCTAAATTCTTCTGTAGAAGCTGTTTTGCTATACCCTTTTCCCCTATCTTTAACAAATTTTCCACTACCTAAGTGTTTAAGTATAGTACCTCTATTTACTAACCCTTTTGGTGGCTTGTCAGTTCCAGCACCTTTTGAATCTATATTAAAATCTTCTACATATTCAGTATCTAGACCTATATCTTTACGATAACTAATACCTTCAGGTGGTTTTTCACCAGATACTTCTTTTAAAAAGGATGATGCAACGCCAGATTCTTTCCCAAAATTTTTAAGAATCCGTTGATTTTCTTTTTCAACCCATCTAACTCCTGCTTTGAACTCATCCGAATTTGGAGCATAGTCTTTAATTTCTGCAATTTGAGATACTAAGGCTTTTTCTGCTTGTGTATTCTTACCAATTCCCGAAGTTCGTCTATGGAGTAATTTGCCTTGACCCTTATATTTAGTTCTTGGCAAAT
>Ga0208919_1000598_pt1 | contig 23477 bp, 33 predicted proteins | sample 4_EtaG_FD_184076 | JGI IMG/M metagenome (GOLD analysis project Ga0208919, IMG submission 184076) | Marine viral communities from the Subarctic Pacific Ocean - 4_ETSP_OMZ_AT15127 metaG (SPAdes) (version 3) | ecosystem: Environmental > Aquatic > Marine > Oceanic | place: Pacific Ocean | collected...
CTTCGAATCTAGGTTGTACAAAACCATTATCCCCATCAAGTATGTCACCTGAATCTTCTGTAGTTACAGTAGTTGTCGTTGTTGTTGTGGTAGTTTCTGTTATGACTGTGTATCCATCAGCACCATGTTCTGTGGTTTCTATTATATCTTCTACTATTGTTTCTTCTACACCTGGCGTACATACTCCTGTTGCTGTAACAGGACACTCAGCTCTAAGGGACGAAGGCAACAATGCCAGAATGCATAACCATGCCAGCAAGAATAAATTTGAGAAATTTTTGTCCATCCGTCAATCCAGTTGTTTTGTTTTCTTCTTTTTTTACCATTTCTACTTTCTTATATACTTCTGATCCTTCAGGTATCATGTCAGGGTTCTCTTCCCATTTAGCACGTGCACTATCACCTATATCACCCATGTAAGGACATACTGTGCCTGCCATATACATCGCATCCCACACACGAGGGTCAGCACATAATGTAGATACTGCAGCAACTTTCATGCCCATTGAGTATAAAGATCTAGATAATTTTATACGTTCACAATTTTCATCGGTGATTGTAATACCGCTGCTAATACCAAGGATCTGGGTTTGTACTGCACCTGCAGCTGCTGTCTTACACACGTCAGAGTTGTTTACTACAACACTAGGTGAGCTAGCAGTTGGTGGTGCCTTGTCCGTTACCACGGTCGAAGACACCGTTGTATTTGTATCAGCGCCCTTTGCGCTAGTTATAGCGGCAACGACTAATATAAAAGTTAAAATAAAAAATAATAATTTCATAAACTTAGCTTATGCATACCTTGTATAGGAAAAGCCTCGAAAGGTAAACAATACCCTGTTGTCTTTAAATTCTCTTTATATTCCAAGGGTTTAGACTCGTAAATGTTTAAATAAGTTGTCAGTGCTTGCATGCATTCTTCCTCGTTAGGATACAAAAAAGAATTGTTCTTTACTGAGGGCATACCAGGCATTGAGATTAATAAATATAGTAACCAAATTTTAACTGTCATTCTTGTTGTTTTAAATCATAAAAATAGTTTGTGTCATCACCAGCTGTCCATTTACTTTTGTTTTCAACGGAGTAATATTTACTTGACACTTTAAAATCAGGTTGCAATGTTTTAGCAGGCGTTAAGGATTTGTCGTAGAATATAACTCTATTATTAGGTTGGGCAGCGTAATGCCCATTATCTAATTCTATTATATTAAACGATTTGTGCTCCTCTGGGACCTCTGAGTAATTTACGTTAAGGATGTTTGTATCCGCATGGCAACTATCAATCGTAAATAAGTATTCACCATAGTACCATTTCTTTGATGGTGCAAGATATTTACAACGTGTTCCAGCAAGCGAGGATTTTTCTACAATAGTTATGTGGTAGCTAAATGCATCCCACAGTTCTAATTCTTCTAGTTCAAGACTATCTTTAATATCAGGGGAATTAACAAAAGCACTAATAGGGAGCTTATCATATAGAGCACCATATTCCGGCAGATACGTTTCAAAGTAGAGCGCTCTGCCTTGGATAGACTTACAAGTAACCCAAACACCTTCTACAAATTCTCCATGACCCTTTTGATGATCATATAGATATTCTTTTTTTATATATACTTTTGTTGGTGGTAGATTTGCTACTAGAAATGACATGGCCCCTCATATAATATTTATGTGGTTCGTATTTTAACCATTTTATAAATTTTTTCCAGTAATTTAACATAGTCCTTTAATTGGGGACCAAGGCACTACTTGAGTGCGCTTAGTCCACCGAGATGAAATGAAGTTGAGAACTTTATGTGTACATTATGTGTCAGTTTTGTGCAAGAAAAAAATGCTTGACATGTTTTTTATCCACAGTGTCAATAAAATAATTTTACTTGACATTTAAAAATGGCTGTTTTCTGCTAAATAAAATGCTTGTTTTGTTCACGTGAACATGGTATAAGCATCTATACGAAAGAGAAGGCCAACACAATTGCAATGGGTTGGTACTCTCTGGCTGAACAACAATCACAAAGTTGTAAAGCACATTTTTAGGGAAGTACGGACAAGTGTCTGAGGTAACTAAGGGTGGTACTGAAGTAGCGTTATTATGTAGAACATGATTTGTCGTGAAAAGGTTGTAGGTGCGGTCATGCAAATCCTGCGAGAGCTTTCGTATTAATAGAATTATGATTAGTATAAAAAAATTTGAAGAGTGGTTAAATAAATCTGATAAAGGTAATAAGATTACTTATTACCGTGGATATATTATGGCACCACAGCTACAGAAGTTTTCTCCTACTACTGATGAGCGTAGGGTTAATAGTCTAAAGCGGCACGTTCAAAAAATATACGATAAGGGTCTTATTACTTTGGTTCAAAAGAAACATGGTGATTTAGATTACGAATACATAGCAGTGAGGAAATGATGTGGGATATATTTTGGTTTTTTATGGTACCGATTAAAATTATTATTGGATTTTATTTGGCGTATCATGCGTCAATGTTTTTGTTAGGATTATTATGAGTGTGATTAAAGAGGTTAGTGTTCATGATGAATTAAAACGTGCACGTGATGAATTTTACGATGCGATGTTTGAAGGTGATGAAGAGCGTATGTGTGCAGCTAATAATGCTGTAGGTTATTATGAATCAATGGGTGGTATCTCGTGCCCCGAGTACCCAGGCTTTTAAGGAGAAATATATGGTAGATAGTTTAAAGCAGGCAGGCGTTGAGATTCGTAAGATATTATATGAGTGTGAACGTGATGGTGATAACTTTGATGTGACTCTTAATAAGGTGAGTGATGTGAAAGTTTTGGGTGAATCATTTTCTACGTTGATGCTGATGAAGATTATAGATAAGTTTGCTGAGGAATATGAAACGCGGAACAAGGCCCAGGCATCAGTACACACAGAGGAAGATTTAAGGGACCAGTACAATACGTCGGCTTCACGATGGAACCAAAATCTAAATTAATGGATATCAATTCAGTACCTATGGTACGTGTGACGTGGGTTGATGCTCGTGACACTGAAACAGGTTGGCTTGATATAAAAGATGTAATGAATGCACCTTTAGCTATTTGCCAGGAAGTTGGTTGGATGGCTGTTAATAATGATGAGAAAATAGTCATTATGCGTTCATATAGTAAAGATAAGGATGATACATCTGGTGGTGGCGCGATTGCTATTCCACAGGGGTGGATTAAAAAAATAGAATACTTACAGGTGGGACATGCAGACGTACGAAATTAATTTATGGTTAGATAAGAAGGTTATAGAGAAGGTTATTAAGCAATTTGAAAATGATGAGGAAGTACAGGAGTATATTAAGAACAATTTTGATACTACCCCAGACCCAGAATATCCATCATTAGATCCTACACGTGGTTATGTTAGACCTAAAGCATCCAAGTATATTATTACGTGGGCCAAGGTACACACATATGTAAGGAAGAAAGCACCAAATAGGATTGAGTTAACTGAAGACGAAAAAGAGATACAAAAGACTCTTGAGGCATCTATTACTAAAGAAGCTATTGATGAGTGGGGTCAAAATGAAATGTTAAGAGAAGTAAGCAAAGAATATTGGAGTCACCCAGATGCAAAAGGCCTTGAAGAAAAAAGATAAAGAAGGGTTAACACCCAAACAAAAGAAGTTTTATGATGTGATAAAAGACTTCGTAAAAGCTAATGGGTATGCTCCATCGTATGAAGAAATGAAACAATTGAATAATATGAATTCAAAGAGTCAAGTTCATGGATATGTGCACAGGCTTATAGCTCGTGGTTGGCTTAAAAATGGGAATGGCAGAAATCGGTCAATTTCTATTGTATGAGTCACATGTATAGTGTATATTTTGCTCAAAAGTTTTTTTTATTTTTAAATACCGGGATATTGGTGACACAGTGACACATTTGGTCAATTATCTATATAATTCAATTAGTTATGTTGTGTCACCTATGTGTCACTACTCTAAACAACGCAAGGCACTTTTTTGTTTTTTAAGAACTAAAATGAGTAAAAACTTAACTATACAGCGGGTTAGCGGATGGTAGATAAAAGATTGGTTGCCGACACAAGTGGTGACACAAAAGATATGTCTCTTAAACACCCTAAAGGAAGAGATGGGTTGACTGATAGGCAGAGGATATTTGTTAAAATTTATACTGATAATGAAGGTAGGTTGACTCCAACAGAATGTGCAAGACAAGCAGGTTACAAAGAAGAGAGAGCAGCTATCACTGCATCAGAACTATTAAATGGAAAACAACATCCAAAAGTAGTAGAAGCTGTTTTGGCAAGACGTGCGGAACTAGAAAAAACACATGAAGTTAAATTAAGTAAGCATGTACAAGAATTGGCTAGACTTCGTGATCGTTCTCTTTCAGAGAAGTCTTATAGTGCTGCTGTTAATGCTGAGCGGTTGCGTGGACAAGCTGCAGGATTGTACATCGATAGAAAAGAAATCAGAACAGGTTCAATTGACAGTATGTCTAGAGAAGAAGTTTTAGCTAAGTTAAAGGAAATAGGATTAGATGGAAAATTTAAAAAAGAAGGTAATCAAACTATTATTCAAGTCGAAGAGGAATCCAATAGCGAAGGACTTAAAGACATCACCCCAGTACAAACAAAAGATAGTAAAAAACAGAAAAAAGTATGACCGTAAAAGGGGAGACAAATTTTTGGAAGACTTTAAAGACATCATTAGAAGGTGGTGAATATATTGTTTCACGCCTTGAATCATACGTTACGCCAGGATTCCCGGATTGCCTTATTTATAACAAGGTTACAGGTTTCTTTACAATTGAATTAAAGGTTATTAATAGTAATAATAAGGTAACCGTTTCACCCTTCCAAATCGCATGGAATATGCGTCATAGTTTAGCAGGAGCAAAGTCATATATCTTGGTTGGGGGGCTTCCCAACCACCATGTTAAATTGTTTCATGGGTGCAAAACCAAGGAACTAGGCCAAAGCACCGTGGACCAAGTACCTGGGCTCTATGAAGGGAGGCTCGTGGACCTTGACCTAAGCAAAATCGTGTCAAACTCCGAAACTCCCTAATAATAATTTCTTGTGGACAAGCTGTGGATAAGTCGCAGCTACGCACCGGGCGCGCCCGCTGCCCAAACTCCCCAAACTCCCCTTAGTTTTTCCCAGTTTTCTGCGGATTCGTTTCACGCATCTCTGCAGCCCGGGCCAGGAAGCAGCGTAGCTTCAGTCCTGAAACTCCCAAACTCCCCAATGTTTCTCCCGTTTTTTTGTGGATCCTATCCTGCATCCCCAGCTGCCGGGCGCGCCGGGAGTTCTGTGGTTCATACCATTCAGGTAATGGTCGAAGTTCCGTGAAGCTCGGAAAGTTATCCACAACTAATTTGCGTGGGTGGTTGCATGTGATGTCATTAGGTGTTATATTATAGTTAGAAATATAACAAAGGAGTTAATATGGTTTTACCAGAAGATAGTAGCAATCCAATAGTGGAAGTGCTCAAAGAAATAGCTGAGTCTTTAGATAAGAACACAGATATACTAAATAGAATATGTAATCATTATGATTCGGTTGTTCCTGTAATGAAGAAGAATCAAGAAGTGGTCGCATTAGCAAACGAAGATAACCGAAGTACACTCGATAAGATGTATGACGGAATCTTCAGTACTAACGAGAGTTAGGCACATTTAGGGGGGGTTGTCAAACTCCCAAACTCCCCCTAACAAATTAACTGTGGATAACCTGTGGATAAGTCCCGCTGGGGCACCGGGCCCGCAGCGTACAAACTCCCTGAAACTCCCAAACTCCCCAATAATAAATCCAGGTTTTCTGCCGTTTTTTCCAAGCTGGTTTGTACACCGGGCGCGCCGGGGAACTAACGGAGGTGGGTAAAAATTTTGTGGCTGTTTTCTGCCATTTTATTTAGCCCGGGTCTTGACTTCAGGCTGGTGCTGCGTTATATAACCAGGAGCTGCAGGAGCTGCAGCGTTAGAATTAGAAAGGAATACAATGTTTGATTTTATAATAGGAATAATTTTGCCACTGAAATGGATCTTCCTGGCAGTGCTGGTATACTACATAATTACGAAGCTCGCTTAAACTCCCAAACTCCATTAATATTTATCCACAGGTTTCTGGTCCATGCGACATGTTGTCGCCCGGCCCGGGCGCGGTAGCGAGTTGACACGAATTACATTTCGTGTTATGCAGAAGATAGAAAGAGAAAGGATTACTATGATTCGTTGGAACAAATGGACTAGAGATTATACATATACTTATGAATGGCATGATGGGGCTTGGCGACTTATCCACAAGAAAAGTAATAGACCTGTTGTACATTGGGTGAAGTCATGGTATACTAAACCTAGTTATTTAACAGAGTGTGGTCAGCAACTAAGACGCTAACAGTAGATACAAGCACTCGAAGAGGCATGGTAGTTATATCTGTAAGTCCTCAAACTCCTAAACTCCCCAAACTCCCAAACTCCATTAATATTTATCCACAAGATATCCACAGGCACCGGGCCGCCCGGGCACGCAGGTGCTGATGCTGAAGTTCGGACATAAAAAAAGGGGATATAAAATCCCCTTGATAAGATTGAGTATAGTGAATTGAGGCTAACTCAATCCTAACCTTTTTAAGATATAACCTATATCTGATTGCATGTGCTGTATTAAATCCATTGAATTAACATCTCTGTCTTTATTCATTGATGCCCATTCAACTACTGAATTACACAATACACCAGAAATAAGTTTCCAGTCTGGACTATCTTTTGCAGGAAGGGTGCAGTTCTGAAAGTCTGCTAATTCTCCTGTTGCGTCTTTGTCTTTGACTAACTCCACTAAGCTCTCGATTAGTGGGGTTATGTTTACATTGTTCTTAGTAATTAAATCATTTGGCATTATACTGTCCTTCCATTTATTTCTAATATAGTTTCTGGGTTAATGTTAGCCCAACGTCTATGATTAGGGTTTAAGCCATTACCTACACGATAGGCTAAGACATAATTAGGTAGTTCGTTAATACTATCTCTAGTACCAAGTTCAGTATTACGCCAAGCATGAGTACCTAAGATACCTCTTTTAATCTTAGATATATCACCCTTATTGTTTATCCATTTGCAAGAGAAGAAACCATTTCCTACTATTGCTTTGAAGTCTTGTTTAGTCATGTTTACCTCAATTCTATTTCTATCTATTGTGTATCATAGCTTACTAATTAATTATATAGCTAATTAAATTAGTTGTGGATAAGTCGGCACTATATGTAGTGGTGCGACAAAATGCCGCGGCCCGGGATGTAGTATGCTCGGCGCACTATTACCTACTAGATCTAGCGGTGCGACACAATGTCGCAGGCGGCGCCCGGGAACTCCACACGGACCTACCAAATCTGCGAGGGGGCGCCCCCCCCTTTATAGCTAAAGCATGCTTTTATTTTTTAAGGGTAAGATTGAGGGTGACAATGATCACCAAAAACGTTATATATCGAAGTTCGAAAAAATTTTTAAAAAATGGAAAATGTTTCGCAACTAGAAAAGCTAGATACTCAAACCCTCAAATATCTTTTAAAGAATGCGGTTGTTGAAAAACAAGAAGAAACGCAGTCAGATTTTTTAAAATTTGTAAAAACAGTTTGGCCTGAATTTGTTGAGGGAAAGCATCATAAAATTTACGCGGAAAAATTAAACCGCATTGCCAATGGTGAGCTCAAACGCCTTATTGTAAATATGCCTCCAAGACACACTAAATCAGAATTTGCGTCGCATTTATTTCCGGCGTTTTTTATGGGAAGGCATCCTAAATCTAAACTAATACAAACTACACACACTGGTGAACTAGCAATTCGATTTGGACGTAAAGCAAAAAATTTGATAGAGTCAGATGAATATGAATCCGTCTTTCCCGAAGTTACTTTGGCTGCAGATTCAAAAGCTGCAGGACGTTGGGAATCTAATCATAAAGGTGAGTATTTTGCTGCTGGTGTGGGTGGTGCTATTACTGGTCGTGGTGCCGATTTGCTTATTATTGACGATCCGCATTCCGAGCAAGATGCTTTATCTCCTTCTGTTCTTGATGGTCATTACGAGTGGTATACTTCTGGTCCACGTCAACGTTTACAACCTGGCGGCGCGATTGTTTTAGTCATGACCCGTTGGTCCATTAAGGATCTAACAGGACGCTTGCTCCAAGCACAAAGTAAAGACCCAGCTGCTGACCAATGGGAAGTAGTCGAGTTTCCAGCAGTTATTAATGATAAACCTATGTGGGGCAATTTCTGGTCCATGGACGGTCTGAATTCTGTTAAAGCATCAATTCCCATTACCAAATGGAATGCACAGTGGATGCAGAATCCCGTGGCCGAGGAGGGTGCACTTATAAAACGTGAGTGGTGGAAAGAATGGGAACCAGAAAAAATACCAGAGTTACAGTATATTATACAATCGTATGATACAGCTTTTACCAAAAAAGAAACAGCCGATTATTCAGCAATTACGACGTGGGGTATATTTACTCCAGAAGATGGGGGTAGACAGAACATTATCCTTTTAGACGCCAAGAAAGGACGGTGGAACTTTCCTGAGTTAAAAGAGAAAGCACAAGAAGAATATAAGTATTGGGAACCAGAGGTTGTATTGGTCGAGGCCAAAGCGTCCGGGTTACCACTTACACATGAATTACAAAAGGTTGGCATACCTGTAATTAACTTTACACCGTCAAAAGGAAATGATAAACATGCAAGAGTGAACAGCGTAGCACCGCTGTTTGAATCAGGGGCAGTATGGGCTCCTAAAGATAGACGTTGGGCCGAAGAAGTCATTGAAGAATGCGCAGCATTCCCATTTGGCGATTATGATGATTACGTGGATAGCATGACGCAGGCATTAATGCGCTACCGTCAAGGTTATTACGTAGAACTAAAGGACGATTTTGCGGATGAACCAACAGATAAACGAAGACAAGAATACTATTGATAGAGGTGTAAGTGACTTTACGTCATTTGATCTATTGGAACAACCTTCCGAATTTAAAACACAAATAGACGAGCAGTACAAAGTAGAAGATGATTTAGCAGAAGATCCTAAATTTTTAAAATCTGCAGTACCAGGAGCTGTAAGTGCAGTTGTCACAGATACATTAGGTGCAGTTAATGTTTTAAATCCATTATATTTAGGAGAAGGGGATTCGGAAGATTACGGAGCTATTGATTATTTCTCCAGTGTATTTGATGGTGCTATTAGTGGTAAAACCCGTGAAGGCGAAATGTTTATTTCTCAAGAAGATCTTGCTGCTAATCCTAATTTAAGGGAATGGATTAATAATACACAACAAATAATGAAAAGTAATGCTCAAGATAGTATAACAGCTTTTTCAAAATCAAAAAATCTTATGGATGATGAAGCTTTTCAACAATATTATAATAATGCTTTTGTTTTGGATCCTAATATGGAATTAGAAGAAACTAAATTTTTATTTAAAACAGTAAATCAATTTCATAATTCACAACCATTTGAAGCGGTTCCTACAGGAGGTATTATTATTAATCAAAATATGCTTCCTGAAATGCCAATGGATGCAGATCCTAAATTTACTAAAGATGGCGATTTATCTTTACCTTATGCAGGTTTATATGGATATAATGATGAAGGGGAGTTTGTAATGAAACGACCTTCCATGTTTAGGTTTACTGATGAGTTAACACGCGGAAAAGAAGGGCCAGCTTTCTTAGAAGCAGCTGAGGATTATTTATACCCTAACATTAATGCAAGTTTTTCTTATGGAGACACACCTGAAGAAACTTATGGTTACATGGCAGGACAAATTACACCTAGTGTGGCTGGATTAGCCAGCTTAGCTAAAAGTGGAGTTAAAACAGCTGTTCGAGGTGGACAAGGAATTATGAATTTAATAAGAGGAAATAAAGGGACTCCTAATATAAATCTTTCTAAAATAGAGCCTTATATAGCATCAAACATGGACCAAGGACTTGGTAGCGTAGAAAATCAAATGAACTTATTTGATAAATAATGGGATCTAGAGATAAAATAATAACAGCTCCTGTTGAAGCTGTTAAAACAGCTTTAAATATAGGAAAAACAGGTACACCTAATATAAATCTTTCTAATATTAAACCTTATAATCCTGTTACAAACCCTACTACTAACTTTAACGTAAACTCACCTGCGTATCAAAACACAATGAAATATGTTGTGGATACAATAAAAACAGGCCCATTTGAAAAAACAGAAGATGTCGATAATTTAATAACTGGATTGTTAACCCCAAAAGAAGATAGAGTTTTTTACGGAAGTAAAAATCCACGACCTCATAACTCTTTAAGAAAATTTATTAATCATTCTAATGAATCTGATCAATTTAAAGAAAATGCTTTAAAAGTTATTAATGACCATGCTCAGCTTAAAGGAGGACAAATTACCCCTAATGTTCGTGAAGCAAAAATTCAATATTATTATAATTCCTATAAGAATCAATTAAATTCAATAAAAAAAGTAATGGACGATGAAGGAATTAGCATGTCGCAAGCATATGATAAAGTTTTTGGTAATAAAGTACGTTCAACTAAATCTTTTTTTAGAAAAGATAAATGGAATCAACATGCAGAACGTTTAAAAACAGAAGATAAAAATCTTTATAATTATTTTGTATCAAAAATTAAAGAACCTTCACAACCTGGAACATCTAGACAAATACCAGAGTTAACTACAAAAAAAGGATATGAAGATTACAAATATAATCCTCGTTTTGAAAAAAATTCTTTATATTCTAAAATGTTTAAAAAATTTCAAGATGAAAAAAATTATCCAGCATTAAATCAATTAAAAAATGAAATGAATTTAGCACAATTACATTCTCTTGCCGATACGGTTGTTAGAAGTGATGCTAAAACAATTGAAATAACAAATAGGATTAAAAAACTTGCCAGTAAATATGAAATGATTCCTAAAAAATATTTAAAAGAAGTTACATATCCAAATTATCCTGGTACATCAAAAATGAATAGAATACAATCCGACATAGAACTAGGACCTAAAGGTGGTGGAGCCGGATTTATTGATCTTTTAGTGGAAAAATATAAAATTTTAGGACATACATTTACTTCTGGAAAAAAAGCTGGAGGAAATTGGAAATATAAAAATCCAGGAGATTTATCCCAGAAACAAATAGATAGATTAAAACAAATTAATAACCAATTAAATGATTACGAAAAACAAATGATGAATAATGGAATTGAAATTAAATTTTATGATCCAAGAAATGATACATTACAAACGTTTGGTAAAAGAGACGAAAATATTATTCAATTAATAAATCAATATAAAGAAGGAAATAGGAAAGACGGTGGACTTGTTCGTCCAAACATGGCAATAGGTGGAATGGCAAGACGAATGATGGCAATAGGAGGAGACATGTCACAGTTTACAGAAACAGAAGAAGTAGTATCCACGCCTGATGGCATGGAAGGACAGGTTGATTTAGCCATGAGCTTTAAAAATCCATTTAAAATCAAAAAACCACCACCACTATTTGACGAATCTGCTTCTAATTTAAAAATTTCAGGAGCTGTGGACGATATAAAAGCCACAGAAACCGTAGCAGACACGAATAAAGGTATATTTACTCTAAAATCAGAGACAGAAATCATGAATTCGCCCCAAGAAAGCATGGTCGGCGGTCAATGGCTTGGTTTTTTAAAGAAAAAAGGCGTTTCAATCACGGAATTAGACGAATTTGGCCTAGGCAACTACTTAAATGCCAATCAAAACGTTAAAATCACTAAAAATGACTTAATGAACGCGTATAAAGACTTAAAACCAATTATTACGTACGATATTCATCAAAAAGAGCCTTTTCAAAAAGGTGCTGATGATCTTTTAAGTTTTTTAACAAGACGTGATAGTGGTGGAGGTTATTACCATGGACAAAAAGGTATAGAAGAAATACGTGGATTAAATAATAAACCGCAAGATATTGCTGGTGATTCCATGCGTGTTCAACTAGCTGAAATATTTAAATCACCAGGCGGCGATGCAACATTAATGATGGACCAAGGTGCAGAGACCATTAACAAAGTCTTTAAACAATTCTACGGCATAGATAATGTTTTAAAAAATGGTATTCCTGAGGGATCTAAGATTCCTTTTTATTCTAAAAATCTTGTAGAGAGATTTAAACGTTTGCACAGTGGTGATGGTTTTTACATGAGTAAAAAAACACCAAAACACGAAGGTGTACAGTTCTTGGACGGAGGAACCGGGTACATAGAAATTCCTATTACTTATAACCCCAATCCTAAAGGACCAAGGGTCAAGGAACCTGCTTATACAGAAGGATCAGGACATTTTGCTAACGTGAAAGGAAACCATCCTGTTTTCTGGATGCGTGCTTCTGAAAGAACTGATGAAGCTGGTAGACGTGTATTATTCATTGAAGAAATACAATCGGATCTACACCAAGGAGTACAACAAAAAGGTAAAAAATATTCACCGCGTTTGGATAAACCTGGAAAAGTAAATATAAGTAATTTAAACTCGCAAAGAATAAAACTTGCTGATGAGCTAAATAAAATAACAGATCAGATAGATAAAGTTAAAGGGCACACGGATCCTTCTACACAAACAGTATTGGCGCGATTACAAACTAAACGTTATAGTATTAGAGAAGAATTAAATGCAATTAATAAACAATTAGATGAAATGGATATGACAGCTGATGGTGTTCCAGAAGCTCCGTTTAAAAAATCTGAAAATCAGGCAAAAATAGCTATTAAAATAGCACTTAATTTAGCACGCGAAAATGGATATGACGGTGTAGTAATGATTTCCGGCAAAGCTAAAAATTATGGTGCTAACGCATCTGGAACAAATGCTAAAGGTAATTTAGGATTTTATAATAACATTGCAGCTAAAGCGATGAAGAATGCGGCAAAGAATAATGGACTTGACTTTTCGTCTACAAACATTAAAGACGGTAAAGGAAATACGTGGGCAAAATTGCCTTATATTAATATTAAAGGTACACCAACACAACCAGTGGACATGTATAAAAACACAGGAGGCTATATTCATTACCCCTCTTTTGTTGATGTTGTCCCAACATTATGATAGGATAAAAGAATGGTAACTCCTAAAACACGTCCCATCCCTATGAGCACTATTGAAAAAGCAATCGGTCAACTTGCGAGTGGTGTAGAGGTTGGAGAAAATGAAGTAGCAACAGATATAACTATACCTGATGCAAATGTCACAATGGAAGATCAAGTAGAAGTAACAGAACTCCCAGATGGTGGTGCTGAAATTAATACTGATTTAAGTGAAACAATTGACCAAACAAACATTCCTTTTGATGCTAACTTAGCTGATTATCTTTCTGAGACTCAACTAAGAGAAATATCTAGCTCTTGTGTTGCATCTTATGAATCTGATTTTGATTCCAGAAAAGATTGGCACGATACTTATGTTAAAGGTTTAGATATGCTTGGATTTAAGTATGAAGACCGTAGTCAACCATTTGAAGGTGCAAGCGGTGTTGTCCATCCATTATTATCAGAATCAGTTACACAGTTTCAAGCACAAGCATATAAAGAATTATTACCACCAGGTGGACCTGTTAATACAGAAATAGTTGGTGAGATTACCCCACAAGTAGAAGAACAAGCTAAGCGTGTAAAAGATTACATGAACTACGAAATTACACATGTCATGAAAGAATATGATCCAGACATGGATCAATTATTATTTTATCTACCTTTAGCTGGTTCAGCATTTAAAAAAGTTTATTATGATTCATTATTACAACGTGCTGTTTCTAAATTTGTTGCAGGCGAAGATTGTGTTGTAAATTACATGGCATCCTCATTAGAAGATGCACAACGTATTACACATGTTATTAAAACTTCTTCTAACGATTTACGTAAACAACAAGTACAAGGTTTTTATCGTGATGTAGAATTATCCTCAGGATCAGTTTCTACTATTAATGATATTAAAGAAAAAGTTAACGAACTAGAAGGTTTACAAAATACTTTAAGTGAAGATGATAACGAACATATAATTTTAGAGATGCATGTTGAAGCTGACATACCAGGATTTGAAGATCCTAATGGTGTTAAACTTCCATACATCATTACTATTGATCAATTTAGTGAAGAAGTTTTATCTATTAGAAGAAACTATGCAGAAGACGACGCACTAAAAGCAAAGAAACAATACTTTGTACATTATAAATTTCTCCCGGGTCTAGGCTTTTATGGCTTTGGACTAATACACATGCTAGGTGGGTTATCGCGAACAGCAACAAGTGTTTTGCGGCAGTTAATTGATGCTGGTACACTCGCTAACCTACCGGCAGGATTTAAGGCAAGAGGAATGCGTGTACGAGATTCAGACACTCCTTTACAACCTGGTGAGTTTAGAGATGTAGATGTAACTGGTGCTTCTATTAAAGAATCATTATTACCTCTTCCATATAAAGAACCATCACAAGTTTTATTTGCTCTACTAGGTTATTGTGTAGATGCAGGTAAATCATTTGCAGCAATTGCAGATATGAAAATGGGTGAAGGTAATGAACAAAATCCAGTTGGTACAACACTAGCATTGTTAGAACGTGGTACTAAAGTGATGAGTGCTATCCATAAAAGATTGCACTATGCACAAGGAACTGAATTTAATTTATTAGCTACTATATTCCAAACATCTTTACCGCCGGAGTATCCATACATGGTACGTGGTGGAAATCGTATGATTAAACAAGCTGATTTTGATCAACGTGTTGATATTCTACCTATATCTAATCCAAATATATTTTCTATGTCACAACGTGTTATGTTGGCACAGCAACAATTACAATTAGCACAAGCTAATCCTGGGTTACATAATATACGTGAAGCTTATAGAAGAGTTTATCAAGCATTAGATGTAGATAATATTGATGCTATTTTAAAACCAGATCCTAGCATTCCACAACCAAAAAGCCCTGCAATGGAAAACTCATTAGCGATGCGTGGTGAACAACCAAAAGCTTTTGCACAACAAAATCATAAAGCACATATTGACACACATGGTGAATTTATGTTTACAAGAATGGTTCAAATTAACCCGCAGTTATACGCAATGATGGAAAGTCATGTAATGGAACATATTTCTTTAATGGCTGCATTGCAAGTTGAACAGGAAATGAAAGAGCAAGAAATGCAACTACAACAAATGATGCAACAAGCTCAACAGAATCCACAAATGGCACAACAAGTAGAACAAGCTAAACAACAATTTATAAATGAAAAAGAATCTAAAATTGCTGAATTAGAAGCTGTGATGATTGCACAGATGGCAAAAGAAGAGCAAATTAAAGCTGGTAATGTGGAGCAAGATCCATTGGTAAGATTAAAACAACAAGAGATTGATCTTAAAGCAGCAGAAGTTGCAGCTAAAGCAGAGACGGAAGATAATAAAATTTTAGCAGATATTGGAATTGAAGCAGAAAAAATAGATCTTGCACGTGAGCAAATGAAAGGTAAAATGGAAGAAACAGTTGTTAAAGAAGGTATAAAAGCCATCGAAGAAACAAACAAAGAAACTATTGAGGATATTCGTCAAAACATGGAAACTTTACGAGAAGACCGTAAAATTAAAAGTGCAGAACGAATTGCTCAAATGAATGCGAGGAAAAATGGTAAATCAGAAAGTTGACAAGATTGCTGAAGCTATGATAAACTTAGAGAAATCAGCACGTGCTGAGATTAAAAGTGATGAAGAAAAATTATTGGTTGCAAGTGCGCTAATGGCTGTTACAAGGAACCTGTATATTGAAACGATCGGTGCAGAAGATGCTGCACATGTGTTTGCTAGCGTAGCAGACAGTTTTTTATTTATAGAAGAAATCGTGGATCAACATAAACCAACTATACATTAGGAGGAAAGATGAAATTATTAAAAGATGTTTGGGCTCACTTAAAAGAGTGGTCGGACTGGGGCATAAAGGACTGGATTAAAGCCGGTATCGTTGCCTTGGTAGTAATTTTAATTTTAAAATCAGTGTTAGGTGCGTAATGGTATCTGACGCTCGTGACGCTTACAGAGCTGGTATTTCGGGGGCCAGGAGTTATCCTGGCAACCCGGATTCTTTTCGAAGAGGAAGAAAATCAGCAGCCGATTTTAGACGTAATAGAAGATTTAATAAACCTAAAAGAAAAGCTCCATCTAATCGTTGGGATAGAAAATTAGGAAGTTTTATTAAAGATAAAGCTAGTTCAGGAATTGGAGCTTTTGGTACTGCCGTAAAAGCTGCGGATGAATTGCTGTTTACTCCAATGAGAAAAGCTTCACAAAATAAAAAGTTGATGGGTGATCTTTATAAAGATAAAGAATATAGAGACAATGTAAAAAAATCTTTAATGACTGGTTTTGGATTAAGAAAAGGTCAAGAAGGATATGAAGGATCTGATCAACAATTTTACGATAAATACACGATGCTTGCTGGACTTGCTAGTGATAATGCAGAAAAACAACGTTTACAAGGTATCGCTGACTCAGCTTTTAGAAATGCACAAATTTCAAGTAGATTAAATTATGGTTTAGGCACATTAGGATTTGACACTATTGGTAAAGAACCTTTTGAATCTTATACAAAACCAATGTTTGGTGAATCTACTTCAAGATTTAATCAAGAAAATTTTATGTCTGGTATTGAATCTACTCCTACTGGAAAAGCATTTATGGCAGAAGCAATGAAAGCAAAAGCAAATGACGATGGCAAAAGTATGATTGGTGATGCTTTAAAAAATTATGGAAATAGAGATGTTTTATTAGATATGAATGTTCCTGTTCAAGATAAATTTTTAGAGCAATTTGATATTGCAGAAGCATTGACTCCACTACAAAAACATCTTTTACAAAGTCAAGCTCAAGGAAGAGGTGGTTACGATGAAGATTCAGAACAAGCAATGATTAATGCTGGTTTTGATATGGACTATATTGGTCCTAGAACTAGAATGGCTATAAGTAGATATCCATAATGGTTGATACTTGGAATATTCATCGTGATGATGACGTAAACACAGGAACATCTACAGGAACATCTACAGGAACATCTACAGGAACCACTTGGCCCGGAGCAGGCATGGGTTCTGGAAGTGGATCTAGTGGCACAGGCACAACAACAGGAACTACTTGGCCCGGAGCAGGCATGGGTTCTGGAAATACTACTAATAATACTACTACTACTACTAATAATACTACTAATAATCATCATCATGGAATGCCACCAGGAGGAGGAGCTGGTTTTACAATACCTACTCCTGGACCTACAGAAGAAGAAATTAAAATGGCTCGATTTAAAGAAGCACAAGCCAATTATGCTAATTATGGAGATGACCTTAATTTATGGTTGGAAGATCCAACTGCTTATGAAGATGCTGTTGATATGGGATTTTTTACTGCTCAAAATGAAGGAGTACTTGGAGGCGTTTCAGAATACGAAAAACAAACAAATTTATTAAAAAAAGCCATTGCAAACAAAGTTGGCAAAATGAATACACAAGGGTTAACTGATGCTCAATTTGAATCAGGATTAACAGGTTTACCAGAATATGAACAACTTTTAAAATTATTCGGTGGGAATCAAAACGCTATGCTAAATACGTTATTTGATCCAGAAACTTTTGCTGTAACAGATCAAGGTTTTGCAGGAACTTTTGATCCAAATGTAAATACTGGTTTTGATCAAACTGGAATTAATACTTTCGCAGACACAGAAGGTGACCCTGAAAAATATAAAGCTTTTAATCTTTTAAACGATCCAAATGCTGATCCGTGGAGTGATGAATATTTTGATGCTTTAGAAAAAATAGGTTATAACTGGGGTCCTTCTTTTGATGAAAATTGGTACGGAGGAGATTATTGGGATGATTATTTAGGAGAATACTACGGACCAACAGATAGATATGATAAAAATAAAAGATGGCAACAAAAATCTTTAGGTGAAATTTTACAACAAGGGCCTGCTGGATTTGGTGATCTTCAAACAATTTACGGAGAAGAATTAAGTGAAACAAGTGGAAATCCTTTTGCCGCTGTGGCACAATATAATAAACAAGGAGCATTCTCACCAGCGTTTGGTGAAACTATAATTACGGAGTATTCATAATGTGGCAACTATTAGCTAAGCCCTTATTAGGCGTAGTAGCAGATGGAGTTAAAGGCTTCGTGGCTACGAAGAAAATGAAAGGTGAGCTAAAGCTTACTGAAATAAAAGCAGCAAAGAAATTAAAAGAAGACCAGATTGCTGGAAAAGTGAAATGGGAGCAAAGTGCCGTGGACCAAATGAAAGGGTCGTGGAAAGACGAAGTGAGTTTAATTGTGCTACTTCTTCCAGCCGTTTTAGTATTCACGCCTTTTCAAGAACATATACATAAAGGGTTTATCGCCCTCCAGGATTTGCCGTCGTATTACCACAATTTGTTGTACATTGCGATTTCAGCGAGCTTCGGCATCAAGGCAGGATCTAGTGCAATCAACATGTTTAAAAAATAATGACACTTAAAAAATATCAAAATAAAACAGGCGGATTAAACGATGCTGGAAGAAAACATTACGGTGTTAAGTCACCCGTTTCAAAAGGTACCAATCCAAGAAGAATTTCTTTTGCCGCTAGATTTGGAGGCATGAAAGGTCCTATGAAAAAACCTGATGGCAGCCCTACCCGTAAAGCACTTGCACTTAAAAAATGGGGATTTTCTTCACCTCAAGCAGCCACTAATTTTGCAAACAAAAATAAAAAAACAGTATAATGCCATTTAAATCAGAAAAACAAAGAAGATATTTATGGGCTAATGAGCCTGAAATAGCAAAGGATTGGACGGAAGAGTACGGAAGTACACCAGTTAAAAAAAAGGTCGGTGGTGTAGTTCAAACAACAGTTAAGCCAAGAGGTTTTAACTTGATGTTGCCCAATAAAAGACCTATAACAAAAATATATTAGGAGATAACTATGGTTGGAAAAATTATGTCAAGACCCGAAAAAAGAAAAACACCGGGCAAAAAAATGTCTACTACTACTTATAAATCTGGTGGTAGAGTTAAGAAAAATACTGGTGGATCTATGAGTCAAGGTTACAACGCTAGATTAGATGAATCTTTAGGTGCAAGAAATGGAGCAAAATCTCAATCTTTAGCATCTAGAAGAAATGAATCTAAAGGCATGGAAAAATCTATGGGTAAAGGTGCTTACTCTGGAGCTAAAACTATGGCTGCACGTGGCGGAAGAATTAAAAAATCAAAAGGTGGAACAGCTAGAAAGAAGTAGTTCATGGAAGACGTAACCGCGATTTACGTGATCTTAAAAAGATTGCGTACGCGCAAAGAAGAATTAAGAGAGATTATTGCAGCAGGCTTGCCAAGTATGGACGAGTATGCTAAAGCAGTAGGTGAGCATAAAGCTTACACAATAATGGAACAGGAGATTCAAGACCTGCAGAAAGACGAGGATAACAATGACAGAGAAGGAACTGCCCAAGCGTAGATTTGCGCTTGAAGAAAAAGATTTGGCTGTAGAAGCTGATGAAAATAATAAGATAGCGGAAGAAAAAGAAAACCGTTTTCTTAAAAAGTTACAAGAAGATGCTACTGCTGGCATAGAACATTTACCCACTGATAAAGTTTTAGATAGGTTACCAGATCCTACAGGATGGCGTTTGTTAGTTTTACCATACAAAGGTCAAGGTAAAACAAAAGGTGGTGTAATATTAACAGATGAAACTATGCAAGAACGTGGCTACACAACAGTGACTGCTTTAGTTCTTAAAATGGGTGATGATTGTTATGCTGAAGATAGGTTTCCAAAAGGACCGTGGTGCAAGAAAGGCGATTGGATTATATTTGGTCGTTATGCTGGATCAAGGTTTGGAATAGAAGGTGGAGAAGTGAGAATACTAAATGATGACGAGATAATTGCTGTGGTAAAAGACCCAGAGGATATCTTGCAATATAAATAGAACAGGAGCAAAATATGCCTGCAATAGAGACGCAAGCCGAAGCCGATGAAAAAATGGTCGATCTTCCTTCTACTGGAAATTCTGTTGACGTTAAATTAGACGATACAGAAAAGAAAATTAATAAGGAAGATGATGTTGAAGTAGTCAATGAATCTAAAGAAGTTGTTATTGAAGAGAAAAAAGAAACAGCTTCTGAAGGTGAAATGGAAGATTACGGGAAGAAAGTTCAATCCCGTATAGACAAATTAACTAAAAAAGTACGTGAAGCTGAAAGACGAGAAGCTGCTGCTGTTGAATATGCTAAAGGTGTTCAAGATCAAGCGCAGTCTTTACAAAATAGAGTTGGAAATCTAGATCGTGGTTATGTATTAGAATACAGTAATAGAGTTAAAGCTCAAACTGAGGATGCTAAAACACGACTTAAAGAAGCTATGGATGCAGGAGATATTGATTCTCAAGTAACTGCACAGCAAGATCTTGCTAGATTAGCTATTGAAAGTGAACGTGTAAAAGCAACTGAGGCTAAACGTGAAAGAGCTAAAGAAGCGGCTGAAAGACAACAATATCAGCCACCTAACCCTCAACAACAATATCAACAAAGACCTCCACCAGCACGACCAGATCCTAGAGCGGAAGAATGGGCTGAAAAGAATGAATGGTTTGGACAAGATGAACCAATGACCTTGACTTCTTTCTCAATTCATCGTAAACTAGTGGAAGAAGGATTTGACCCCAAGAGCGATTCGTACTATAATGAAATAGACAATCGAATGAGGGAAACATTTCCTCACAAGTTTGAACAACAAGTTTCGCCTTCCCAAACGGTTGCTTCTGCAAATAGAAGTACACCTGGAGTAAAGCGCAAAGGTACTGTGAGACTCACACCATCACAAGTTGCCATAGCTAAAAAGTTAGGTGTGCCACTAAGCGAATATGCGAAATACGTGAAGGAGTAAGCATATGAATGATAAAGTAATGAAAACTAAACTACCATCACGCGAATCCGAAACCAGATCTCGTAATGAGAAAAGGAAACCATGGGTTCCACCATCGCAACTAGACGCACCACCTGCACCTGCTGGATTTAAACACAGATGGGTAAGGGCCGAGTCTGTAGGGCAGCAAGATCAAAAAAATGTTTCTGCTAAACTACGAGAAGGTTGGGAATTTGTTCGTGCAGACGAATATGATTCTAACATTTGGCCACAAATTGATTCAGGTAAATATGAAGGTGTTATAGCTGTCGGAGGTTTAATGCTAGCAAGGATTCCGCTAGAGACCGTTAAAGAACGCGCAGAACATTTTGCAAAAGTAACGCAAGATAAAGATGATGCGATCGCTAATGATCCTCTAAAGGACCAACATCCTAGTATGCCTGTTTCGAGAGAAAGCAGGTCGCAAGTAAGTTTTGGTGGCAAAAAATCTAGTTAGATTTTAAACCCCTAAATTACAATTTTACTTTATCCATTAGGGATAAAGTATAACTTTTTAACTATGAGGAAAAATCATGGCAAATAAAAATGCGCCATTTGGTTTTAGACCTGTAGGTGAACTTGGAAGTGGCATTCAAAATGGTGGTACTTCTAAGTATAAGATCGCTTCAGGAGAAACTGACGTTATTTATAAAGGTGATGTTGTACAATTAGAAACTACTGGTTGTATAACTGTTAGTGGTAATACTACTACTGGAAACATTGGAGTATTTAACGGTTGTTTCTACAACGATCCAACTACACAAAAACCAACATGGAAAAACTATTACCCTGGTAGCATAACACCTACTGTGGGCGATATCGACGCGTTCGTTTATGATGATCCAAACATGCTCTTCGAAGTTCAAGCTAATGGAACTATAGCACAAACAGCAGTTGGAGATAACTGCGATCAAGTTTATAGTGCTGGTTCTACTATCAATGGACAGTCTAAATCTGAATTAGGTTCCGTCGCTGGCGGCACCGCTCAATTTAGAGTAGTAAGAATCTGCGAAGACCCAGATAATAGTGATATTGCAAGTGCAAATTCAAATTGGATTGTAAGATTCAATGAGCATCTGTATTACAATAACGCTGCTGGAATTTAACCTATAGGAGATATTGAACAATGGTAATTTCAAGAATGCAATTGGTCAAAGAGCTCGAACCAGGGTTAAATGCACTGTTCGGGTTGGAATACGACCGATACGAAAATCAAGACAAAGAAATATTCGATTCAGAATCATCTGATCGTGCTTTCGAAGAAGAAGTAATGCTCGGCGGTTTCGCCAATGCAGCTGTAAAGCCGGAAGGCCAAGGAGTATCATATGAAGATGCTCAAGAAACTTACACTGCTAGGTACACTAACGAGACTATTGCTTTAGCTTTTGCACTGACAGAAGAAGCTGTAGAGGATAATCTTTACGACAAACTTAGCACTCGCTATACTAAAGCATTAGCGCGTTCTATGGCTAACACTAAACAAGTTAAAGCTGCAAACATTCTTAACAGAGCGTTTAACAGTTCTTATCTTGGAGGGGATGCAAAGGAGCTTTGTGCGACTGATCACCCAACTCTTAGTGGAAACCAAAAGAATGAGCTTACAACTGCAGCTGACTTAAACGAAACTTCGCTTGAGCAGATGTTAATTGATATTGCTGACATGAAGGACGAAAGAGGATTAAAGATTGCCCTTAGAGGTATGAAAATGATCATTCCAGTAAACCTTCAGTTTGTAGCTGAGAGACTAATGAAATCTGCTGGTAGAGTAGGCACTGCTGATAATGATATCAACGCAATCAAATCAATGGGTATGGTACCTGAAGGATATGTTGTAAACAACTTCCTTACTGATACTGATGCGTTCTTCATTAAAACAGATGCACCTAATGGACTTAAACACTTTGTGAGAGCTCCAATTAGAACTGCTATGGAAGGCGATTTTGATACTGGAAACGTTAGATACAAAGCCAGAGAAAGATACAGCTTCGGCTGGTCTGACTGGAGAGGTATCTTTGGTTCACCAGGAGCTTAATAACTTTAGAAGGGGCGAAATTAGTTCGCCCCTTCTACCTAGTAAACAGTTACCGAGGCTGGCTAGGCAGTACAGTATAGTGACGAGGTAACTAAAGCCCTATACAGGCAAGGAGTATAACAATGGCTACACATTTTAAAGGCCCAGTACTATTCTCAAATGCATCAGCATTTGAAAACTTAAAAATGTCTATGTGGCCTGATCAATTCACCTATATGGATGATTTTAATCAGGGCGCGTTAGATACAACAAACGATTGGACTATTGTAAAAGATTCAGGTGCATCAGCAGCGATTGCAGCAGATGGCACAGGTGGTGAAGTAAATTTAACTTCAACAGCTACTACTGATAATGATGGTGCATCAATTCAAGCTAAACAAGAATCATTTGCTTTACCAACTACTGCAGGTGATAAACTTTATTTTGAAACTAGAGCAAAAATATCAGATGCTACACAAACTGATTTCTTAATTGGTTTT
>Ga0208919_1000599_pt1 | contig 23454 bp, 39 predicted proteins | sample 4_EtaG_FD_184076 | JGI IMG/M metagenome (GOLD analysis project Ga0208919, IMG submission 184076) | Marine viral communities from the Subarctic Pacific Ocean - 4_ETSP_OMZ_AT15127 metaG (SPAdes) (version 3) | ecosystem: Environmental > Aquatic > Marine > Oceanic | place: Pacific Ocean | collected...
GTAGAATTAATAAAACAAAATATTATTTTTTAGAGCGTGAAAACTTTTTAAATCAATTACGAGAAGAAATTAACAGACATGTAAGACGTTGCAAAAATAAAGGTTTCAAGCCTGCTGTAAGATTAAACGGCACTAGCGATATTGATTGGAATATACACGGGCTATATGAAGAATTTAAACAAGTTAAATTTTATGATTATACCAAGATCTATAAAAGAGCTTTAAAATATGTAAAGGGCTATTATCCTAAAAATTATCATTTAACATATAGTTTAAATGAAGATAACAAACCGCAAGCGCTGGACATCTTAAAGCGTGGCGGGAATATTAGCGCTGTTTTTAGATCTAAAAAACTTCCTAAAAAATTTCTAAATTATAAAGTTTTTAATGGTGATAAATCAGATTTAAGGTTTAACGACCCGAAAAATATAATAGTTGGTTTATATGCTAAAGGGCGGGCGTTAAAAGATCAAACGGGATTTGTGCAAGATGTTTAATGTTGTGCGGATATATGGCGCTAAGGCGGACGCGCAAGGGTTCTACAGAGAACAAGCGCCATATTTAAAACGAACAAGCGAGCGAGCAGAAGGGATAATATGACAATAAAAAATATAGCAGATAAGATAATAAATGACGCTTTAAATAGTGAGCAATATTTTCAATATTTAATTAATGGAAGTAGTAAATCGCAAGCGTTAAAACTAGTCATAGATGAGATGAAACAAAATGGAGTTTTTGAAAAATATGCAAACCAACAAGCGAGGAAACAATGACACAAAGAGATGAAGGACACGACTATCGAGATAGTAAGAACAAGGCGCAAGCGTATGAGCGGAAAAAAGTTACTATTATTTGGGGAACAGAGGCAGTTAAAGGTATAGACCCAGTTGAAATAGGACTTAACAAAAAAACTTACCGATTTGAAAACGAAGAGCAACTTAAATATTTTATGATGGGTGTTAAAGAAGGCAACGGGTGGTTAGAGTATGAGGTAGAGGAATAGACTAATTCAACCTCTCTAAACATGATAAACAATCTTCAAGATTTTCAGCTATGGGTGTAGCCTTTAATCCGCAAGCGACAAGCTCTTCCACTTGTTTACCAAGATACAAGCACAGGCGGGAGCGCTTAACATCATCAACCAATATAAACGTATTAACAGGGTGGCGTATATGAAAACTAATTTGGTGAGGGGACAGGCGGATCTTATACCCAGATCGAACTACCTTAAGTTCCAACGTAAAGAAAAAATTATTAATATAACCAAGAAGATCAGGCGTGCCTAGACTACTAGTGTTCTCAATCCTAGTCCACTTAATCGCAGGCGTATTTCTTTTGAGATACTGCCAGAACTGACTTTCATTTCTGGCCATGTCTTTTTGCTTGCAAATTAAAATGTATAAATCTAAACGGATCAATGCCATTGTCGACACTAAATTGATGAGGCAACCAAGAATTAAATAATAACAATGTACCAGGTTTTACAGAAACAATCTGCCGTTCCATTGCGGGACATAGCTTACTATGATCTTTGATTGGAAGATTAAGCATCATACGACCTGCACGAGGGTCATGAAACACAGGCTTGGAGGTTCGATCTGAACACTCAACAAAGTAAAAACCTGAGATATGATTATCCCAATGAACATGCGTATCTTGATGACCTCCACCTTCATGCGCAAATTTTTGAATCCACATCTCAGTGTAGTCAATAGAGTAATCTGACAAATCAAAACCTTGATTTTCTAATATATTTCTAGCCGTGTTTCTAATTAACAATTCAAAATTATTAAATCGTTCATCCTTATACATCTCAGCGCTTGAGTGATAAGACATACCATGATCCTTAACATCTGTTTTAAATTTTTTATTTCTTTCATCAATTGATTTTTGTTTATTTGATATAGCCTTGTCTGTATATTCGTCACAAACAGACATGAAGTCTTTATTTTTTAAATACTCTGGAAGATCTGCTTTATAAAGTATGGTATCGAATAAAGAGAAAGAGTGTAAATCACTCATTAAAGTATAATTCCACCGTGATCTTTTATAACTTTACCCATGGGGGCCTTCTCAGGTATGACTTCAATAACAATTCTATGTGTTTCTCTTGCACCAATTATTTGATTTTCTAGAAGTTTAATTGATTTAATATCATGAAACACACCATCAAGTGTCATGACCTGCATACGGGCAGACTTAACATTTTCTGCTTTCAAAAACTTATCTAATACTTGACGTATTAATTTTGCATCTATCATTGATTTGACTTGTACCTTAAATTACTCTATACGTCAACATATGGGAGTTCCAAAAAGATTAACTGAAAAGCAAATCAAATTTGCTCAATTAATTGTCGCCAATGAAGGCCGAATGAATGGCACAGAGTGTGCTAAAGAGGCTGGATATGGTGAGGCGGCAAGGATTAGAGCATATGAATTACAGAACCCCAAGAAGTACCCTCTCGTAGTTAAATACATTGGTGAACTCCGTGAAGAGAATCAAAAAAAGTATGCCGTTACTTTTGAGAGACACATTACGGAGCTTGCCAAGATTAGAGAAAACGCATTAAGAAAAGGAGCCTTCTCTGCTGCAACCAATGCAGAAGTTGCACGTGGTAAAGCTGCTGGACTTTACGTTGAACAGAAAATTATTAGGACCGGTAAGATTGATGACTTGAGTGCAGAGGAACTAGAGACGAGGATGAAAGAGATTGTAGATCAATACTCACCTATACTTGAAGGCGTTGGAGTAAAAGATATCACCAAAGAAGTAAAAGAAAAAGTTAAAAAATCAAGACTTCCAAAACTAAAAAAACTTAATTAATTTTTTTAATAGATTGTATTACGGCTGTTGGAATGATGGTTGTATTACCAATACTATCAAACGTAGGTTTATTTTTTGTTTTTATATAGTCAGTAAATATTCTAGTAACGCCATTCTTTTGACTAACAAGATAACCTTTTGATACACAAGTCGGTAACTCTTCTTTGTTTAATGATTTAGTATCGGACCAACCTGCATCGCCCTCGATATCACACCACTCTATTTCTACAAATGGGTATGCTTCAATCTTGTTTCCTAAAGATTTTAAATTGAGTGGGATAGTTTTCTTGTTCCTCACTCTTCTTTTTGTTTTTCTCTTCTGTCTTCTTTTTGGCATGATAATATCTCGGATTGTGTTTAAAGTTAAATTTATCCCAAAAATCTTTTTCTGTCATCATGCTAATTATATATTTCCTTCCACATAAAAATGTGGAAGCCATTTTGTTAAAAGCATTGGTATATAACACTTTCCACATTTCTACATTAATACTTAAAATATTTTTCACCTACCTCGGTCCGATTTTGGGAAGAGAAATGTGGAAAACGTGGAAAACATACTATTTGCTATATATACCAACGGTTCTAGCTTCCACATTTTCCATTTTAAAAATGTGGAAAATGTGGCAAATGTTCATTTTATGCGGGTTTTTGACACTAGCTTCCACATTTTTGATTGTGGCAATTTTATGATTTAGCCGTATTCTTGCCATAATATGCGTCAATACGTCTCAACCACTCCCATTTCCATTTTCTAAACTCTGCTCCGTTGACAATAAAACGCTGGAAGAAATTATCTGGTGTACACATCAAGATCACTCCCTGCTCGATGCTCGTCCCGTAGACTTGGTCGTGGGCCATAGCATATGCCACCAGCTGTATCTTATAATCTTCTATCCACTCGTCACGTTTGGGCTTGTTCGATTGTTTAAAGTCTATTATACTTTCGCGCCCCTGATAAATCCCACACATATCAGTCTGGCCTGCATACAACCCAGGATAGTGTAGCGTGCACTCAACACCCCAGATCTCTTCTAAATCAGGAAAACCTTTATCAATAATCATCTGTCCCATGCCTCTCGCTTCTTGTCCCAAGTCAGTCAAATCTAGCACATTGCCACCTTTGAGGTGAGTTTCCAAATAACTATGCATCGCGGTGCCCCGTAGAGCAGCCTTATTTTTAATTTTATCGGCCTCCGTAGCACCGACCCTATCTTTCCACCTAGCCAAGCTCTCCGTCTTCTCTTCGCTCTGCGTCCCTGCTATAATAGTCGTGACAGACGGTAGTTTCTCGTCACCCACTTCATATCTCCTAGTGCCGTCTATATTAGATCTAACGGTCTTAGGGTATTTATATAATTTATTCCACTTCATTCTAAACTCATGTATTGTTTGTATTCATCAAGAGACACTACCTTATCGTTTAATACTTTTAATTTGCGGTCTGAGTAATGATTTATAATTTTTTGTATACCTTCTATCTTCACATGAGCATACGGAAACAAAGCACAAGAAACATAGAACGCGTCTCTAAATTGACAACGCCAACGCCACTGCTTCTTCCAGCCAACAGCATAGGGGGTTTTGTATCTCTTCTCACCAACTGTGCCAACACCCAACACCTCGTGGACCCAACGCAGAATAGATTGGTCCGTCATGGCCATCTCCATTCTAATACTCCAGGTGGGGTATGGTTTCTTGTTATGAGATCGCTTTCTCATGTATTGTTTGTATTGAATACTACCCTCGCCATCAAATAAACCAGCGATATAAGCTATGTCAGTATCCTTCATTCAGGATCTGCTATTTCTTGCAACACTACAATTCTATTTTGTAGTTTATTAATCTCATCTAGGTGTTGCTCGACCCTCGTATATAAACCACTAAACAATGCCTCCGGATGCTCGTCGTTCGTTTCCATACTTAAGACTTTACGTAACTTCTTCTCCTCATCTATGACAGCATTAAACTGACGTTTAATCACTCTCTTTACTGTTGTCTTGTTCATCTTTCTTAACCTCCTTTACCTTTTTAAGATCCTTCCATTTAATAGAATCATTGACGTTACCTGATACAGATATACGCACACAATCACTCTTGAACGGAAACACCCAATGTTTTAACGATGCAGGAAAGATAAACATATCTCCCTCTTCAGGAAAAAAAGAATGATGACTTATATAATTCCTTGATCCTTCACCATATATAAATGTTAATCCACCAGGACCAGCACTACGGCCTTGGTATTTTTTATTCTCTTCTATTAACTCTTTCGGCATTTGTAAGAATATAACCCAAGACAAACTACCACCGTGATCGTGGGGTGGGTTGAAGTCTCCGGGTCCTTGAAAGTTTGCCCACAACGCCTCGATTAGATACTGTTGTCTAAAGGTGTCAATAGTTGCACCTACCTCTGGTGCCCACTTAGACTGCGCGTTAGCATACATCTCAAAGACAGTATGAAAGAAAGGTTGAAACATTTCTATATCTCTAAACCCTACCTCCTTGGTGATGACACCTGCGAGATTCTTTTCGTAGTCTTTACTACTTGCTTGTGCTTCGCTTAAAAGTTTCTTACGTATATCATCAGGTATTTTAAACTTAACCAACAACGGGCCCCATCTAAACATCTGATAATCTAGACGTATTTTTTCTGTCACTACCTACCACCTTCCTTTTGTTGTAACAGAGTAACCACTAGGAACATCGCCATATCTAACTTGATCACTTGTTTGATATCTCACATCATCTCCAACTTGATGACTTGTTGTAGCTGGTGGTTTTATATACCAACCCCAAGTCTCCTTGTTTTTAATATCTCTTTCTTTTAAATCGTTAGCTCTTTTTAATTCAGCTGCGATTATCTTTAACGTTTTTATCATCTTTTCTCCATTTCTAGTATTTGTATATACTCGTTCAATCGATCTACTTCTTTCGCTTGAGTTAAGTTATCTCTTTCTAGCTCCTTGATCCTTTTTCCTGCTTTCTTGCATGCAGTTTTAAGAATATCTTTTTGTTTTTGTAGTTGATCTATTCTTTCTTCTAGATCGTGAGGTCCTCTATCATTCATAATTAATTATACAGCTTCTTGAGTAAAGGATGATATTCAAAGTATTCATCAAACTCTTTATCGTGTATCTCCCCTTGTGAGTTGCAAGTAACACACTGCATAACTGTATCGTTTGCAGGGTTAGCCGCCTTTCCAACTTTAACAAAACCGTTACCAGAACAATTAGGACAGATCTTTTTTTGTGTCATCTTTCTCTTCCACTATTTTCAACGATGCTATCATTGCAATAATTTGTGCTACTTCTGCGTATGGTTTTGCCATAAGATATTTTAAAAGCTGTTCTCTTTGTTCTTTTGTCATCTGCAACATTATTTCTCCTTCGCTTTTCCGTTTAACTTTTCTATTTTTTCATTCACTAAAATATTTATAGTCTGACTTCTACTTAAGATAGTGTTTGGCTGTATAATGCGCCTGATCTTATCTACTTTAGTATATGTATCCGTGGACAGTGATACGTTTTTGTATTTGCTTATGTCCGTCATATAATGTATCCTTTCATATTTGATGTAGGATAATATATAATTTTCTAAGGGATTGTCAATGACAAAATTTATTATATTCGTGTGGATGTGTAGTAGCGTTGCTCAACAATGTATACCAGGTGTGGTAACACAGAAAGTTTTTGATAATTATAAAGACTGTGCAGTGTTTGGTTATGATTACTCATCAAATGTATTAAACAACATGTCTGTTGAAGACATGGAAAAATATAGAACCACTATTCTATTTGAATGTAGAGAAGATATCACTACTTAATCTTTACACATACATCCATAAAATTCACCACTACCATCTTTCATAACGTGAGCGTTAACAGGATAGTCATGATAAGTTGTAAGATGTAGTCTCAATATATCACAGAGGTCAAAGCAATCTGCTTTTCCCAATAATAACATACCCTCCGTCATCTGCTTTGTGACAGCTACTAATTGATACAACCCGTCGTTTAGAAGTATTAATTCCATCTGCAACCTCCTTTATTTTTTTATACCAAAGATCTTTAAGCTTAGGGTCTTTGGTTCTATCCCAATCTCTTGCTATTTCGTCTATTTCTTCTAATTGTTTCTGCATTTCTTGTGCCTAGTTCTATTATACTTTTTATTCTTTTTGCTTTTAACTCTACATCCACGCCATAAGGCCGCCACGCCTTCTTCATTAAGTTTAGTTCTAATATAAATGTAGACCACTGACTTTGTGATATGCCGTTAACATTTAGTGTTACTGTTTTCATATGCTCCTTTCTTACGGGCAGTTATTATCTAGTTCATGCCCAGGAACGAATCAGTATAGGATATTTTGGGAGGACAGTCAACTATTGTGGACGACCTTGACGGTTGTATTTTTTGCTACTTCTTTTAACGTTTTTGTTTAGTTTTTTACTGTGCCTACGTGGACGTTTTCTAGGCTTTGGCCTCTCTACAAATGCTTTAAACTTTCTCGCCATGTTTCTTTAAAAATTTTTTATCACTTTCACTAAGTTGTATATAACTAATCCTACCATTAATATGTTGTTTGGTATCTGCACCACAATTTGTGCATCTATAAAATTCAGATACTATTGCCACTAATATAGAGTCCTCTTCACAATGTTTACAGTAACCTGTAACTGTGTCTATATTGTGAAAGTCAAAAATTAATTTCTTCACACTAAATCTTTCGCTCTACCTAGTATTGGTTTATATTTTGTTTTACCCTCTGATTTATAAGCGTGTAGAAAAGATGCACGTCTACCTTCGGGTATATAACTACAATGTATCCACCCACTATTTGGTTCGCCAGGAGTGTAATATTCTAATATCAATTGATCATAGTCTAGGTTATTCTTGATCCAGTCAGCCAATTCAGCGTTGTCGGTTCCCATCACTTCGAAATCCGCCGCCTCTGATTTTGCATGTTGGCTGTTCGCTGAACTTCCGATAGCCATACACAACTCTACGCTGCGGTAGCCGCTCGTCACTTTGACCCTGCCAAAATGATCACGCACTGGTTGCAATATATTTTCACACAATGCTTTTAGTTTTTCTATTTGATCTGCATTAGGATTGTTATCAATACCCTTCCTAATAGCAGTGTCTGATTTAATTAACTCTTGAAGAGTGAAGTTCCGTGAAAGGTTCATCAAATTAGTTTGCTAATGGATTAGAAGATTTAACTTTTATTTCTTCTATTTGTACCTTTAGTAGTTCTATTTCTTTTTCGTTGACCAAAGTTTTTGTGTGTGAGTGCTCAACCGGGTGATCATGGTCTTGTAGTTTGTGTGAGTGTGAAGTGTCTGCGTTTTCTAGTTTCTCAACTTTTTCTTCTAACACAGCGATAGATGTTTCAATACCCGTTGTATCTACAGCTGTCCATTCTTGTGATTCTAATGCATCTATTTTAGTTACAATCTCACCATACTTTACAAAGCCACCACCTATTGCTGCGATAACTCCTAGTAATGCTGCGACTCCTGCTAGTTGTCCTTTAATCTTATCCATTTTTTAATACCTCTAATTCAATCAAAAGCTTTTGTTTTCTAGAATTTATTTCTTCTAGTTTACGCGCTTGAATTTCTATCTTATCATTTTGAGTATAGGTTGCAAGACTCTTGTCAGCATAAATAAGTCTAGTATCTATCATGTTTAATTGATCTAAGTATATGTCTTTTGGTTTGTAAAACTGTGTGTTTGAGTATGCGTTTAATGATGCCTGATCACTTGCCATTATCTCTAATTTAATAATATTTTTTATTTGTAAATTTTTTGAAATACTTTTAATATCCTTGTCGACTTTTGCCATTACCTTTTCAACATTTATAAGCTTTGACTGTGACTTAACATTTGTTGTTTTTGTTTTCGACTGTACCTTTTCTTGTTTGGCAACTTTCTTTGTCTGAACAGAAGACTTCTTAGCAGTCTTACTATCGGGTTTCTCTTCTTTAACTTTTTCTTTTTTTTCTTCATTTGTAGCTTTTACCATCTTAGTAGGCTTTTCTTCAACAGTTTCTTCCTCTTCAATTACCTCTTCTTTGGCGATCTTTGTAGGTTTTTCTTCAGGCATCTCTTCCTCTTGAAATGTTTCATTCATCATAGGCGGACTCTCTTCTATTATCTCTTCTTCTTCAAATGCCTCTTCTTGAAATGTTTCAGTCATCATAGGTGGTTGTTCCTCCATCATCTCTTCTTCTTGAAATGTTTCGGTCATCATAGGTGGTTTTTCTTTAATCATTTCTTCAGATGGCATAGGTAAAAACGATGCAACAATTTCATTAGACTCTTCATACATCTCTTCCATCATCTCTTCCATCATCTGTTCATCAGCCATTAAAATTATAGGGCCATCTGACATCTCCATGCCTTCAGGTTCCATCATAAACTCCGGGCCCATATCCATAAAAAATTCTTCTACATACTCGTTTACAAACTCAAATGTTTCCATCTCCATCGGCATGTTCATTTCAAACTGTGGTGGCTCTTCGTAAAAAGAAAATGTCTCTTCTTCAAAAAAGAATTCTTGCACATCGTCAAATACTTGTTCATCTAAATCACCCAAGTTATCTTGAACTTGATCTAATGAATCTGATGCATCTTGATTTAAGACAGTATCATCGTAAGTCATTGTAAGTTTAGCACCCAATAAGTTTGGTCCGCCCCTTTGCGCTGTGCCTGTATTGTTATCTGTACCTGTCCAAGACCAATCAGCTTTGTTTGATCCATGATTATTATAAATTACTTGATCATTGTATTGTCCACAGCCTGCGGTTTGTCCACCTGATGAACTAGATGGATAGCCATTACAGTTTCCCTGAAACCCTGCTGTATTGTTTCTTGTTTGTGTAGTTGTAGATAAAACATTACCAGTTGAATCTTTTAATTTTATAACAACAGTATGGGAATCTGTTGCTCCACTTTTACCTTCACAATTACCTGCTTGGTTATCACAGTTTGCAACATCAATATAACTATTAAGAGTTACACCATTGTCTAACATCTCTTGAGTAATATTATTATTTGTTAATGCAATGTCATCAACAGAGAGAGTGGCTGTGCCCGTTACTTCAAAGTCACCACCAACACTATACTTATACCCACAATTAGCTTGTGATGCAGGACATGTTACATCAAATCCATTTACTGTAGAACCAGTAGATACAGTTCCAGATCCACCAGGATTTATTTGATCCGTGGAACTAGATCCCCAGTCTACACCATCGTTTGCGTTTGGAAGTAAGTTACCTGTTGTAATTACATCAGCTCTTGCAACTGAGTACAAAAGCAAAAGAAATATAATAAAAAGTCCTATTAGCCATTTCATTTTAATATAAGTTTTTTAATTGATAAAGATCCATCAATATTTGTTTCTAACTCTGCCATAGATTTTATACATTGGTATTTTATATTACCACCAACTTTTAAACCACGTTTAGCAACGCGGGCCCCTGCTAAACATTCAGACATTGAAGTTTGAATACGAGCTTCCTTAATCTCTCCTCCTATTATCATAAGTAAAGCTACCACCATTTCTGTCATTGGTGACTTCCGTTTGCTCTAACTTTATCTTTTAATGCTTCTACATCAGATAATAGTTTTTCTAATTGTTTTTGAGTAAATTCTATGTTGACTTTGTTTGTCATATTCTGCTCTTGATTTTTTTGTAATTTTTCTACGTCAGAAAAAAGTGCTTCTAAGAGCATGTATTGCTCCTGATCCGTGGGCAGTTGTTCACTTTTCTTGAGAAGATCAGCTTGAAATAATTCTCTTGACGTTTCTAACGAGGTAAGTCTAGCTGTAATCTCTGTGTATGCGAACACGCCAGCCACAACGCCCGCGATTATCATGAGCATGTTTTTGACGGGCATACTTACAGAAGTATTCTCGCTTATTTTCATCTAGGCCCTTGCCAGTCCTCTGGTTTTATATAATTGTCTTCTTTATATTTTGCTGCTGCTTCTTGTTCTGCTTTTAATTTAGCTTCTTCTTCATCAATCTTTTGTCTATTATCCATACGTTTTACATATGTTTTATAGTCTGGTCTTTCATGATCATACTTAGACCATAAAGCCTCTGCTTCTTTACCTATTTTACCATCTATTGGACATGGTGTGCCTGCTTGTATCATAGATTCAAATACTCTTTCATCCTGACATAATATAGCAACTGCAGCTACTTTCATACCAAAATCGTTAAGTATTCTTGCTAGTTTTAATCTTTCACAATTTTTGTCTATCGTGTGTTTACCACCACTTAAACCCACACCAAACGTCTGTACACCTGCTGATACTCCAACAGCACAAACGTCTTGCGTCATAGAGTTGTAGGATGGTGCTGAAGCTGATGGTGGTGCAGACTTAATATTAGAGTTTGTTGTACTGTTTGTTGTGCTATTAGAACTAGACCCAGATTGGTATGTTGTTGTAGCAGTTGATGTATAACCACCCTCAATAGCTGTGTTAGATCCTGAAGTATTTGTTTGTGTTGAACCTGGATAAGCTGGTCCCACCCATGCTATCAAACACAATAAAATAATTAGTATGCCTGTAAAATAATAATTCATCTTACTAGTCTCCATTATTTAACCTCGTTCTCATACTCGTCCGCATGTAAGTCATTATCCTCACCACAATGGCAAGGATGATGACATTTACTACAAAGTTTTTTTCCCATTAACCTAAGTAAAGTATTATTATTGATGCAACTACTATGCATCTGTAAACTAATAAAGTTTTTTGCTCAGGCATTGTTATTTTTTTCCAAATATTATCAATCATTTTTCTTCTCCTCTATCTCATAAAAGAAATTATCAGTATCTTCTGTTTTCCATTTACCAGAGTCTTCTACATTCCACTCTGATGTTTGAACTTTCCAATCAGGAATATTATCTTTCACTGTGAAAGAAGGTAAGTCCCAGATCAGTCTGTTGTTTGGTTGTGCTGCATAGTTGCCATCATTTAAAGCAAGTATGTGAGCGCACTTATGTTCGTGCGGTATCTCCGAATGTTCGGTGTCTAATATATTACTCTCTGGATGTGCAAAGTCAACGGTAAATAAATATTTTCCGTGATGCCATTTTTTATCTTTACCTATGTATTTACCAGATGTTCCTTGAATTATATCCCAAGAACAAACAGCAGGATAATAACTAAAACAATTCCACAACTGAAGTTCATCAAGTCTTCGTGTGGGTACATCTTCCGGTTTAAATCCTCTTTGAATAAAAGCTGTAATAGGTAGTCTATAAAAGATTGCGCCATTCTCCATAATTGCATGAAATAAAAGTGCGCTACCTGCAATAGAGCTAATACCAAAGATAATACAGTCTTCAACTTCTCCATGATGTTTTTTACAATCGTATAAATATTCTCTTCTTATTTGCGCATAAGTCGCTGGTATGTTTGAGTTTAAGTAAGCCATTATAATTATCCATTTATTTGCCCCCAGTTATCTCCTGACTCATAGTCAACTTTATTGGGGATCTTTAATGTAACAGCTTCTTCCATAATCTCAATAATTTTTTTAGCTTGCTTGTCTGACTCTACAGAAATATCCAATTCATCGTGTATTTGTATGTGCGGTACAATACCCTCTCTATATAAATTTAACATAGCTTGTTTAGTCATGTCTGCTGCAGAACCTTGAATTAATTTATTTAAAGCTTTGTAAGTAAAAGCTCTTTTTATATTTGGCTTTATACTTTTTAAAATTTCGCTTTCTGTGATTTCTCCTAGATCTAATTTATATTTTTGTTTCTCTATTTCTTTTGTTTTTTGTTTAACTATTGAAGCTTCTCTAGCTTCTGCTTCAGTCATTGGAGGACTAAAGACTCCAGGGTTATATTCATTTAGTTCCCATTTATCAAACCTACATTTTCTTCCAAGTAAAGTTCTAATATATCCTAAAGCTGCTCCGTCTTTTGATGTGTTGTTCATTAGATCTTTAACAAATGGAACACGGTCATGATATTTATTAAATAATTTCTCTGCTTCATCTTTTGTCGATAAACCTAATTCTGCTTGTAGCTTTGCTTTACCCATACCATAAAACAAACCTAAATTAATTGTCTTAGCCTGTGTCCTAGATATGTCTGCCATGTCTGCTACAGTCTGATGAAAGTCTACTTCGTTATTATTAAACTCATTCACAATCTTTTTTACTTCTTCTTCATTACGAAGTTTCTGACTTGAAGCTGCATAGTGCACAACTAATCTTGGTTCTTGTTGACTGTAATCAAAACATCCCCATTTGTGACCACTCTCTGGTATAAATAGAGATCTAATCATAGGCCCTAGCTGCTTGTTCCTCGCTGGGATTTGTTGGAGGTTTGGATTTGAATATGAAAATCTACCTGTCACGGTCCCGCCACCCTCACCTCTAATAGGGTTGATGTCTGCGTGTATTCTACCTTTATATTGATACTTGATAATCGTATCTATAAATGTAGTATGTGCTTTGTTTATCTCTCTTGCTTTTGAGATTTTATTAACAATAGGATTTTTATGTTCTTGAAGAAAGTTTTTAGTAAATGAAGGTGCCTTCGATGCTGCAGTTCTTGCGTAAGGTAAACCTAATTTATCAAAAACTTTGGCAATACTTCTTGCAGCCCATATTTGAGGTTCTAGGTTGGTTTCTTTTTTTATCTCTAGGAGCAATTTTTCTTCTTGTGATGCTAATTGTTGCTTCAATTTATGAGCTTTTTCAACGTCCACTCGAACGCCCTTAATTTTCATATCAATTAACGCAGGAAACAATTGAGTTTCTAAATTAAATATATTTGTAAGATTTTGTTTTTTAATTTCTACAGATAATTTTTTAAAAAGTTTTAAAGTTAATTCAGCATCTTTCTCTGCATAGGCACCAACAAACATATCAGGTAACTTCCACATCTCTGCTTTTGGGTCAACACCAGCTTTAGCTGCGGCTTCTTTCAATGCTGTCTCGTCTTTAACTTCACCCAACCATTCATATGATACGCTGTTTAGTGAGTATGAGAATTTGTTTTCATCAACCAATGCTGCCATTACCATTGTGTCTACAATGTGTCCATTAATATTAACTCCGTATGCTTTTAACCAACAAACATCATACATCGCATTGTGAAATAATTTTGTAGCAGGTAAAGCACATACATCTTTAATCCAACTCATAACACTGACTTCATCAAAATGATTCTGTTCTAAATGTCCAAAAGAATAATAACCCGACCATCCCTCTACAGCTACCGCAATACCAACAATCTCACCTTCTCCAATCAACGCACCAGAACCACGTGATTTTAAACTAGGGTCTTTTGTTTCTAAATCGATTGCAATATACTTGTGATCTTTTAAGTCTGGAAAAGAAGTGGGGCTATTCCATTCTGTTTGTGCAGTGTACATTAACTATAATCTCTTTCTAAAATCATTTCTAAATAATGCATTGCTTTCTTAATATCTTCTTCTTTTCCCTTGGAGGAGTGTCTGCATATGTATTTTATAGCCGAGCCTTCTGCAAATTTCAACCCATTTTCATTTATAAACTGTGCTGGCTGAATTTTAAAAGATCGATAGTGTTTTCCACCCACCTGTTTTTCTAACGAATCATAAGCTATCTCTTTAAAGTCATCTTTGTGTGTCATATTATTTGTCCTCCTATTGTGTAGTAGTGCGCTGTTAAAGGTGATAAAATATACAACCTTTTCATCGCCCGTGTTGTTCCAACAAAAAACAATCTGTGTGTTGAGTCTGGATCTTCAGCTGCTTTTTGTGCTAACATTGTTGATTGTGTTTCTGTTCCGTAGTCTATACACAAAACAATATTTTCTCTTTCTCTACCTTTGGCTCCGTGTATGGTAGATAATTCTATTCTTGGATCTGTTGATAAATCATCACCGCTTTTTAAAATACTTTTTATATATTTTTTTACATCTTCATCAAAGCTTAACTGTTGCCAATCACCTTCAATTAACAAACCATGTTTCTTTTTTAAAATATCTAAAGATATTATTTCCTCACTGCTTAATGTTTTGCCGCTAGAATAACCATACTTAATATGATTCTTATTGTAGTTTAAATAAGTCCACATATTTTTTGTTTCTTCAACTGTTGCTAGTTCTCCGTTATTTAATTTGTTCCAAGTTCTATAAGCTTCTAAAGTTTTTTGTGGTAGGATAGTGTTTCCTTTACCAAAAATTCTTAAACCTTTTCTATAAAAATGCTCTGAAAAATCTTTTAGTAATTTATTAGTTGTTGCTAGAATCATCCATTCTCCTTCATTAAAATCTAGCTCTTCTAAGTAACAGTTTTCAATAAGTTCTCCCTCTTCATCTTTAGGGTACCATTTCTTATCTACTCGTTTACTTATGTAAGGTAGTATCTCTAAGGCTTTTCTATGCACTGCTTTTGGAACTCTGTAAGACTTTTCTTGGTCGTCTCTTTCTCCATCTAAGTCTATAAAAATATTAGAGTCTGCACCTTGAAAATTATATATTGTTTGGTCGTCGTCCCCTGCAATGTAAGATCGTTTACATCTTGACTCAATGTAAAAAAACATATTCCATTGCAGAGGATTCAGATCCTGGGCTTCATCAAGAAAAATTGCATCGAGAGCAAGATGTTTCTTTTCCTCAACAAATAGTTTAATCATGTCAGAGAACTCATACATAACATTTGATTTCTTATAATATTCAATATCTCTTTCTAATTGTTCTACAAAAAATATATCTACAGAGCCTTGATGATAATTTAATTGTATAGAAGCTTCTTGTAGACTAATCAATTTTGCTCTAGCATAATTTATAACCTGTAAATTCTTATCTTGATGTATGGTGGCTCCGCTTTCGTTAATAAAAGTATCAAAGTTTACGGCAGAATAAATTGGAAATACATTTTTAAACTGTTTCCATTTCTTACCGTTTAACAATTTTTCTTTAGTATTAATTGCTAGTTCTTTGGTTCCTATGCCGTGAAGCGTTGATACATATAAAAGTTCAACTTCGGGAAAAACTTTTTGAATTTTTTCTGCACCATCTAAAGCTGCAGCTCTACTAAAAGTAACATAAGCTATCTTCTGTGGATCTGTATGTAGGTCATTAATCTCTTTGTTTAAATAATGATTGACAAGCCTGTAAGTTTTACCTGTGCCTGGTGGACCCATTATTTTTTTTCTGATTACTGCCATGGTTCTTTCTCCATTTCATATTTTTTTGTAGATGGTTTATCTAAATTAACGTGGTTCATTTCTAGAACTCTATGTGTCTTACCATCTATTTTTGGACTAGTTTCTGTTGCTTTAAATAACTGTTGCAACATCCTTAATGTTTTTTGTTTTGGATACGTCTTGTCTGCCCAAGTTTTTGTTCTTAGTAAGTATTTCCAAAAATTAGAGAACTTAAACATGGTTATGCCGTTTTTATCAGTAAAGGCAACACCTCTTAAAATGTCTTCTTTATCTCGACCTGGTGTTTTATTAATATATTCTGACAAAATCTCAGTCAATTGCACACTTATTTTAGAGGACTCTGGAGCAGTTATTGGTTTAGCATTTACCATTAATTTTATTAATGCTTTTCGCCACGCATGTTTAGGTACGGGCATTAAAGGTTTTCCAATCTGTTCCATACATGCCACAGAAAATTTCTCTGCATCATGAAGTGTGGCTCCATCTACTTCTACTGTGGGACCATCTAATGAAACAAACCAGATTGGTGGTTCAGATTCATACTTTCTAATTTCTGTAATTTCTAAAGTAGGCCCATCTTCTCCTATACCAAATTCTTTTGTTGCACATTTTTTTGCATTACAAAAACTAGATATTGGTTCATCTTTACATTTGTATCTATACTCTTTACTATCGAGAGATTTTTTTAATACATCAATTTCATTTGCACCCAGCGGTGGCTTCATAAATTTTTCATCGTATATATGCATACGACCTTTCCATTCATTGTTTTGTGTGTATCTTTTTTTAAGGTATACACCAACATTATACATACAATTATTTCTCTGTCCGTTTGGAACTCCATCGCTTAATAAAGTAACTAAGCATGGAGGCATACCTTTAAAATAATCTAAATTTTCTTTCTCATTTACAATGGCAAAATTAGTTAGCTCTTCTTCTGTCATAGCCATTTCGTTGTGGTAATCAAAAAATTCTTCTAGAGACATTTTCATCCCCTTAGAATTAAATGCGTATCTTACTGAGTCTTTGCAATTATGATAAGGTAGATTTAAAAAACTTCCTGTGTCTCCTCTAGCTACGTTGATAGTATCCTGCTTAGGATATATCTCTGCTCTTGCATAACCAATTTCTGATGCTATTATTTTTAACTTGGCTCTCATTACAATGGCTGGGACAAACGTTTTTGTAAAAACAAATATGTGGGCTCCACCTGATTTGGAACGAAATACTATTGCTTTAATATTTTTTTCTTGTAGTTTTTTAATAAAGTCTTGGTGATTTACAGGGTATACATCTACATCAATACAACCCCATTTTAATTTATTGTCTCTGTTAATAGGAATGATACCTAAGCCAGGATCCTTACCTTCTAAATGATCTTGCCATAATTTTTCAATAGGTGGTTTATGCACGGTAAAAGATCTTGTTTCATTTTTACCCTTCTCATTTACTTGACTACTTTTTTTGGTAATGCCGTGGGCAATATCTAAACCTTCAAAAATATATATAAATTTATTTAACTCTTTCATATTGCTCTCTGATTAAACATGGGCGGCCTACGTCTCCATTGGCCGCCCACTATTCACACTATTTGCTAGCTAAACTAGTGTAAAATTTTTTAGCACGTTCATATAAACTACTATCTTTAACTGGTCCGATCTTAGTAACATTGTAACCATACCATTGATTACCTTTACCAGAATTTAAAACCGAAGTTAATTTATAACTGTGACTAAAAGATGATGGATTGTATGGTCCGTTTTTACCATTGAAGGTAATTGACAACATCATAGAGTTCCATCCTCTGCTTATTTTACCCTGAGACGAACTCATAGATACTAAAGCTTGTTCAATAGAATCTCCATCAACGATCAATACATAGTGCTGACCAACAGTTAAGATATAATTACCATTATCTAATCGGTCTTTACCAGATCCATCTTTAGTGGTTTTTGATAGAATCTCAGAGTTATCGGCGTATATGTTCTCTGGTCTATTAGAACCAGTTCCAAAATCAGCCCACTCTTGGTACTCTAACTTATAATGGCAGGGAATAACTTCTATTCCTTTTGCTCCATCATATAGTTTTTTTGTAACTATATTTAAAAACATGCCTGGTTCCGCACCTTCAACATAACTTTGATTACGCTTCTGTGCTTCTCCTGAGCCGTTCTGTAAAAGTTTCAAGATAGGTAAAGCCAAACTTTGTGTCTTTACATTCTCAAAACCTGATGCAGCATCATCTTCAAACAATATTGTTGAAGGTAGCTCTGCCTCTTTTTTTATTGCTACTTGTTTCTCGTCACTCATTTCTATCTCCTTGTGATTTTTGTACTGTTACCCGCGTAAGTTTTAAATAGATCAGAGGGCATCTCACGTCCAGATTCGAGACGCTCCCTGACTACTGCTTTAAGTGTCATGGCATGAACCCCTATCTTCTGGACTGGTTCATATCCTTGACCTTTTGCAAGGTCCGCGTATTTGCTCGCCTTGTTGTCTTCGCCTTGACCAAAGGTAACGGTAACATCGTTTTTAATGATGTCACCTAGGCCATTGTTTCGAAGCCATTGAAAAGCTTTTTCCTGATTCTCAGGTAAGATAGAGGCACTATAGAATTTTTTTATTTCTATAACTTCTTCATCCTTAAGCTTTAATTTTGTAATATGCATTTTCTCCATCATCTCAGGTATTTCAAATTGAGATAATTGTTTTGCTTGTTCTTTTAATTTAGAAACACTTTTCTCTGCGTTTGCAATCTCGTCTTCTAAATTTTTTAATTCTATAACTTTACTAGACAAACTTTCAGCTGTGTCTGCTTGAGTTACAGATTGTACTCTGTCTTGTTCATAGTCTATTTGACTCATCGATTTCACCTCTTTCATGTATGTTAAACTCAGTTGGATAGTACATCTTTTCCTGCCTGTCCCAAGTTAACGTTTTATACTTTCCGTTGTTAATATCACACGCAACAGCAATTGCCAAACCAATAACCTTTGGATCTCCAGATAAAAGTAAATAATCTTTATCAGAAAAATCTTTTAGCAATCTTCTAAGCTGATAAGTTATCGGACCAGGACTTCTAACTATTTGTGTGTCCTCTCTAAGAAGAACTTTTATTTGGCCATACTTTTGTGCGCCAACAATATTATATTTTGGACGACCAATTTTTGTACCAGGAACTTCTTGTAGCAGATAAACTATCGGCTCATTGTTTAGTGTCTTTTCTTTCATGCTTGACAATATAATCTTTTCATTTATATTGTCAACTAGAAAGAAGAAATAAAAATGATTAATTATAAGTTTAAGACAAAGCCATACGCGCATCAATTAACTGCGTTAGAAAAGTCTTGGGAGAAACAAGTTTACGCCTATTTTATGGAAATGGGTACAGGTAAGTCAAAGGTATTAATAGACAATATATCAATGCTTTACGACAAAGGTAAAATAAATGCTGCCTTAATTATAGCACCAAAAGGTGTTTATCAAAACTGGCACGACTCTGAGATACCTACACACCTAGTGGATCATATAGATAAAAAAATGGTGTTGTGGCAAGCCATGATTACTAAAAGTCAAGAAAAAAAATTAGATACTTTATTTGAAGCAGGAGAAGAGTTACATATTTTAATAATGAATGTAGAAGCATTCTCTACTAAAAAAGGTGTGGCCTTTGCTAGTAAATTTTTAAACTGCCATAATACTTTAATTGCAATAGATGAATCTACTACAATCAAAAACCCTAGTGCTAAACGCACAAAAAATATTTTAGATCTTGCTAAAAATTCTAAGTATAGAAGAATACTTACAGGTTCTCCTGTAACAAAGTCACCATTAGATTTATATACACAGTGCCAGTTTCTCGATTCTTGGCTCTTAGGACACGCTTCTTATTATGGATTTAGAACACGATATGCTGTGATGCGTAATGCAAACTTTAATGGCAGGACGGTACAGATTGTTGTTGGTTATAGAAACTTAGGTGAATTATCTGCAAAGCTAGAACCTTTTTCTTATCGTGTATTAAAAGATGATTGTTTAGATCTACCAGAGAAAACATTTATTAAACGTATAGTGCAGTTAAGCCCAGATCAATCTAAGCTATATTTACAAATGAAAGAAAAAGCTTTAGCAGTATTGAATGGTAAGATGGTTAGCACCACAACTGTAATGACTCAACTCATGAGATTACAACAAATAACTTGTGGACATTTTACAGCTGACGATGGTTCTACTCAAGAGATACCTAATAATCGTATTGACGAATTAGTGGATGTGTTAAGTGAGATAGAAGGTAAAGTTGTTATATGGGGCCACTGGCAAAAAGACATGACCCAAATAATAAAAGCAATAGTAAAAGAGTATGGAGAAAAATCTGTTGTAGATTATTATGGATTAACACCTAAAGAAGAAAGACAAGGTAATATAAATAAATTTCAAACAGATCCTGAGTGTAGATTTTTTGTTGGAACACCTGCAACGGGTGGTTATGGTATTACACTAACTGCAGCTAGTAATATGATTTATTACTCTAATGGTTATGATCTTGAAAAAAGAACACAGTCTCAAGCCAGAATAGATCGTATAGGTCAGAAATATCCTATGACCTATATAGATATAATATGCAAAGATACTGTTGATGAAAGAATAGTAAAAGCTTTACGTGAAAAAATAAATATAGCTAGTCAAGTTATGGGTGAAGAATTAAAAGAGTGGATATAAGATATTGTAGGACTTACGTATAGGCGCTATAATTTTTGTAATAGAACTACGATCACACCACCCATGCCAGTCATTACAGCCCCCATGGATACAAGTAGTATTCTTTCTATTCTAGTTATTTGACTTTGTAGTTCATGCATACGATCGTAAGTTTGCTTTTGCATGATACGGCATAACTTTTCATGTGAATCTATTCTTTGCAGTGCGTCTTGTTTAGCTGGCATATTTTTTAAACTCCACATCTACCTTATCGTAGTCAACCATCATATAACCATTAGCATGTTTAACACTTGCCCAAGGAACCTCATGAGCCATAGTGCCTTGATAAACAGTTGAATTATTTCTATAATTAAACTTATAGATATTTATGTTAGATGGGGATTTGCCAATTAACTCTATATTTTCTTTTAATCTAATATCACTAAAGCCAAGGTTTCCTAGACCAGAACTTGTTGCGCTTGTTCCCCCTCGACTGCTTCCTCCGCTTCTAGCACCACCGCCTCCGCCTCCGCCGCCACGATTATCATCTTGTCTTCTCGCTGCTGCCTCTGCTTCTGCTTTTGCTATAGCTGCTTTTGCTGCTCGCTCCGCTGCTGCTTTTTGCGCGGCTCTTGCACTAGCTTCTGCTCTTTCTTTAGCTGCTTGTTCTGCAAACGCTTGATCTGCTTCTCTTTGTTGAGCTATTCTAAAAGCTTCTCTAGCCTCTGCTTGTATTCGTTCTTGTTCTGCTGCTGCGGCCGCTGCTTCTTTAGCTTCTATTGCTTCTGCTGCGCTAGAAAATGCCTCTCCACTGTCTGTATTAACGTATATTTCACCACCAGGTGTGTCCACAATTTGTATATCTTCAAACAATTCTTCTGCTTTCTCTGCACGGCTTGGTTTTACTGGAGGCACTATTATATTTTCTGCAGTGGTGTCCATCTCTCCTAATTCTTCTGCTCCTAAATTAAATCTCTCAGCATCAGCAATTGTTTGTCTCATTTTTGCCTCCGCATCTCTTTGTGCATCTGCTTGTGTTATACCTAATGCATCTGCTTCTTTTGCTTTTGCTTCTTTTAATGCAGCAAGTCTTTCATCTAACTGAGTGCCGCTGTAGTCTCCATCGGGATATTTGTCTGCTAATGTTTTCTCTATTGTATCTATTCTTTCCTGGTAAGCATCTTGTAAACCATATTGTGTTGGCGTTCCAATTCTACCACCTGATATTGTATTTAAAAAACCACCTGATACAGGATTGTATCCTGCCATCAACTCGCCTTCTGAAATTCTACCTATATCGTCTCTATCATACAACTCGTCTATTATACCTACTCTTGGATCTTGTTCAGGTAAAAGTTCTTTAGCACCTCTTAAAAGTGCACCAGTGATAGATTTTTCTCCAAAAGGTAAAAAGTCTAGTATGTTAAAACCTTCTTCATCTACGGCCTCTCCTGTTCCACTTATTAATTCACCAGTCACAGCATCGTAAACATTGTCTCCTATTTGAATTGTTTGAACCATTGGTAGATCTGCTATGGGTGTAACACCCGGTATGGTCTCATCTAAAGCACCTTTACTAAGAACATTATATTGCATTCTAGCATCATTTATTTTATCGCTAGCAAGTTTTTGCAAATCTCTTATAGACATTGTGCCTAGTGAAGAATCTCCTGTGTTAACTAAGACATCTCCTTGTCCTCGATCAATAAGTTGTGTGGCATAGTTATAAAGATTTTGTGAATTTTGTAGACCTAACGTATCAAACGCAGGTCTTATTGTTATATCTCCTGTGTCCGCAGCAGGCACAGTTGCCATGTCAGCACCGCCCCCCATTGGAAAACTAAAAGGGACTTCAGGAATTTGAGGTAACATACCGGTTGGATCTATTGGTTGAGTAGTGGGGCTTACCACATTACCTTGACCTCCATCGACAGGTGTAAATGGTATAGTGTCTACTTGCCCCATATCTGCACCACCACCTACTGGCGTAATAGGAACGGGTGCTGTTGTTTCCGGAACAGATGCCTCTGCTGCAGGAGGTATGCCAAAGCTTGAGTAATATTGTGCAATACCTTGTCCTCTAGCCAGATCATCTATGTAATTTTGACCAAATAACTTTTGTCTAGTTAAATTTAATTCTGGATCTTGAGCTGCAGCTTTTGCAGCAGCTTCCGCTTCTAGCTGCGAGCCACTCTGTAATTTAATTCTGTTTATTCCCATTATATCTTTTACCTTATTTCTATGCTTTGTTAAACAATATTTGGTCCTTTTCTAAGCTAGATAATTGTCTAAAGTCTTTTGTTAAATTTTGATTTGTGCCAGAAGATCCTAGAACCGCAGGGTTAGCACTAGCTCCGCTAATAATGCTTTTTATTACAGAATTAGTGTTTGATTGTTGGTCAATTGTTTGAGGCTTAGATCTTTCAAACATTAAATCTGACATACTTAAATCACCATCTATTAAATCTATTCTTCTATTTTTATTAATAATACCGTTTAAGGATGGTAGTGCCTTAATATAGGGATTAGGTATAGACACACCTTCTTTTCTATTTAAATCTCTGTTTATTTCACCTGTTCGTGTAATAAAAAAGTCACTTGGTCTTTTAGGTGTGTATACACCCAACATTAAATCTGATATAATTTTTTTAGATAAACCTCTTCTTTTATCTAATTCTTTTCTAATTTTATAATCAGGCATTCCAAGTTTTCTCATAGCTTCAATATCTTTAG